>SESG01032598.1_pt1 | contig 16735 bp, 10 predicted proteins | sample 3171421 | NCBI WGS metagenome assembly SESG01 (sample SAMN10866946, study PRJNA518727) | freshwater metagenome | biome: subpolar coniferous forest; feature: holomictic lake; material: water; isolation source: holomictic Lake 227, 6 m and 8 m depth | place: Canada: near Kenora, Ontario | collected... | reverse complement strand
TTGCAATGTTACTCGTAATTTTTTTTATCAGTTAAGCGTAAAAAAGATGGCTCGTTATACCCCTGAACAGCTTGTCAAAAGGAACGCTTCAATCTGGACCGATATTCAGATTATTCTTGCACCGATCCAGTTTTTCTTTTTTGTGGGCGGCGTTACCATAACAGCTCTTTACGCAAACGAACTGTTTGGTTCGAGCTTTTACTGGGTCAGCGTAGCTATTCTGTTTAAAACGCTTTTCTTTGCTCTTCTTTTCATAACAGGCATGTTTTTTGAGAAGGAGATTTTCGATAAATGGGTTTACTCAAAAGAGTTTTTTTGGGAAGATATTGGAAGCACGGTTGCTGCATTCTTCCATCTGCTCTATTTCTTTCTGGCTTACTTCGGTGCTTCCACACATGTACTGATTATGGATGCCTTTCTCGCCTATTTTACCTATGTGCTCAATGCGTTGCAGTACCTGGTGAGGATCATTCTTGAGAAGCGTCATGAACGCAAGCTTCGGATTAACGGTCAAATGTGACCGGTTTCGCTATTTCTGTAAAGACAATAAATGTCATGAAATACAGTTTCAAGAGACTCTGGAATACCACTTTTCTGTTTGTAGGACCTGTCTGGTGTGTACTGGTTTGGATGATCTGGTCTTCCGGTCAGTTGCCCGCGATTGGTGACAAAATCTCTTTTCTTGGTGTTGTGATCCCCGGTTTTCTCCTTATCTACAGTTCCGGCTTTTTTATTGAAGGGTGGCATGAAAAGAAAAAAAAAGCTCGATCCTGAACAGGCAGTAACTCGTGTGGGGATCTTTATTTTTAAACAATACATGCCGGGTTTCGGCGTGAGAAGTATGATTTTTTATGCAGAACCTTTGGAACGATGCAGCTCTTCAATGCTCCGTCAGGGAGCAGTGTAGTTCAGCCGAAATGCAGGCAGAACTTGCCGAACTGGTTTATGCCTCCCGTCTGCTTGGCAGCGAAAGTTCGTTGGTGATGCACGGCGGAGGGAATACCTCAGTTAAATGCGAACTGGTGGATATGGTCGGCAACCGGGCTGATGTGCTCTTGATTAAAGCCAGCGGTGTTGATTTGAGTCGTGTCTCAGGGTGTGATTACACGCCGCTCCGGTTAGGGCCACTGCGTAAACTGGGTGAACTTTTCACCCGCAACGATCTGGTAAGCGAAGAGGCTCTTCGGCGCTTTTCGACCAAAGAATTCAAGCACCTTCTGCTTCTGAATATGTTCAGTCTGACTGACCATATGGCCGAGCACAGGCTGACCCCTTCGATTGAGACTCTCCTTCACGCCTTTCTTCCGCACCGTTTTATTTTTCATACGCATTCGTTTGCCTTGCTCACCCTCAGCAATCAGCCTGATGGCGCAAGGCTTGTTGGTGAAACGCTTGGCGACAGCTTTGGTTCTGTGCCCTATATCAAGCCTGGTCTCGGTTTGGCCCGTTCGGCAGCTATTGTCTATGAATCAAACCCGGATATTAAAGGACTTGTGCTGCACAAACACGGTCTGGTCACGTTCGGAGCTACGGCCAAGGAGGCCTACGGGCGAATGATTGAGGCTGTCAGCACGCTCGAAGCGCGTATTGCTGAGGCAGGGAGAAAAACCTTTCCATCCGTAACCCTGCCATCCGAACTGGCTTCGGTTGAAGTTGCTGCTCCCGTCATCAGGGGAGCCTGTGTTGATGAAAAGTCACCCGGTACGCGAGAGTATCATCAGTTCATTCTTGAATTCCGTACCTCGCCGCCCATTCTTGACTATGTCAACAGTACCGATCTTGTTGGCATGAGCCAAAAGGGCGCCATGACACCTGACTTTATTATCCGGACAAAAAACAAGCCGCTTGTTGTTCCTGCTCCCGATGCACGAGATATTGCGGGATTCAAGGCTGCGGTGCATGAGGCTGTGCAGCGCTACCGTGAAGAGTACACCAACTATTTTAATGCCCAGCAACAGGCCTCCGACATGCAGGTAACCATGCTCGACCCGTTGCCAAGAGTGGTGCTTGTGCCCGGTCTTGGGCTGTTTGGCCTTGGTAAAACCGCTGAATCAGCCGCAGTCAATGCCGATATCGCAACAGGCACAGCTTCAGCAATTCTTGATGCCGAATCAGTTGGTACCTTTGAATCCATCAGTGACCGTGAGGCTTTTGAAATAGAGTACTGGGACATGGAGCAGGCCAAGATGACCAAGGTTCATCATGATGTTTTTGCCGGCAAGATTGTCATGGTCACGGGAGCTGCAAGCGGCATCGGCCTTGCGACGGCTAAAGCCTTTCGCCAGAAAGGGGCCGAACTGGTTATGCTCGATCTCACCCGCGACGCACTTGACCCTGCAGCAGAGGAGCTCGGCGGCAACGTTCTTGCCCTTACGTGTGACGTTACCTCCAGAGCTCAGATCCGCTCGGCTTTCGACGCGGCATGCCGCCGGTTCGGAGGAGTGGACATTATTGTCTCAAATGTTGGAGCTGCCATTCAGGGCCGCATAGGCGAAGTCTCCGACGATCTTCTGCGCAAAAGTTTTGAGCTGAACTTTTTTTCACACCAGTCCATTGCCCAGGAGGCAGTCAGGGTGATGAAACTTCAGGGTACCGGTGGTGTTCTGCTGTTCAACGTTTCAAAACAGGCTGTCAATCCAGGTCCTGACTTTGGCCCTTATGGTCTTCCCAAAGCGGCAACGCTTTTTCTTGTTAGGCAATATGCGCTTGATCATGGCCGTGACGGAATCCGCTCAAACGGTATTAATGCCGACCGTATTCGCAGTGGCCTGCTTACCGCAGAGATGATCAAGGCGCGGTCAACAGCCCGCGGCCTGAGTGAAAAGGAGTACATGGCCGGAAACCTCCTGCAGCTTGAGGTGACCGCTGAAGATGTTGCGGAGGCCTTTGTCCATCTGGCGCTCGAAATAAGGACAACCGGTTCCATTACCACGGTGGACGGTGGCAACATTGCAGCCGCGCTCCGCTGAATGAAAGAGAATGCAGAAATAACAGAACCATAACCGAAAAATTGGAGACCCATCACTATGGCAGAGTACGATAAAGACAAGCAGGCCAAAGAGTATCATCTCGATATTCCGGTCAACAACTACGGATTTTTTTTGAAAGGTGCACACTCTCTTGATTGGGGAATGAAAAACCGTCTTTCAAGGATATTCCGTCCCGATACCGGAAAAACGGTCATGCTTGCTATCGATCATGGCTACTTCCAGGGTCCGACCACCGGACTGGAACGTCCCGACGTCAATATCGTCCCGCTTATGCCTTATGCCGATGCCATCATGCTGACCCGCGGTATTCTGCGGACCACCGTTCCGCCGACCCTGACCAAGGCTGTCGTCATGCGCTGCAGCGGTGGCCCGAGCATTCTCAAGGAGCTTTCCGATGAAGAGCTTGCCGTTGATATCGAGGATGCCATACGCATGAACGTTGCAGCAATAACTCTCCAGATATTCATTGGCGGCGAATATGAGACCCGCTCCATTCACAACATGACCAGACTCGTCGATATGGGCTTGCGTTACGGCATTCCAACCATGGCCGTGACGGCGGTTGGCAAGGATATGGTACGCGATGCCAAATACTTCAGGCTTGCCTGCAGGATGGCAGCCGAACTCGGTGCGCAGATTGTCAAGACCTATTATGTGCCTGAAGATTTCGATACCATCGTTGCTTCATGTCCGGTGCCGATTGTCATGGCTGGCGGCAAGAAACTTCCCGAGCTCGAAGCGCTTACCATGTCGCGCAATGCTATCGATGAAGGTGCATCAGGAGTTGATATGGGCCGCAATATTTTCCAGAGCGATGCTCCTCTTGCCATGATGAAGGCCGTCAACAAGGTGGTGCATGAGCAGATGAGTCCGCAGGATGCCTTTGACTACTTCAATACCATAAAGGCTGAAGGATAATCGCAAGAAGTGATATCATGGTCGCAGCAGGTCTGATAGCCTGCTGCAATAATTTTAGTAGCGTTCGATTTTTTTAATGGGCACTCTTTTGCTTCATCAGGCCGAGCCGGAACAGTGGGGGAGTATGACGTTTTTCTATGAATACTGAGGATATAAAAGGGTTTTTCGCCTCAAGAGAACAGCTTGACATGGCTGATTACCTGACGCTGGATTACTATCTGGAGTGCGTGGGAGATATTGAGACAGCCCTTGCCCATTTTTGCAGTGAACAATCGACGGCACAGTGGAAGCGCGTAGGTTATGATGAAGATTTTCGTCCGAAGTATGCCGCAAAAGTTATCAGCCTGACGGTAGAGGGAGAGCTTCCGGCACTCAGCTATCCTGTACTGCATTTCGAAACCGGCCCTGTTCACGCCTGTCGTGTTACCATTGCCCATCCGCATTGTAATTTTGGTACTAAACTGCCGAATCTGCTCTCCGCCGTTTGCGGGGAGGGAGTCTTTTTTACTCCGGGAGTACCGGTGGTCAAGCTGCTTGATATTGGCTTTCCCGAGTCTTATCTGGCGGCCTTTGATGGCCCTAAATTTGGCATTGATGGTATCCGTGATCTTTTGCAGGCTTATGACCGCCCAATCTTTTTCGGGGTGGTGAAGCCCAATATCGGTCTCAGTCCGGTCAATTTTGCCGAAATTGCCTATCAGAGCTGGCTCGGCGGGCTTGATATCGCCAAAGATGATGAAATGCTTGCTGATGTTGACTGGTCTACCCTTATCGAACGTTCATACGTTCTTGGTGAGGCCAGAAAGCAGGCCGAAAAAGTGACCGGCGAACGGAAAATCTATCTTGCCAATATCACTGATGAAGTTGACCGGCTGATAGAACTGCACGACATCGCTGTCAGCAACGGCGCAAATGCCCTGCTTGTCAATGCCTTTCCTATCGGGCTCAGTGCCGTCAGGATGCTTGCCCGGCATACGAAAGTGCCTCTTATCGGCCACTTTCCCTTTATTGCTTCATTTAGCAGAATGGAGAAATATGGTGTTCATTCACGAGTCATGACCAAGCTTCAGCGCCTTGCAGGCCTTGACTCGATTATTATGCCCGGTTTTGGCAGCAGGATGATGACTCCCGAACAGGAGGTAAAAGACAATATTGCGGAGTGCTTGCAGGATTTTGGACATATCAAACGCTCACTTCCCGTTCCTGGAGGAAGCGATTCAGCGCTCACGCTTGAATCGGTCTACCGTAAGGTGGGGAGCGTCGATTTCGGTTTTGTGCCCGGTCGCGGTGTTTTCGGTCATCCGATGGGCCCCAGAGCCGGAGCAACGAGCATCCGTCAGGCCTGGGAGGCCATCGAACAGGGGATATCCCTGGAAAATTATGCAGTCTCTCGTCCTGAACTTGAGGTGATGGTTGACGGAGCAAACAGAAAAAAATAAGCACCAGTAAAGGGGAGTGGTTTACTCATGGGTATACTTGATCATAAGGTTGCTGTCATTACCGGCTCCACACGGGGAATCGGCAAAGCCATAGCGCATGAGTATGTACGCCAGGGGGCAAAAGTGGTTATAACCTCTTCCTCAAATGCCAATGTTCAGGCGGCTGTTGCCGAATTTCCTCCGGGTACTGCATACGGCTTTGTCTGTGATGTTGCCTCAATGGCTGATATGGAGCAACTCGTTGCCTCGGCAGTCCACAAATTCGGCCGGATCGATTGCTTTATCAACAATGCAGGGATCTCTGATCCCTTCAGGAACATTACTGACAGCGATCCTGACTGTTGGGGACGGGTTATTGACACCAATCTTAAAGGCACCTATAACGGATGCCGTGCGGCAATCAGCTATTTTCTCAGGGAAAAAATTCCGGGAAAGATCATCAACATGGCCGGTTCCGGTACCGACAGCGGCTCAAATACACCATGGATGAGTGCCTATGGTTCAACCAAGGCCGCCATAGCCCGTTTTACCTTTGCGGTGGCTCAAGAGTACAAACAGGCCGGAATATCTGTCATGCTGCTCCATCCCGGTCTGGTGCGAACCAATATGCTCAACACCGATAACCCGACGCCTGAACTTTCCAGGCAGTTAGCTACCTTCAGCACCATTCTTGATGTTTTTGCCCAGCCTCCATCTGTTGCCGCAAGGCTTGCGGTACAACTGGCTTCTGGCTGGAGCGATTCAAAAACGGGTGTTTACCTTTCCGCGCTGAATGGCAGAAGAAAAAAATGGTTGCTCTTCTCCTATCCCTTCCGTAAAATAACTAACAGGATTGACCGCAGAACCTATTAACGTCGAGGATTGTCATGCCGAAAGCTGCAGCACCCCTAATGATAATGATTGTTCTTTTTCTGGCTGCTCTTCAGGGCTGTTACAGTTTTAAGGGGTCATCGTTGCCTCCGCACCTCAAAACCATTGCAATACCCGTTTTTGAAGATCGTTCCGGTGCAGGTATTGCACAGTTCAGGGGCGACCTTACTGGCAGACTGGCCAACAAAATAGAATCGCAAAGCCCGCTTCGTTTTACGCCTTCCATGTCTCGTGCTGATGCGTTGCTGGAAGGTGCCATTATCTCTTTTGCTGATGCTCCGAGCCAACTGTCAAGCAAAACCGAGCGAGCCATAACAAATCGGGTTACTCTGGTTGTGCAGGTTACCATGACTGACCGCCTGAAAAAAACGCCGATTTTTTCACAATCATTTGTCGGATTTTCCGATTATAGCACGGGGAACTATGTTGCCCAGCAGGGGGCGATCCGATATTGCATCGGCCAGATTGTCGATGAAATTTTCGACCGGATTGTTTCCGGATGGTAAGGCCACCGACGCGGTGAATTGCAGCAGCGCTGGTTGGCTGATTAAGCTGTATTTTTTTACGTAACAGATAAAACCTGCAGCAAGCGGGCCTCATTAAAGGAGATTGTTATGGAATCGCATAAGGATGTTGACTATCGTCTTGAACTTGCGCGCGGATTTCTCAATGAAGCGGAGCAGGATTACTCCCTCAAGCGCTGGCGGGCCTGTGTTTCCGGCTCCATACTTGTTCTTGAAAATTCTGGTATTGCCGTGCTGATGCTTTTTGGCGTCTCACCTTTGGCCCACAAACCAGCCCGGCATTTATCGCAGCTCGTCTCCGAAGGGACCGTTACAAAAGAGGTTGCCGAACTGATTGAACAGATCTTGCCGGAACTGGAAAGATATGATTCACATGAAAAAATGCTTGCAAAATATGGCAATGAGTCGTCATTCCAGCTTCCTTGGGAGCTCTTCAATGAAGAGGAGGGGGTCCTGGCTATTGAGGCTGCCCGCAAGTCCATGCGTCTCTGTTCCGAAATTGCAACACTGGTTCTCGCGGCAGACTAATCAATCCAAAGCCAAAAATCAATCCGGGAATATTTTTTACCTATGGCTTGATTTCCCAATAAAAAATGCTGATTGAACGGCAAGGATTCTATGGCGTTATCCCTTGTTCGGCAAGTACGAATTTTTTTTCTGCTTGTCATGATCCTAATGGCTTTCTGTCATCTTTCTGCCCAGGCTTCCCGCTTGCCGTTACGGCTTGATAAGGAACCATCTTATGATTTGACTGGACACATGGAGCAACTGGTCGATCTTGCCGGAAAACTTACCCTGACCGATGTTCTTGCTCCGGCAGTTGCTTCCCGCTTTAAGCCGCTTGATGGATCCCTTAATAAAGGTTATGGCAGCGAAGCTGTCTGGTTGCGTTTTGCCATTATGCGCAGTAAGGGATTTCCTGAAAATGCCTTTCTGCGATTGGTCCCGCCCAATGTTGACCATGTTGCCGTTTATATACAGAGTGGTCTCTCCTCTTTGCAGTCGAACTCATATCATGAAATTCGCTTGGGCGACCATATTCCGGTTGTCCACCGCCCTGTGCTGAATCCTGATCTGGTGGCACCGCTTTTGCTGCCTCTGGAGAGACCGATTCTGGTTTATATCAGGATTCAAACCAACAATGAGATCAAGTTTTCCGGTGAAATTCGCACCCATGATGATTTGTTGCGCTACACGTATGAAGGAATCATTTTTCAGAGTGCTTATCTTGGTGTCGCCCTGATTATTGCCATGGTGAATCTGATTTTTTTCCTGCGCCTTGGCGACCGATCTTACCTCTATTTCGCGCTCTTTGTTTTTACCCTTTTTATCATTTATCTGTCAGAGGGAGGTCTCCTTACTCTTCTGGATCCCTTTTCGGCGCACCGCTTTTCCGATTATTTCCTGGATATGTCCTTGGGTGCAGTGCTGCTCTTTTCTTCTCTCTTTTCGATCGAAATCTTTACCCTGAAGAAATCGAGGCTTCGCCGCTACCTGCTTTTTTTACCCTTACTTGGACTCCTCTCCATCTTGTCGGTTCCTTTTGGCCTCTATGACTTGATGGCTCCGTTTACGGTTGCCGGGTTTCTTGTTCTGATCATGATCATGAGTTGGCTGAGTGTCCGCTCAATTATAAAAGGAGAGCCTTACGGAGTGCTCTATATGGTAACTTTCGGGATCAGCAATCTTGGCTATTTTATAGATTTTTTGAGGCAGTTGGGATGGATTCAGCTCGATTGGGGGAGTACGGGCAGTATCCAGCTTTTCTCGCTTCTCAATATGATTCTGATGTTTCTGGTCTTGACGGAGCGCTTGCGTTCTGCCGAAAAACAAGCTACAACTGCAGCCCGTTATTCCGAAAAACGGGCGCTGGTTCTTGCTGACGGGATGACCATGGAGTTGCGTGAAAGAAACAGCCAGCTTGATGTGCTTCTTAAATCTGAACTTCTGGCTGGAGATGCTTTGCGTCAAAGTGAAGAGCGGTTCAGGCACTTTTTTGAAGACCATTCCGCCGTTATGCTGGTTCTTGATCCTTTCACCGGCACGGTCATTGATGCCAATCAGGCAGCAGCGGATTTTTATGGCTGGTCGATTGATGAGCTTCGACGGATGTCTATCCAGCAAATCAATACTCTTCCTCCTGAAATGGTGATGGCTGAAATGGAAAAAAGTCGATTGATGATTCAAAATGAATTTTCATTTCAGCACCGGATGGCTGACGGCTCTCTGCGCGATGTAGAGGTATTCAGCAACAAGATTGATGTTGCCCATAAAGAACTGGTCTACTCCATTATTCATGACGTCACTGAACGCAAGCATTATGAACGGGTCAATGCCTGCCGGCTTCATTTGCTGCAGATGTCAGGAAGCGCTTCCGTAGATGATCTGCTTAGGGCGGCACTTGATGAGGTTGGACGGTTGACGGAAAGTTCTATTGGCTTTGTTTTTTTCGTAGCTGAAGATCAGGCGACTCTGTCACTGCGTGTCTGCTTAGCCCCCGGTATCGTGAAGAGTTGCTCAGCAGAAAAACAGGGCAAAAACCATCTGCTGGACAAAACAGGGGCGTGGTTCGATATCATAAAGGGTCAGAGGGCGGTGATTCACAACGATAAAACGGCCTTCCGGCATTGCGCCGGGATGCCGGAAGGTCAGGCTGAAGTCAAGCGCGAACTGATTGTTCCCATCATTCGGAACGACAGTGTTGTGGCAATCATCGGAATAGGAAACAAACCTCACGATTATAGTGATAAGGATATTGAATGGGTAGAGGCGCTTGCCAATCAACTCTGGGATATTGTTGCCAAAAAGATTGTCGAGGAGAAAACGAAAAAGCTTCAGGATCAGCTGCAACAGTCAGCCAAGATGGAGATGATCGGTCAACTTGCCGCCGGGATTATTCATGAAATTAAAAATCCTCTCAATTTTCTCATGGTCAATCAATATACCCTGAAAGAGGATTTTGGCGATCTTTGCGAATTCGTAGGTTCGTATCGCCGGATACTTGAGAAAGTGGGCGCATTTCCCGCTGTTGCCGAAGAGCTGGAGCTGCTTTGTGAAAAAGAGAGATCTCTTGACCTTGACGATCTTCTCCGGAATATTCCTGAAACTCTTGAAAACTCACGAAACGGTGTCGAACGCATAAAAATTATCAGTGAAGGCCTGCTTAATTACTCGTTCAAAAACGTTACGGGTCGACTGTGCTCTTTTGATCTCAACAAGGCCATTCAGGACGTCCTTGTCATTGCGAAGAGTGAATACCACTCCGTTGCTACTCTTGCATTACAACTTGAAAACCTGCAGATGGTTCTTTGTGATCCGTCACAGATCAATCAGGTGCTTCTTAATCTCATTATAAACAGTGCTTATGCTATCAAGTCACAAAGCAGGAGCTCTCTTGGCCAGATAATGATTAAAACATGGGCAACCGCTGAATACGTCTCATGCTCTGTCGCTGATGATGGTCCGGGAATTCCTGAAGAGATCATGGATAGGGTATTTGAACCCTTTTTCTCAACCAAGGAGCTGGGCAAAGGAACTGGACTTGGACTGAGCATTTCTTATGATATCATTGTCAATAAACATCATGGAACCTTTTCTGTGGACTCATCGCCTGAAAGCGGTGCCATGTTTACTTTTTCACTACCCGTAAGATCATCTGAAGAAGTGCTGTTGCCCCCCGCCTCCGACACCGTTCACACCGCACCGTTAACCGTGCTGACGTCATGATAATAAGAGCTGAAGACAACGCGAAGCTGTCCGGAATTATTTTTACCAGTGCCCTGATGCAAGATGGTTTGCATGATGATGGTGGCAAGCCGGAGATGTTGCTCCGTCGGTTCTTCCAACCTGATTACGCAAGAATTCAAGTTTTTCTTTTGAGGTGAATTGCTCCTCAGCGGTAGATTTTACTATTGACTGGAATAAATAGTATGTTCACAACACCTGAAAACCTGAGGGGTGACAAAGCGTGTCGGTGTTATGTTCAGGCTTTGTCTTGATCAGCTTGCTGACGAGATCAGACCGGGTTCAGGAATGAGTGGCAGTATTGTCAATTCGTCAATCTTGAATGGAGTTATGCCGAAAATGAACACAGCATCACGCGTCCTTTGCAAGGCTTTACAAAGCAAAATCATGTCAGCGGAACAGGCCGCGGCACTGATTTATTCCGGAGACAATGTTGGTATGAGCGGGTTTACCGGCTCAGGCTATCCCAAGGCGGTGCCCGCAGCGCTTGCCAAAAGAATTGAGGAGGCCAACAGTGCCGGTGAAAAATTCAGGATTGGTGTTTGGACCGGCGCATCCACTGCACCGGAACTTGATGGAGCCCTGGCCAAGGTTGACGGTGTGGAAATGCGTCTTCCCTACCAATCTGACCCTGTTTGCCGCCAGCGCATCAATGCGGGAGAGATGGAGTATATCGATATTCACCTTTCCCATGTAGCCCAGTTCGTCTGGTTTGGATTTCTCGGAAAGTTAAATGTCGCCGTAGTTGAGGTAGCCGGAATTCTCGAAGACGGACGGCTGATTCCTTCGACTTCTGTAGGCAATAACAAGACCTGGCTGGATCAGGCCGACAAGATTATTTTGGAGGTAAACAGCTGGCAGGATGCGCGTCTGGAGGGAATGCACGATATTTATTATGGGACTTGCCTTCCGCCAGATCGCAAGCCGATTCCTTTGGTAAACCCGCATGACAGGATCGGCGACCATTATCTGCATTGCGATCCTGATAAAGTTATCGCCATTATCGAAACCAATAGCCCCGACCGCAATTCTGAGTTCTCGGATCCTGATGAAGGTTCCCGAATGATTGCAGGCCATATCCTCGAATTTCTCGAGCATGAAGTAAAAAAAGGACGGCTCCCCAAGAATCTGCTCCCTCTGCAATCCGGTGTCGGCAACATTGCCAATGCCGTCATGGCAGGCCTGAACCATGGACCCTTCGAGAACCTGACCGCCTATACCGAAGTGCTGCAGGATGGCATGCTTGAAATGATCCATTCCGGCAAGCTGGTTTTTGCTTCGGCTACAGCTTTCTCATTGAGCAATAAGGCACTGGCTGAACTTTATGCACATCTTGATGAATACAAGGACAAGATTGTTTTGCGTCCCCAGGAGATCAGCAACCACCCCGAAGTCATCCGCCGTCTTGGGGTTATTGCCATGAATGGCATGATTGAAGCCGATATGTACGGCAATGTCAATTCGACCCATGTGATGGGCAGTGCCATCATGAATGGTATCGGCGGGTCAGGCGACTTTGCTCGCAACGCCTATATCTCCATATTCATGACACCTTCCCAGGCAAAGAACGGTCAAATTTCCTGCATTGTGCCGATGGTATCCCACGTTGATCATACGGAACATGATGTTCAGGTACTGGTTACCGAGCAGGGTCTTGCTGACCTTCGTGGACTCTCCCCAACGCAGCGTGCCAAGGTCATTATTGAAAATTGTGCCCACCCGAACTTCAAGCCGGCCCTTCAGGACTACCACAAGCGTGCGCTTGATCAATCTTTTGGCAAACACACGCCTCATCTGCTCGACGAAGCGTTAAGCTGGCATCAGCGATACCTTAAAACCGGTCAGATGTAAGGAAACCTCTTCATGTCCGCGGCACCGGGGACTATAACATTATCCCCGGTGCAAAGCGGTTTAACAAAGCCCCTCAGCATCATAATCCACCATGGCAATCTGGTGTCGGCAACATTGCCTCGATCAGGGTTGTGATTTTCTCAAGGTCCCATAATCTTTGTAACTTGCACCTGTATGGTGTATTATTGGGCAGAACTGATCCCGGAGATGTCTGGTTATAGGCTCATCAACTTTATCCATCATTGATTAACCGCTTATTTCAGTGCGATATTCAATTACAGCGAAAACCCTGTCCTTGACAGGACTCCTCTTGCTTCTCTCTATTTCACAGCCTTCCACGCAACTTTCAGCTGCTACGCTCCCTGATACGGGCAGCATCCTGCGCGACCAGCAGCAGTCACAACAGCAGCCGCAGGGGCAGTTTCGTGCTCCTGAACAAGAAAAAGAGCCGCTTCTGAATACGGGGAGCAACGTTCAGGTCGTGGTGAAAGGATTTGCCTTCAGCGGTTATGAAGGGCTCGTAACCGAGGCAGAGCTTCAACAAGCGGTAGCCGGTTCCATTGGCAAAAGCCTCACCTTCAATGAGCTGAACTCCCTGACCGACAAGGTTACAGCTCTTTTCAAGGCAAAGGGATGGTTGCAGGCCAGGGCTTACCTGCCGCCGCAGGACATCACCTCCGGCATCATCAGGATTGCCATTGCTCAAGTGAAAAGTGACGGAAACCTCACCATCAAGCGCGACAAGAGCGCACGAATCTCTCCGGATTACCTTCATGGTATCGGCATTCTGCCCCTGCACGCCGGCAAGCCCATCAAAGAGAAGGAGCTGGAGCGCAGCGTTTTGCTGATGAACGATCTTCCCGGTGTGTCAGCAAAAGCCTCTCTCGTGCCCGGCAGTGAACCCGGCACCAGCGGAGTTGACGTTGCCGTCACCGAAGGCCGGCTCTTTTCCGGAATGCTCTATGGCGACAACCAGGGTAACCGGTACATTGGAGCCTGGCGCGGCACTGCCTTGGTTTCAGTCAACGACCCTCTCCGGCGCGGTGACCAGTTGACCCTGCTATTGACCGAGGCTTCGGGGCTTGCACAAGGTCGTATCGGCTACAGCTTTCCGATTGCGTTCAGCGGTGCCAAGGCAAACCTCTCCTATACGGGTATGCGTTACGAACTTGGCCGCGAACTTGCCCCGTTACAGTACAAGGGCAACAGCAACAGCATCGATGCCGGCATCAGCTATCCGACTCTTCGCACCCGCAATGCCAACGTTACAACAAGCTTTTCTTACGGCTACAGGGGCCTCATCGATACCCAGGCTGACGTCAACATCCACGACAAACAGATCAATAACGCAACCCTCATGGTCAGCGGCGACCGCTACGACCAGCTTCTTGGCGGCGGCTATACCAGTTATAATGCAAGTATCACCACAGGTTCACTGCACGAATCGAGTGACCTGACGGCAGAATATGCCAAAGCAAACCTTACCGAGGGGAGCTATACCCGATTCAACGTTGCCCTTGCCCGTCTGCAGCACCTCTCCGAACGGTTCAACCTCAATATATCGGGAAGCGGCCAGATGGCTGCTGGTGGCAACCTGGACTCCAGCGAAAAGTTCACCCTTGGCGGCCCCAACGGCCTGCGAGCCTATCCCATTGGTGAAGCTGCCGGAGATGAAGGGCAGCTTGTGAGCGCCGAAATCCGCTACGCCCTTCCCCTTGCCGCAAAATCGGGGAACCTCCAGCTTATCGGGTTTTACGATGCCGGTCACATCACCATCAATAACGAGCGTTACCCCGGTGATCTCTCAACGGCAACAGGCCGCAACGACTACTGGCTGCTTGGAGCCGGTGCAGGGCTTAACTATTCGTACTCCGGGAGATTTTCTGTTCGAGGCATCTGGGCCCATGTCATCGGTGATAACGCTGGCCGGAGCACTGCCGGCAATAACTCTGACGGTGTGAATGACCGTAGTCGCTTCTGGCTGCAATCCATTTTTTCGTTCTGAAAGCCAAAAGTCCGTTCATAACTCTTTTACAAAGTACTCAACAGTTGCAACATGAACAGGATATTCAACCTCATCTGGTCCAAGACAAAAGAGAAATGGATTGTCGTCTCTGAAAAGGTAAAGAGCAACGGTAAAGTTCCCTCATCCCCGCTTCGCAGTCTTGCCGCTCTGACAGCACTCTTTATGGGCGGAGTACCAGCCTATGCCATTGACCCGGGTTCACTGCCTACAGAGGGGCAGATAACCGCAGGCAGCGGCACGATCACCACCAGCGGCACCCAGATGACGGTGAACCAGTCGAGCCAGCAACTGATCGCCAACTGGGGCACCTTCAACATCGGCGAAAACGCCGCAGTCCGCTTCAACCAGCCCAACAGCTCTTCTGCGGCTCTTAATCGCATCTTCGACCAGAACCCGAGCCAGATCATGGGTTCGCTCTCCTCTAATGGTCAGGTATTCCTGCTCAATCCTGCAGGCATTATTTTCGGGAAGACAGCCCGCGTCGATGTCGGCGGCCTGGTTGCCTCATCGCTCAACATGCTCGACAGCGACTTTCTTGCAGGCAAATATACCTTCACCGGCAACGGAAGCTCTGGCGCTCTGCTCAACCAGGGCGTCATCAATACCGCTAATGGCGGCGTTGTCGCTCTCATGGCTCCAACCGTCACCAACGAAGGGAGCATAACCGCCAATAGCGGCAGCGTTCTCCTTGCCTCCGGCAATAAGGTTTCGCTTGATTTCACCGGTGACGGACTTATCAGCTACACCGTCGATCAGGGTGCAGTCGATGCTCTTGTCGAGAACAAGGGGCTCATCAAGGCCGACGGCGGATTGGTGGTCATGACCTCCAGAGCTGCCGATGCCTTGCATATGGCAACCACAACCAACTCCGGAGTCATAGAGGCCCATACCATCCAGAACAAGGCCGGTCGAATTCTCCTCCTCTCCGACATGGCAAATGGCCAGACCAATGTTGGAGGAACCCTTGATGCCAGTGCCCCCAACAGCGGCGACGGCGGCTTCATCGAAACCTCCGCCGGGCGTGTCAGGATCAGTGACGGAACCATTGTCACCACCCTTGCGCCGAAGGGGAAGACAGGGACGTGGCTGATTGATCCGACAAACTATACTATTGACAGTGTGCTAAATGGAGGTAACGAGACTGGTGCTCATGTCACTCAGACACTGCTTACCACTGACCGGTTAATTGTTGCGGATGAAAACATTACTGTAAATGAAAATATTGAATGGACGTTTCATACACTCACTTTGACCACTACTACTGGTGACATTAACATAAATGCTGTGATGAAAGCTGGTGCTACTGCAGATCCAGGCACCTTTGCTATTCTTGATCTGGAACCAGGGAGCGGCAAGGTTAATATGGGTTTCAATCCCAAGGGACGGGTGGACTTTTTTGAGGCCAACGGAACGACTCCTCGTTCAGGCACCGGCTTCCTTACCATTAACGGCAATGGTTATACTGTCATCACCGACCTTGGCGCATATAATAGCTCTACCGTTAAAGACTTGCAGGGAATCAACAATGGTTTGGATGGTTACTACGCCCTCGGCAGCAATATTGACGCAAGCCCGACTGCTGCATGGAACTCTGATGGTGCGTCGACACCGACCTATGCCGGATTCACGCCAATTGGTAAAAGTACTGACAAATTCACCGGTACCTTCGATGGACTTGGCCATACTATCAGCGATCTTACGATCAACCGTTCAGGCAATAATGGCGTGGGCTTGTTTGGGTATTCAAATGGGACAATCCGCAATGTCGGGCTTGTTGACGCATCGGTAACTGGCAACTCATATGTTGGTGCTCTGGTAGGATACAATCATGGCCGCATCAGCAACAGCTACGCATCGGGCAGTGTAACAGGGAGCGGATATGATTTCGGCGGTCTGGTTGGGAACAATCAGGGCGCTATCAGTAATTCCCATGCAGTTGATATCGTGACAGGCATTGGAGAAGACAGCAGGATTGCCGGTGGTTTGGCGGGGGGCAATTACGGAACCATCAGCAACTCATACGCGACGGGAAGCGTGGTGGCAAACGGAAACTATGCCGGCGGTCTTGTGGGAATTCACCATGTTGGCTCTATCAGCAATTCATACGCGACAGGCAGCGTGGAAGGGGTAGATTTTGTTGGTGGTTTAGTGGGGACTAATTGGGGTGGATGTACCATCACCAACAGCTACGCGAAGGGAAGTGTGAAAGGCGTAAGTGATGTTGGGGGTCTGGTGGGGGACAATTACGACACTATCACCGGCAGCTATGCGACGGGCATCGTAAACGGAACGAGCAATGTCGGCGGTCTGGTGGGAGACAATTACGGCACTATCACCGGTAGCAATGCGACGGGCAGGGTAGACGGGAGCGAC
>SESG01031167.1_pt1 | contig 16747 bp, 11 predicted proteins | sample 3171421 | NCBI WGS metagenome assembly SESG01 (sample SAMN10866946, study PRJNA518727) | freshwater metagenome | biome: subpolar coniferous forest; feature: holomictic lake; material: water; isolation source: holomictic Lake 227, 6 m and 8 m depth | place: Canada: near Kenora, Ontario | collected... | reverse complement strand
CAACCCATACGTACCTGAGAACGGGCCCCGTTTGCACTTCACCACCGCTTTAACCTCCTGAATTCACACGCTGTACCGTCGTCGCAGGAGATCCACACCCAAAGCAAATGTGGGCGCAGAGGCTCCGGACGGGAGAGACCATGGGAACATTCGGTGCACGACGAGGCGTAGCGTTCCTCTTCCTTCTCGCCGTCGTCGCCGTCACGGACGGCGGGATCGCCTCCGCGCAGGTCAGTCCCGGTCGGAAGCCGGCCGTGCGCGGCGGCATCGAGCCGGTGCCGCGGCAGGCGGTCGAGGGGTTCCTGAACGTCGCCACGGGCGAGGCGAGCCGCTGGGCGAGCAGCCTCCCGCGCCCGGCCCGGGCGCTTCCCCCGCTCCGCGCGGGATCCGCCCCGGTCTCCGCCGCGCCCGTCGCCGGGGAGAGCTGGGTGAGCCTGGGGCCGACCGACGCCCGCTTCCAGTGGAACAGTAGCTACTACCTGCAGGTGGACTCCGGCCGTGCCACCCGCATCCTCGTGGATCCTCGGGACCCGAACGTTGTCTACGTGGCGACGACCGGGGGCGGCGTCTGGAAGACGTTCGACTTCGAGACGGCTGCGCCCAATCCCACCTGGCAACCCATCACCGAGACCATCGGAAACCTGGCCGTCGGCGCGATGGGGCTCGACCCGAGCAACCCAGACACGATCTATCTCGCCACCGGCGACCCGTACGACACGTTCGGCACCTTCGTCCTGAAGAGCGTGGACGGCGGAGGGACGTGGTCCGCTCCCATCAAGCTGAAGGCCTCCTACCCAGCATCGGCCGGCGGCCTCGTCGCGGAGCCGCTCTCCTCCCGCGATCTGAAGGTGGATCCCAAGGATCCGAACGTCGTCTTCGTAACCACCGACGTGGGGCTCTTCCGGTCCGCGGACGCGGGGGCGAGCTTCGCCCTCGTGGACCTTCCGAACTCCGGCCCGGTGCAACTGGCCGAGGCGACCTGGGACATCGTCTACCTCGGAGCGGTGGGATCCCGGAGCCGGTGGATTCTGTCCGGCATCTGCGCGTGCGATCCCGGGAAGCTGCCTCCCTGGGCGAAGCAATCGGCCCAGGCCGGCAAGAAGAACCCGATGGATTTCTCGACCTGCACCTACGGGACGCCCGGCGAGCTCTGGACCAGCTCCGACTCCGGGGTGACGTGGGCTCCGATCAAGCAGACGAACGTGGGGCTCGTCCGGCTCGCTGCAGGGCCGACCACGAATCCCGCGACGACGGTGGTCTACGCGTTGAAGTCGACGCTGGATGGGAAGGCCACGCTGGGGGTCTTCCGGTCGCCGAATGGCGGCGCCGACTGGGTGGGGCCGGTTGGGACCCTCGTGAATCCGACGATTCCCGTCAAGAAGGACCCGGTACCCCCGGAGACCAAATCCACATCCAGCAACGACTGCCCCGACATGAACCTGGGTCACGACCAGTCCTGGTTCGACCTGTCCATTGCCGTCGATCCCGCGAACGCCGACCAGGTCATCGCGGGCGGTAGCCTTTGCGGCGTTCGAACGCTGAACGGCACCGACTGGAACCCGACCTGGGAGAACGTCTCCCACTGGTTGCCTTTCTACGGTGGCGATACCGCCGCCGGGCGCCTTCCGTACGTGCACGCCGACTACCAGGCCACCCTGGTGTCGCGCGTCGGCGGACGCTTGCGGACCTTCGCCGGGACCGATGGAGGGGTCTTCTCTTCCACCAACCTCTTCAACGCGAACACGGTTCCCACGGACGTTGTCTGGAACTTCCACAACCGCGGCATGGTCACCCACCTCTGTTACAGCGTGGGCTCCGGGGATCCGGCGACCGGTAACCCGTTCGTGGTGCTCACGGGCCTCCAGGACAACGGCGTGCGGTATCGCGACTCGACGCTCAATCCCTCCACCTTCAACCAGGTTCTCGGCGGCGACGGCATCGGCGCCGCAGTGAACACCGGAACGGGGGGCCAGTTCTACTGGGTGGCCCAGCAGTACGAACACCTGTTCTGCAAGCCGGAGAAGGATGACTGCTGGGCAGGGGGCTCCTGGACGAAGTCGAACCCCCCGCTGATCGACACAGGAAACCCCGATGAAGAAGACACCCAGCCCTTCTTCATCCGGTATTCGCCCATCCAGACCGATCCGACGGGAGCCCAATTCCTCTCCCACACCTCCTATGCCGTGTATCGGAGCGGCTACATCGACGACCCCAAGGACCCGAAGCCGACATGGGAAGCCAAGCCGCTCTACAAGACCTACTTCAGCAGTGACAATTTCGCAGACATCTACACGGTCTACGCGTCGCAGAACATCGTCGGACTGTACGGAGTCGCTGCAGGTGGCTGGGTGGCCTGGACGAGCGACGCAGGGAAGACGTGGAATCCGTCCGAGATGCTGGGTGTTGGAAAGCAGGTAGTTGCTCAGGCGACCTCGATCGTCTTTCCTCCCGTCACGCCCACGGGGGTCGATCCGGGTATGGTGTTCCTCGCGGCGAGCAAGGCATGGCTGCTCACGGACGGTGCGACGCCGGTCCCGCCCACGGTCGGACATCTTTTCCGCTCAGTGAACGGTGGCTCCACCTTCGAGCCATTCCACGGGAACGGCACGGGCTGGGACCTTCCCAACGTCCCGGTCTACGTCGTCCGGTACGATCCCGGCGATCCCTCCTCGAACACGATCTACGTCGGCACTGCCCTCGGGATGTACCGGACCGTGGACGGCGGCAGCACCTGGCGACGCTACGGCATCGGTCTGCCCATGGTCGCGGTCAACGACATCTACATCTCCCGGAACCAGAGCCTCATCCGCGTCTCCACCTTCGGACGGGGCATCTGGGAGATCTACCCGAACTCGACCGCGCCGCAGGGAGCCCTGGGCGACGGCGACTTCGACCGGAACGGACGGATCGACTGGGCGGACATCGCCGCGCTCGCATCCCGTCTAGAAACGACGCCGGCCAACAGCGTCTGGCCTACCTACAACTGGAACCTGGACCTCAGCTCGACCTCGAGCTACCCGACGAGCGTGATCGACGAGACGGATCTCACGGCCCTGATGGCCAAGTTCGGAGACCACCCATGAGCCGGACGCGTCCGCTGGCCCGCTGCCTCTCTTTCGCTACGATGTCCCTGCTCGCGATCTCCTGCAGCAGCGGTTCCACGTCCGGGCCGGCCTCGCCCAGCGCCATCGCGATCCTCTCCGGCTCCGGCCAGAGCGCGGCGGTCGGGCATGTGCTCACCACGCCGTTCGTCGTGCGGGTCACGACGGCAGCCGGAGATCCGGCTACCGGTGTGACGGTGACGTGGAGTGCGAGCGCCGGAGGAGGGACGATCCTCCCCGCCACCACGACGACGGGCTCCGACGGAACCGCGTCCGCGACCGCGACCGTCGGAACGAGGGCCGGAGCTTACGCCTTCCAGGCCACCGCGAACGGGCTGTCCGGTTCCCCGGTGAACTTCGCTGCGACGGGAAGTCCCGGCCCGGCGGCGGCGCTCGCCGCCGTGAGCGGCGGGGGACAGTCCGGCGCCATCGGCGTGCCGCTCGCGAACCCGCTGGTCGTACAGGTGACGGATGCCTACGGAAACGGCGTAGGCGGCGTGACCATCGCCTGGGCCCCCGTGACGGGTGGAGGAAGCATCGTCGTTGGGTCGCCAACCACGGCCGCCGACGGGACCGCCAGCGCCACCGGGGTTCTCGGCGGGGGTGGCCCGACGAACGTGTTCCGGGCGACCACGGGAGCCTTCGCCCCGATCGACTTCTCCGCGAACGTTTCGCCCGCGCTCTACTACACGGAGCCAGCGGCCGGCGGAAAGCTTCGGCTCGTCCGGAACGAAGCGTCCACGGCCACCACCCTTGTGCTCGACCTCGTGGCCGGCGCCGCGATGAAGGGCTACTCGACCGGGTTCAACCTGCCGATCGACGCTTCGAAAGTCTCGCTCGCGACGCCGTCGTTCGTCCCGGGGACAGCACTCGCCGCCGGGGCGCCTCCGCTAGCGGCGGGCGCGGTCCTGAAGGCGACCGGGCCTCTCGCCAACGTCCTCGTGTCCGCCCTCAGCCAGAAGGCGGCGGGCGCCGGCGCGGTGGCCACGGACGCCACCATCTCGGTGGGCCAGGTGTTCTACTCGCTGAGGCTCGACCTGAAGCCCGGCGCGACCGCCGGCGTCGTGTTCGATGGAAGCGCGCTCCCTGTGAAATTCAGCGGCGGCCTGCGGGACAAGGGCGGGACCGACGTCGCCTCGAGTGCGGACTTCCGTATCGGAAAGCTTGAGGTTCGGTAGGGCCCGAGCCAGGTTCGACATTCCGGTCCAGGAGCGGCCAGGGACAGCCGTCCCAGGACCCGGAACGTCGGAGAGTAGGTGCCCTGATCGCGAGCCCGCTCATCCGTCGCGCATGGCGCGCCACCCGTTCGTTCCAGCAGCTCCGTGCGTCGTGACTCACCCCAACCTGGACGTCCCATGTTCCTGAAGCTCGCCTTGCCCGTCGTCACCCTCATCGCCCTGGCGGCCAGCCCGGCCGCCGCCGCGGATCCCATCGTCATCGGCCTCATCACCAAGACCGAGACCAACCCGTTCTTCGTGAAGATGAAGGAGGGCGCCGCCAGCGAGTCAACCAGGCTCGGCGCCAAGCTGCTCACCGGCGCCGGCGCCAAGGACGGCGACAACGAGGGCCAGGTGACGGCCATGGAGAACATGATCAACGCCGGCGCCAAGGGCATCCTCATCACGCCGAGCGACACCAAGGCCATCGTGCCCTCGATCCAGAAGGCCCGGAAGAAGGGCGTGCTGGTCATCGCCCTCGACACCGCGACCGAGCCGGTCACCGCCGTGGACGCGCTCTTCGCGACCAACAACTTCGACGCCGGCCTGCTCATCGGGCAGTGGGCCAAGGGCGCCATGGCCGGCAAGAAGCCGGTCATCGCCACGCTCGACCTGCAGCCCGGCATCACCGTCGGGGCCCAGCGCCACAACGGCTTCCTGCAGGGCTTCGGCGTCGCCAAGGCCGATCCGAACTCGTCCGACCTGGTGACCGCGCCCCAGGTGGTCTGCAGCCAGGACACCCACGGCAACCAGGCCGAGGGGCAGGCGGCCATGGAGAACTGCCTCAGCAAGAACCCCGACATCAACCTCGTCTACACCATCAACGAGCCCGCCGCGTTCGGCGCCTTCACGGCCGTCAAGGCCGCCGGCAAGGACAAGCAGATCGTCATCGTGAGCGTGGACGGCGGCTGCCGGGGCGTGCAGGGCGTGGTGGATGGCAAGATCGCCGCCACCTCGCAGCAGTACCCGCTCAAGATGGCGACCATGGGAGTCGAGGCGGTGGTGAACTACGCCAAGACCGGCAAGAAGGCCAGCGGCTACGTTGACACCGGCGTCACGCTCGTCACCGACAGGCCCCAGGCGGGCGTGGCCAGCAAGGACAGCAAGTTCGGCACGGCCAGCTGCTGGGGCAAGAAGTAGGCTCGCCTCACCTCGTCCGACCGGGAGAGCTCCGTGACCGCAGCCCCCACCGCCGCCGCGCCGCGCCACTCCCGGGTCATCGACCTCCTGCGGGGAGCGCCCATCCTCGGCCCCGTGGCGGCGCTGATCCTGGCGTGCATCTTCTTCGCCACGCAGACCGACCGGTTCCTGTCCGGCGCCAACTTCTCGCTGATCCTGCAGCAGGTCATGGTGGTCGGCACGCTGGCCATCGGCCAGGAGCTGGTCATCCTGACCGGGGGCATCGACCTCTCCAACGGCATGATCATGGCGCTGTCCTCGGTGCTCACCACCGGCCTCATCGCCAACTCGGGCGTGCACCCCTTCCTCGCCGTGGTCCTCGGACTGGCCGTGTGCGTGGCCTTCGGCGTGCTCAACGGCTGGCTGACGACCGCCATCGGGCTCCCCCCCTTCATCGTCACGCTGGGGACGTTCAACATCGCCTACGCCCTGGTCCGCATCTACACCACCGCCACCATCACCAGCGTCCCGGACTCGCTGCTCTTCTTCGGCAACACCTTCTCCATCGGGAGCACCGAGATCACCTACGGCTCGATCCTCATGCTGGTGCTGTTCGCCATCGCCTGGCTGGTGCTGGGCTCGACGCGGGCCGGGCGCTCCGTCTACGCCGTGGGCGACAACCCGGAGGCCGCGCGCCTCGCCGGCATCCGCACCAGCCGCGTCCTGGTGGGCGTCTATGCGATGGCCGCGCTCAGCTACGGCATCGCCGGCCTGCTGCTGGTGGCGCGCACCGGCGTCGGCGACCCGCAGGCGGGCCAGACCGGCAACCTGGATAGCATCACCGCGGTCGTGCTGGGCGGGACGAGCCTCCTGGGCGGGCGTGGCCAGATCATGGGCGCGCTGGTGGGCGCCCTCATCGTGGGCGTCTTCCGCAACGGGCTCCAGCTCATGGGCGTCGGCTCCATCTACCAGGTCCTCATCACCGGCATCCTGGTGATCCTGGCGGTGTCGGTTGACTACCTCTCTCACCGGGCCAAGTAGCGTGCCGGAGGCCCGCATGACCGCGACCACCGCCACGCCCCAGGGCAAGGTCCTCCTGGAGATGAAGGACATCGGCAAGTCGTTCCCCGGCGTCAAGGCGCTGCAGGGCGTGAGCCTGTCCGTCCGCGAGGGCGAGGTCCTGGCGCTCCTGGGCGAGAACGGCGCCGGGAAGTCCACCCTCATCAAGATCCTGTCCGGGGCCTACACCAAGGACGAGGGCGAGATCTTCTTCGAGGGCCAGCCCGTCACCATCCGCAGCCCGCAGGACGCGCAGGATCTGGGCATCTCCACCATCTACCAGGAGCCCAACCTCGCCAAGGATCTCACCGTCGCCGAGAACATCTTCCTCGGACGCCTACCGGCCAAGGGCCTGCTGGTGGACTGGGAGACGGTCAGGAAGAAGTCGAGGGAGATCCTCGACCGGCTCGGCGCGACCATCCGCGTCAACGCCATCGTCTCGACCCTGTCCGTGGCCGAGCAGCAGCTGGTGGAGATCTCCAAGTCGCTCAACCGCAAGACCCGCATCCTCATCATGGACGAGCCCTCGGCGGTGCTGGGCGAGAGCGACCTGGAGCGCCTCCACCAGGTGGTCCGCTCGCTGCAGGCCGAGGGCATCGGCATCATCTACATCTCCCACCGCATGCGCGAGATCTTCGAGCTGGCCGACGAGGTCACGGTGCTCAAGGACGGGCGTTTCGTCGGGACGCGGCGCGTCGCCGACGTGACCATGGACGAGCTGGTCCGCCTGATAATCGGTCGCGGCCTCGAGGACGTCTTCCCCAGGCGGGAGGTGGTGCCCGGCGAGGTGCTCCTCGAGGTGAAGAACCTCCGCCGCGCCCGCCTGGTCCACGACGTGAGCTTCCAGCTCCGCGCCGGCGAGATCCTCGGGTTCGCCGGGATCACGGGCTCCGGGCGCACCGAGGTGGTCCGTGCCATCTTCGGCGCGGATGCCCACGGCGGCGAGATGAGGATCTCGGGCAAGCCCTACCGGGCCAGCTCCCCGACGGAGGCCATCCGGCGGGGCATCGCGCTGGTCAACGAGGACCGCAAGGCCCACGGGCTCTTCCTGAAGCTGGACGTCACCGTCAACACCACCATCGCGGCCCTCAAGGGGCTGTGCAGGGCCGGCTTCATCCAGCGGGCCAAGGAGAAGGCCCTGGTTCAGAAGTTGATCCAGGACCTCCGGATCAAGACGCCGGGGGCCAGCTCCATCGTCCTGAACATGAGCGGCGGCAACCAGCAGAAGGTGATCATCTCGCGCTGGCTCGCCATCGACACCCGGATCCTGATCATGGACGAGCCGACCCGCGGCATCGACGTGGGGAGCAAGTCCGAGATCTACCAGATCATGAACGAGCTCACGAAGCGGGGCGTGGGCATCATCATGATCTCGTCGGAGCTGCCCGAGGTGCTGGGCATGAGCGATCGCATCCTGGTCATGCGCGAGGGGACCATCGTGGGCGAGCTGTCGCGCGCCGACGCCAGCGAGGAGGCGATCATGAAGCGCGCGGTGGGGGGCGACCTGGCCCAGGGGGCCGCGGCGCGGGCGTGAGCTCCATCCAGTTCGGAACGTTCCGTCCGTGGATGCTCGCCGAGCTACTTCCGCACCACCACCTGCGTGGTGCAGTGCGCCGCCCCGAAGCCCGACGTCAGGTTGCGGAAGTCCATCCAGGTCGCGTCCACCCCGACCGAGGCCAGCCTCTGCTTGTATTCGTCGCTCACGCCGTCGATGGCCAGGATCTTCCGGCCGCGGACCGAGAGGAAGTTGAGGCCGTACCGGAGCTGGTCGTCGGGAGAGACGGGGATGAGCCGATAGCCGAGGGAGTCCTCGACGACCACCCGCGGCGTGCCGTAGGCCCGAGCCTCGAGCAACTGGCTCACCGCCTGGGCGTTGGTCCGCAGCCCTGACCCTGGAACGCGGTTTCGCCGGACACCTCGAAGATCGGGACGATGCCGAGCCTGGCGTACGCGAACCGGGCGATCCGGGTCTCCACCTCGCGCTGAGGCGCGTTGAAGTGGCCGACCACGAGCCCCTTGGCCGTGGTGATCACCTGGTCCCGCATGAAGTACATGTTCATCACGGGATCGAGGACATCCTCGAGGCGGCCACCACGCACATCCCCAAAGGAAGTCATCGCTGACCACCCCGGGATTCCCTGGGCGGAGATGCGGGGAATGCGCAACGTCGTCGTCCACGAGTACTTCGGTGTCACGGACGAGACCCTATGGACGACACCATCATCGAGCCTCTCCGCAAACTCCTCGCGGACGGCTGATCGCCATGTGCCCCACCTGTGCCCCGACCCTGCACCACGGGGCGGGATGGGCCGGAACGGGAAAGGCGAAGGGTCACGGCGAGTCGTGAGGTGACGGCTCGTCCTCGCCGAAGTAGATCTCGGTCTTGGTGGTCTTCATCGTTTGTCCTCCATGGCGGGTCCGGAAGCCGGCGCGGTGTCGAGGAGCTTGTGCCGGTTGATGTCGATGACGCGATAGATGAGATCGCCGCCGATGAAGTCGGCCACGACGATGCCCGAGAAGTCGGTGTAGTTCTCTTCGCGGAACCAGAGCGCCGCCAGCTCGTTCATGCCCATGTAGTCGATCTCGCACCAGTTCTTGTTGTACTTGCCGCACTTCTTGAACTTGGGGATCTTCAGCTCGCATCGGCGCGGGAAGTCCTTCATGGTCTTCGCCTCGGGCTCCTCCCCCTTGCAGCCCGCGATCGAGGTGGTGCGCCGGCCGTCGCCGTTGTTGGGCGACCGCTGGCCGCTGGCGACGAACCACGGGTGGACCAGGGGCACCAGGTCGCCCGACGCGCTCAGGAAGTTGATGAAGATCGGGTGCGTTTCCTGGCCCATGACGCTCCGCGCCCGTTCCAGCTGTTGCCTGATCTTGTTCCACTTCGAGTAGATCTCCCACTCGGCGTTCACGTGGAACTCGTCCTGGATCTCCATGCCCCAGGCCCACACGAGGCCGAAGTTCACGTCCTCGACCTTGTCCACGAAGTCCTCGATGATCACGACCCTGCCGCGCGTCTCGCCCAGGGTCGGGTCCCCAATCCCGCCCGAGGCCTTCCCCGGCGGGGTCCAGAACACGTCGCCGTTGTTGATGAAGTAGCTCTTGAAGACGTTGCGGAACGTCTCGCTGTCGGGCGGCATGCCCTTTCTCAAGCAGTACTGGTCCTTCTCGGAGCCACCCGACTCGTTCTTGATCCGGACGTAGACGACCTCGCGCCGGTGCGTCGCCAGGAAGTCCCTGAGCTCCCCGATGATCTCGTCGAAGGAGATTTCCTGGGGCGAGAGGCCGTGGAAGGCTTTCAGCTGGTGGCGCCCGCTGATCACGAGGCACTTCAGGCGAATGTCCAGGAACCGGACCCCTGCCTTCAGCTGCGTCGGGATGTCCATGGACTGGGTCTGCGTGACGGGGCCGCCCAGCGTGTCGTGCTTCCAGGCGGCGCTGTCGTGGGTGCCCGGGATGGAGAGCTGGCTCAGCCTCGCCGATTCCCTGAGCTCGGAAATCCAGGTCTCGGCGCGCTCCGGGCGGTTCCTGACGTTCCTGTCGTGGTTGTAGAAGTCCGAACTCGCGCCTGCCGCTTCGGGGATCTCCGGCTCGGGCTCCTCGGGGATGATGCTGGACGTGTAGCCGAGCCCCTCGGCGAACACGTCCGTCGCCGTCGCCGCCGCGTCCACCAGCGGGGTCTGGTAGCTCTCCGACGAGCTGGTGTCGTACGACGCCGTGATCACGACCTCGTCCTGGGGGATGGCGTACTGCCCCGCGATCCAGTCGATCCACGTCAGCGCGGGAGAGGTCACGCAGGCATCGATCATGCCGGGGCCCATCGACTGGCTCACCAGGCACTCGGGTGGCGCGACGGTCCCCGAGCCGGGCACCTTTCCCTGGCCCAGGAGGAAGGGCATCTCCCCGTATCCCAGCCCGACCTCGCCCAGGATCTCCCCCTCCACCGTCCCGGCACCGTCGGCCGTCAGCTTGACAAGCTGGACGGTCGTCTCCCGGTCGTCGGTGGCGAGGATGGCGTTGTAGGAGACGCTGTTCGTCGGCGTGCTCGACTGGCTGCTGCAGGCAGCCGCCGCGAGCGCCAGGGAGATGAGGCGGGCCGCGGCCGGGAGTCGTCGCTGCGATGTCATGCCACCCTCGGTCTTCTCCCCCGAACAGGATGAGTTCACCGTACACCCCCGATGGCCGTCGTGGGCCTGACGAACTTCACGTGGAGCGTCTCCACGGTGAGCATGGCTGGTGTGGTCGCTTGAACGCAACCCGGAACGCGAGCGGCGTGTCCATACGGAGAGACGCCGTCTGGCTGCGCAGGTCACCGACGGTGAAGCGTGGATGCGCCGCCGGATCCCTACAGGTTCAGGGTTCCCTTGACGCCGAACTGCAGCCAGCCGTGGAAGGCGCGATTCGCCGATTCGATGGTCACCGTGCCCATGCCGCTGTTGTTGCCGGTGCCCGTCATCGACGTGAAGGTCCCGCCCGAGTAGCCGATGTAGGGGCCGATGGCGAAGATCCTGGCGAGCGGGAAGTCCACGCCCGCCTGGAGGTTGAGGTACTCCCAGCCGCTGAAGGTGGCGCCGGCGGTCCCTCCGGGAAGCTTGGCCGACATGTTGGTCCACTCCCAGCCCGTGCCCAGGCTCACCCAGGGGTTGAACGACCCCTGAGGCAGGAAGGCGTAGGCGACCAGGATGCCGACGCGCATGTCCGACCCCGAGCAGGTGGCCGTGGCTCCGAACTCGCGTGCGCAGAACCCGGACGCGGCGAAGGCCGGATTCCACTGAAAGAAGACCCCGGCCGACAGGTTCGGCGTGAAGCGATAGAGGGCGTCGATCCCGAGGGGGATGGCGCCACCCCAGGTGTCGGACATCGGTGCGGCCGCGCCCCCGTTCCCGGTCGGGATCGCATAGCCGACCTTCAGGTCCAGCGTGACCTGCGCCCGTGCGGCGCCCGCAAACGCGATCCCCGCCACCGCTGCGACCACGAGACCGATCTTCCTCATGTGTGATGACTCCCGTCCGGGCGGGGTGCCGGATCCGTCCGGGCCCGCGGCGTCTTCATGCTTGAACAGGGCATACACGTAAAGCCTCCGTCCAGAGACCCGAATGGGCATGACCCCGGCGTCGCGATCTCCTCGGGATTCCTGTGAGTCCCAAAGTGAAATGAGTCTCCACCGTTTCCCGGTTGGGGGGACTTGACGGTGCAGGAACGCCTCCGTACCGTCGGTGGTCATCGCACCTTCGCAGGGACCGCTCCATGCCCTTCACTCGTGTGTCGCCGATCCCCATCCTCCTCGCGCTCCTCGCGCTGCCGATCGCGGGCGGCTGCGGCGGGTCCTCGGGTCCCACGATCCCTCCGACCCCTCCTCCGGTCGACTGCGCCTCCGTCGTTCCCCAGCCGACCGTCGACCAGTGCCTCGATCAGACCTGGATGGCGGGCCAGCATGCGGCCCTTCCGTCGAACTGCAGCGACCTGCTGGTGACCCGCTGCTACGCCGCCTTCGCGACGGTGCAGAGCGCCGAGCGGCTCAAGACCGCCGCCTGCGACGACTACTGGAGGCCCTGCACGCTTCCTTCCGACTGCTCCGTGGGAAGCCAGCCCAAGATCTGCAGCCGCATCGTCCTCGCGCTCTACCCGACAACCTTCCGGACGGACGGCTACGTGGGAGGAAACGAGATCGGCATGACCTGCCGGCAGTACCACGTCCCTCCCCGGCCGCAATCGGCCGTCTCGGGCTCGCCGATCGACGAGCAGCTCCAGGGGGCGATCTGGTCGCGGATCAACCCCTGGTTCGACACCCTCCAGCTCGGTCCGGCGCTGGCCTTCGACCCCACCGCCACGGCCACGTCCTCGCTGTCCACGCCGGTCGAGCCCACCAGCGTCCCGATCCCGGCGGCGCTCCAGGCGGGATCGCCCCCCACCTCGGGGGACACGGCCCGGATCGTCGCGCTGGGCTCGACGCCGGTGGTGCCGCCGGGGAAGTACTCCCTGAACGTGGGCCCGCTGGCGCTGACCTGCGTCAGCGACGGCCAGCTCCAGCCCAACGTCTCCTGGAGGTCGAACGGCTACTTCGACGATCCGTTCGGCATCCACAAGCAGGAGATCCAGGACGTCGCCAGCTGCGACGACTACGCGAAGCACAAGTACTACGACTGGGCGGTCTTCCGGATCCGGATGCAGCGGGACCTCATGGGGCTCGACGACGTCCCCGACATCCTGCGCGTGGCGGCCGCCTTCGACGCCACCGCCCGCGGCAACGTGGGCTGGCTCGTGCGGAACCAGAACGTGGTCTCCCGCTCCTGGTATCCGGCCCTCTTCTCGGTCGCTCCCAACCCGGCCTTCCCGCTCACCGCCGGGGTCGCCCGCGCTCCCAGCCTCGTGCAGGAGCTGCTCATGGGCACGAAGCGGAAGGTGGACGCAGCCAAGGCCGCGGATCACGCCCACCGCCTGATCTTCTCCGGGGCGCTCCTCGCCACCTACAGCCAGCCCTGCTCGGGCCTGGCGGGCTGCACGACCGCCACCACGAGCGAGACCTGGGCCTGGCACGGCGACAGCTACGGGGCCTACGTGAGGTACGGGATCACCGCCGTCCAGGAGGCGGTGATGCGCCTCCGCCGGGAGCAGGTGCTCGAGCTCTACGCCCGGCGGGCGCAGCTGGAGATGGCGGCGCGGCTGGCCGGCCGTGACGTGGTCACTCCAGCGCTCGACGTCCTGTGGGCGCCGGCGGTCGGGATCACCGAGACGGTGCGGGCCAGCTCGCTGGCCCGGGGCGAGCTCGCGAGCACGCTCGGCTCCATCTCCTGGAGGGAGAGGGCCTTCCTGCGGGAGCAGTTCGCCCGGGACTGGGCCGCCGTGAAGGCCGACGTCGCCTCGCGCACCCAGACCGACCTGGAGGCGCGCCTGAAGGGGCTCGACGAGCACATCGAGTCGGTGCTCACCGCGGCGTCGCAGCAGGGCTGGACGGAGCCCTTCACCAGCTGCCTCGCCGCCAACCCTCACGTGCTGTGCACGTGGCTCCCGGAGATGTTCGTAGACCGGTTCCAGGGCGTCCGGGAGGAGCAGCTCATGAACCTGCCCCCGGTGGTCCGGGCCGACTCCCCGAACGTAGGGCCCTCCGCGGACCAGCGGCGGTGCCTGGGCTTCATGCGGGGCGTGAACTTCGCCCGGCTGAAGACCAGCTTCCCCTTCGAGTGCCCGCTCAACTCGCCCGTCGGCAGCGTGAGCCAGTTCGAGGTCTGCGGTTGCACTCCGGCCCCGGCGGACGTGCACATGGCCAAGGCGCACTACCACTGCGGCGAGCTGGCGACCCCGAACGACCCCGCGACCGTCACCTATCCGGTATTCTACCCGCCCGTCAGCTACCGGGACGATCACCGGGGCATCGAGAACTTCATCACCCGCGCCGGGAAGATGGACGAGGTGGCCTTCGCCGTCGCCACCGCATTCATCCCCCAGTGCAGCACCTCCCCCACCATGACCGAGGTGCACACGGCCAGCCAGAAGTTCGGGAACGCCCTCGTCGGCGCCACGCTGGAGGAGAATTTCCTCTGGTCGAAGGACGGGCTCACCGACGCCTCCGTGCTCGAGGCCTCGGTCAGCGCCTCCTCCGTCTTCCTGAGCTCGCACTCGGAGTTCCTGCACGTCTCGGCCCACGGCGAGAGGGGCACCGGGACGACCGGTACGGGAACCATCGTGGTGCGGGTCGCCGGGGTTGACCGGACCTGGCCCCTCTCCAGGAGCACGCAGTCCAGCGAGTTCACCGGCTGGTCCGACACCTACTACTTCTCGATCGGTCCCGTTCCCATCTCGGTGTCCTACGGGGTCGGGGGAGGGTGGGGGCTCGACACCGCGGTCACCCTCGTGCCCGAGCCAGCGGTTGACGCGAGTGCCAAGGCGTTCACGAGCCTCTTCGTCGAAGGCGGCGTGGACGCAGGCATCGTGGGAGCGGGTGTCGGCGCCTCCATCGACGTCGTCGAGATCGGTCCGGTCTTCTCCGGGCGGCTGGCGATGCGGACGACCCCGCCGGGGTCGTCGGGCGGGAGCACCAGCTCGGTGGCGCTCGTCTCGAAGCTGGAGCTCGAAACGACCCTGCTCTCCGGCCGCTTCTACGCCTGGGCGAAGGTGGGCGCCTGCCCGCTCTGCAAGAAGTTCGACATCACGCTCTTCGACTGGACGGGCTTCCGGCAGGGGACGGTCATCTGGGACCGGAGCTTCAACCTCACCGAGAAGAACCTGGACAAGCTCGCGAAGTGGAGCCGGCCGAACAGCTGCACCTGATCGATGACGGACGTGACCCTTCGCAAGCACCCGGGGCGGCGGGTGGGGCTCGTCGCGGCGGGCGCCCTCCTGCTCGTGGGCATCGTCGCCACGGGCTGGTTCCTGGGGGGGCTTCGCGCGCCGCTCCGGTTCGAGCCCGGCCGGGAGTACCTCTACCGGGTCGCGTGGCGAGGCGATGAGGCGGTGGACCTGGTGGCCGCGCTCGGGGTGCAGGCCGGCGGCGGCCAGGCAGGGTCGATCCGGGCCCGGTACTCCCTCGACGGTGTGCTCCGTCTGGCGGCGCTGGGGGATCGCAACGGCGCGACCATCCTCGGTGCTTCCTTCTCCGAGGTGACGGCCGCCTCGGTCGAGGTGGGCGGGCAGCAGGCGTTGCCATCCCTCGAGGCGGCCCGGGCCCAGCTCACCGGCGTGGAGGCCGAACTGCTCCTGGGGCCGGATGGCGTCCCTCGCGAGCTTCGCTTCCCGCCCGCGGCGGCGGCCCTCTTCCGTCGCTCGCTCGTCGCCGTCCTCTCCGACGGGCGGCTCGACCTTCGGGTCGGAACGCGCTCATGGGAGGTCCGGGAGACCGGCCAGCGAGGCGAGGCCGAGGTGTCCTGGCGGGCCAGCCGGGGCGTGACCGAGGACGTCGCGGTGAAGGAGAAGCGACGCTACCTGTCCCTCCACGCCCTGCCGCGCGGGCTCGAGGGGACGACCCAGGCGCTCGAGAGCAGGCTCGAGGCGGTTCTCTCCGGGGACGGCGAGCTGCGCCGGATCGGATCCCGGGAGCGGCTCGAGGTGAGGAACGGGGCGGGGACGGTTCTCGTCGCCTCCCGCAGCAGCCTCTCGCTCGACCTGTTCCGGGTGGGTTCGTTGCCGGCGCCGGTGGACCAGGCGGCGGGAAGGTTGTTCGCCTCGGTCGCGGGCGCACCTCCGGCGCGGCTCGACCTTCCGGCCACGGCGGAACGGGAGGAGGAGGCCCTGGCCAGGGTCGCCGGCGGATACGACCTGTCGTCCATGCTGGAGCAGCTCGAGGCGCTCGCCCCGGGGCAGCACCTCCCCCGCGACTTCATGTGGCGCGGCTCGGCGTGGCTGAAGCTCCATCCGGAGGACTGCGCACGGCTGGCGGCCCGCTTCCGCGAGCTGCCGGCGGACGGACGTCGGGGCGCGGTGACGCTGCTCGTCGCCACCGGGACACCGCAGGCGCAGGGAGCGCTGCGCGGTCTCCTCGAGGACGCCAGGCTCCGTGAGGACGACGGACGGCCCATGTGGCTCTCGACCCTCTCGTATCTCCGGGATCCGGAGCCGGCGACGCTCCGGCTCCTCGCGGACGAGTCCGCCGCCGCCGGGCCGGGGCAGGGGCCGGCGACCGCGGCCCTGGGGGCGGCGATCCACGCCGCGAAGGGGGAGTCCGCCCCGCTGGCGACCGAGTTCAACGCGCGGCTCCGCTCCGAGCTGGCGACGACCGCCGACCCCGAGCGCCGCCAGGTGATCCTCACCGCGATGGCCAACGCGGGCCGGGCCGAGAACGTCGCCGACGTCTCCCGCCACGCCGCGGACCTCCAGCCGCAGGTCCGGGCCGCCGCCGCCAACGCCGTGCGGCAGACCCAGACCGCGGAGGCCGAGGGCTTGCTCTTCGGTCTGGCGTCCGACCCGGACCGACCCGTGCAGGCCGTGGCGCTGCAGACGCTGGCCGGATACCGGATGGACGCCGCCATGCTCGAGCGGATCTCCGGGCTGGTGCAGTCCGGCGCCATCGGTGAGCTGGGCTTCCCCGACCTGATCCTGCTGGCCGCGCGGGCCCGGCAGGGCGGTTCGCCCCCCGAGGCGATCCGCGCGCTCCTCGCCGCCATGGCGGGAGCCCCGATCCGGCGATTCGAGATCCGGGAGCTCGTGGAGCGGGCGCAGGCCCAGCAGGGTTGAGGGGACGCCCCGGATCCTGGCGATTCGAAGCGGGTCACGGTCTACCCGGTCGAGAGCGAGCCCGGACGCTGGATGGAGCCCTCCGCA
>SESG01005843.1_pt1 | contig 16747 bp, 16 predicted proteins | sample 3171421 | NCBI WGS metagenome assembly SESG01 (sample SAMN10866946, study PRJNA518727) | freshwater metagenome | biome: subpolar coniferous forest; feature: holomictic lake; material: water; isolation source: holomictic Lake 227, 6 m and 8 m depth | place: Canada: near Kenora, Ontario | collected... | reverse complement strand
TTCCCCCGCGCCACTCGCCTAATTGTGAAGGCAAAGCTTGATTCGACACTATCTGCCAAGCCAAGAATAGGTCGGGACACATTATACTTTGCATAAGGGGTAATTTCCAACAGCCCTTGGCTATTGGAAAGTTCGACCAATAAACTTCAGTACACTCTGTTTCTGAAGCTTGGGTCTCACTAATTTCCATCTTGCAAACTACGGCCCAATGCGTTATAGGCAGACAAATTTAGACAGCAATACTATCTACATACAAAGGAGCTGGCATGAAAGCAAAAAACGCCCAAAAAAATGTGTTAGTCAGCGTGGTTATGGGAAGTGACTCGGACTTGCCCATCATGACCGAATCAGCAAAAATATTGGAAGAATTCGACATCGGGCATGAGCTGATTTTAACTTCGGCACATCGCACACCACAGCGCACAACAAAGTATGCGACTTCAGCAGCCGGTCGCGGAGTTAAAGTAATTATTGTCGGAGCCGGAGCAGCCGCGCATTTGGCAGGAGTAATCGCCTCGCAGACTATGCTGCCGGTAATCGGCGTCCCGATTGATGCCACATCCCTGCATGGCCTTGATGCCCTGCTCTCCACAGTGCAAATGCCCGGCGGAATTCCTGTGGCCACAATGGCTATCGGCAAGGCAGGGGCTAAAAATGCCGCCTTGTTTGCTATCCGATTACTAGCCTTGGAAGATAAAAAAATCAGCGCTGCGCTTTTAGCCTACATACAAAAGATGGCCGAGGACGTGGAAAAGAAGCAGGAAAACCTGACTACCTCGTAAATCGCCCGGATGCTTCGTTGCGCTGCACCCCTCGTCGTTGCGATGTACGCTAGAGGTACATCTCACTCCTCGGGTTTGGCGCGTCTTGCCTGCGGCCTATTTACAAGGTAGTCTAAAAATTAACTATATTAAACTCTGGAAAAACCTTCATGCCGGAAATCCTGAAAGTAAGTGACAAGAACTCTGAAGAAGCAATCCTGGCTAGAGCTGCGGAAATTGTTGCCCAAGGCGGTATTATTGCCTACCCGACAGAAACTTTTTACGGACTGGGAGCGGACGCCACCAATGAAAAAGCAATCTCAAAGATTTTTGCCATCAAAGGCAGAGATTTCAAAAACCCTATATCGCTGATTATTGGTCAAACAGATGATGTTTTACCTCTTGTGCAGGATGTGCCGCAATTAGCAAAAAAACTGATGGCTGCATTCTGGCCCGGCGCACTGACCATAGTCTTTTCAGCGGCAGATATTGTATCACCGCTTCTGACAGCGGGAAGCGGCAAAATCGGATTGCGGGTGTCCAGCCATCCCGGAGCGCGAGGAATTGTTCAAATACTGAAAAGACCGCTTACTGCGACAAGCGCTAATTTAACCGGCGCTCCTGCAAGTGCATGCGCGTCTGAGGTTGCTTTACAGCTCGGCGATAAAATTGACGCTATCATTGATCTGGGCACTACCCCAGGCGATAAAGGTTCCACCATAATTGATGTTACAAGAACTCCTCCGACCATCCTGCGCGAGGGAGCAATAAGCAGCAAAACAATTGAAAAATGTATTGACTCTTAATGACAGATACCTAACTAATCAGGAGGACGTATGGCGCTAACCGAGGATCAGGCAAAACAAATCAAAGGACTTTCCCGCGCGGAAGTCCTAGAAAAACTGAAGACCGAGGGCTACAATGAGCTCCCTTCCTCCAAGAAGCGCAACATCCTGGCCATCGCCTTTGAGGTGGTGAAAGAGCCTATGTTCCTGCTGCTCGTCGCTTGTGGCAGCATCTACCTCTTCCTCGGCGAACCCAAGGATGCCCTGTTGCTGCTGGGTTTCGTGTTCATCATGATCGGAATTACTATTTACCAGGAGGGCAAAACCGAGAAGGCCCTCGATGCCTTGCGTGACCTCTCCAGCCCACGTGCACTGGTTATTCGCGAAGGGAAACGCATCCGTATTCCCGGCCGCGAAGTCGTGAGCGGTGATATGGTCTGTCTATCTGAGGGTGACCGTATTCCTGCCGACGGAGTGGTCGCCTGGTCCCGGAATCTCACTGTGGATGAATCGCTCCTGACCGGAGAGTCGATTTCCGTCAGAAAGACCACCTCTGCGGGAGACCCTGAAAAGCTAAAAATGGAGAAACCTGGCGGCGATGACATCCCCTATGTGTATTCAGGCACCATGGTGGTGCAAGGCCAGGGAATCGCTTTGGTCAAGGGCACAGGAATCCACACCGAGATCGGCACAATAGGCAAAGCGCTGCAAACCGTTGTCCAGGAGGATACGCTGCTACAAAAGGAGACGGGGCGAATTGTCAAAGCGGTCTTCCTCATTGCCCTTCTGCTCTTCGGCATCGTGGTTCTGGTCTATGGGCTGACGCGCGGGAGTTGGATGGACGGGGTTCTGTCCGGCATCACATTGGCAATGGCCCTGCTGCCTGAGGAATTTCCTGTCGTATTAACTATTTTTCTTGCGCTTGGCGCCTGGCGGATCTCACAAAAACAGGTATTAACGCGCAAGATGGCCGCTGTGGAAACCCTCGGGGCGGCCACGGTGCTTTGCACCGACAAGACCGGTACACTGACGCAAAACCTCATGGCCATCCGCATGCTTTATGCCGGAGATAATTTCCATATTATTTCGGACGAGACTCCGGTCCCCTTGCCCGAAACCTTTCATGAGCTGATTGAATTCGGCGTCCTGGCCAGCAAGAGAGATCCCTTTGACCCTATGGAAAAGGCCTTGTTGAAACTGGGGCTGGATAAACTCTCCCAGACAGAACACCTCCATGCCAACTGGAACCTGGTGCATGAATATCCTCTTTCTCCGGAGCTGCTGGCCTTATCGCATGTCTGGAAATCACCTGATGGAAAAGATTTTGTCATCTCGGCAAAAGGCGCACCCGAAGCAATAGCCGACTTATGCCACCTGGATGATAAATACCGGATCGCGCTGATGGAGAAGATTGAAGAAATGGCCGGCAAAGGGCTACGGGTGCTTGGCGCGGCCAAGGCCTACTTCCGGGAAGAAACCCCCCTGCCCTCCATCCAGCATGACTTCATCTTTCAATTCATCGGCTTGATCGGACTTGAAGATCCCATCCGTCCAACCGTGCCGGATGCCATTAGAATGTGCTATTCTGCCGGCATCAAGGTCGTGATGATCACGGGCGATTACCCCATTACCGCTCAGACCATCGCGAGACAAATCGGTCTTAAAAATCCGGACAATGTCATTACCGGCGCGGAATTAGAGCAGATGGATGTGAACACTCTTGCGCAAAAGGTAACGGATGTAAATGTTTTCGCCCGTGTCGTGCCGGAGCAGAAGCTTATTTTAGTGAACGCCCTCAAGGCTGCAGGCCAGATAGTGGCCATGACCGGCGATGGCGTGAATGACGCCCCTGCTCTGAAATCAGCTCATATCGGCATTGCCATGGGTGAGCGCGGCACGGATGTAGCCCGCGAGGCATCAGATCTGGTGCTGCTCAATGATGATTTCTCTTCCATCGTAACCTCCGTCAGACTTGGGCGCAAGATATTTGACAACCTGAAAAAAGCCATGGCCTACATCGTCAGCGTCCATATCCCGATCGCGGGGATGTCACTGCTCCCGGTTTTTCTGGGATTCAAAGAGATGGTTCTGCTGCCTATCCACATCGTGTTTTTAGAGCTGATCATCGATCCTGCCTGCTCTGTGGTGTTCGAGGCTGAACCTGAAGAATCCAAGATCATGGAACGCAAACCGCGCGATCCGAAAGAACGCCTTTTTGGCAAACGCACCCTGGCCATCAGCGCGGCCCAGGGGATCATCGCTTTTATTGTGGTGGGTCTGGTTTTTCAGTCAGCGCTTTCTCTGGGACAACCGATGGATGAGGCCCGGGCCATTGCCTTCGTCACCTTGATTATCTCCAACTTGTGCCTGATACTGACCAACCGGAGCTGGTCAAGAAGCATCTTTGAAGCCTTCAAGACACCCAATCCGGCGCTGGCCTGGGTACTTGGCGGGGCATTCGTATTCCTGGGACTTGTGATCTATACGCCCTTCCTGCAGACTGTTTTCCACTTTGCCCCCATACACGCCATAGATTTCTTTCTGGCTCTCGTCGCCGGAATTGTGAGCATCACCTGGTTCGAACTCTTTAAAATCTTCACACGCAAGGGGCATATCAATCTGCTTGAGGAAAAATCAAACTAAACTTTATTGACAAAAAAATTATGTGCGGGTATAAATTACCAACAAAATTCATCAAAACTATTAAGGAGAATGCATCATGAAAACAATTTTTACGGTACAGCATCGGACAAATGTGATCTTGCTTTTTTTCGTACTCGCAGTAATCTCACTATTTGTAACAAGTGGAGTCATCGCCGCTGAGACAAAACCTGCCGATCAGCAAGACTCGAAGTGTCAGGATAGTCTTATTAAGAGCCAGGTTGAAACGGCCTGTAGCATGCTCAATGAGATATATATCAAACATAAAAATAAAGAACTTACACTGGAACAGGCAAAAAAACTCGGCGCCGACCTGCTTAGGGGTTTGCGTTATGGCCCGGGGAAAAAGAGCTATTTCTGGGCAGACACACTAGAAGGTGTAAATGTTGTTTTGTATGGAGAAAAAGAGACTGAAGGCAAAAGTAGATACGACGCAAAAGACATAAAGGGCACTTTTTATGTAAAAGACTTCATTGTAAAAGGGAAGCTGCCTGGAGGCGGATATTCCAAATACTGGTACAAGAAACTGGGAGGCACCACCCCCATGCACAAAAAATCATACGTTTTACTTTTTGAACCATTCGGCTGGGTAATAGGAACCGGTTATTACATTGATGATGATGCAAAATAGCAGGATTAAATACTCAAAAAGGAGAAATTTATGACAGTAATCCAGTATTTAATGGAAAACATTAACACATATATCCTCGGTTTACTGATTGTTGTCATCTTTGTGCTGGTAACAATCTTAGGCTTGATTATCATGCGGAGGTATCTGCCTCATCAAAAATGTAAAAATCACAATGATGTGGCTGGATTTATCTTTGCTACAATGGGAGTCATCTATGCCGTACTGCTTGCTTTTGTGGTCATCGTAACCTGGGGTAATTTTGATAAAGCCAGTGAAATAACAAGCAAGGAAGCCAACAGCATTGCATCTCTCTACCGGGATTCAATCGCTTTTCCTCCGGAAGTACGCAATCAAATCAAAAGCACCCTGCACGATTATGTAAATGCGATAATCGAAGATGAGTGGCCTCAGATGGTAAAAGGAAGAAGTGCCAAAGTACAAGAGATTCAGAACAATTTATGGCTTATATACACAAATTTCATTCCGAAAAATGAAACACAAAAAACATTTTTGATTGAATCAGTGAGAAAATTAAACGATGCTGGCGAATTTCGCCGGTGGCGCATCGTCAAGGCTCAGGAGAATATTCAGCCAATCCTTTATTTTATTTTGATATTTGGTGGCTTCTTAACAATCGCGTTCACATGTTTTTTCGGTACGGAAAATTTTGTACCGCAAATCATCATGTCCTCCATGCTGGCAGTGATGATCGCTCTCGCTCTTTTTGCAATTGTTGCCCTTGACTGTCCGTTTTCAGGGAATATCAGTATTAAACCGGATGTATTCAGAAACGTCCTGTCATCATTATTAATGAGTATATGAGGTTGGAATTGGAAAAGGATGCCAATCCCAATATCTGGCTTGACATTGAACAAAAAAGCTCGAAATCACCGGTACAAGCGGCCGCTTCTGATGATATATGGCAACTAACTGAAGGCCGGCTGAACCTGGCAAAATACAGACCGGTAAAAGTTCCTGATACCGAAGTTGCGGACGTTTCTACCACGGCAGGGGAAGCACGCTTCGCCTTACGCAATCCGCATAATGACAAATACATCATTATTGGAGATCAAGAGCTATTTCTGTGGAACCTCATGGATGGCCAAAATACAGTTAAAGATATCGCTCTAGAATACATTACCCGATATGACGCATTGGGCTCAGAGTTGTTGATGGACCTTCTGGGTACACTAAGAGAAGATGGATTTCTGGAAGAGCAGCCAGTCTCTGTTTTTCAATCCCTGAAAGAGCATTTTCGTAAAGACACGTTGTCCGCGTCTGTAATGAAAATCGTTGTTTTGTTTGTTCATGGAATCCTGACCACCAGAAAAGCAGACAGCTATTTTAGCTGGATTTATAAGAGCTTTGCGCATGTATTCTACACCCGACTTCTGTTCATATTTGGCATGTTTTTATTCCTGGCCGATATTGCTTTATTCGCGTACTTTTTCCTTATTCAGCACAACGGATTACTGATATCATTTTCATCCTCAGGCGACCATGTGTATGATGATTTCATTGTGCTGATGTTGGTTTTTTTCCTTTCCGTTTTGATCCATGAACATGCTCATGCCTTGACTGTTAAAAAATACGGAAGGAAAATACTCAGGGGTGGTGTAATGCTGTACTTCGGGATGCCTCTGGCATTTGTGGATACAACGGACATCTGGATGAAACCTAAGTGGGCGCGCATTGCAGTCTCTTTTGCCGGCCCTTTTTCCAACGCTTTACTTGGCGGCTTGTTTTTTTCCATAGCAGTATTTCTGCCTGATGCTATTCTGCGCAGCATTTTGTTACAGGCGGCGATACTCAATACTACTCTTTTCTTTCTTAATCTGCTCCCTATCGCGGAGACTGATGGACATTATATTATACAGGATTATCTGGAAATGCCACGTTTGCGGACTCAAGCCCTGAGCTTCATCAGGTCGGGCATGTGGCAAAAATTGGCCCGACGCGAACGCTGGGAAAAGAACGATTTCATCTTCTTCCTTTATGGATTAATATTTATTGCAGGTGTAATATTTACATTGTACTTAGGTTTACATTTCTGGATAACGACCATCGAACATTTGTTTAAAGCGGCGTTATTGCACCCCGCTCTGGTACTGGAACTATTGGGCGTGTTGGTGACCATTATGATTACCTTTATTATAATACGCCTGTGTCTGCTGTGGTCGAAGCGTGCTACCAACATTGAAAATCTATTGCAATCGCGAATTAAAAGTGGTTGACTTCCAACCATATTTCATCAACATAACTTTAAACAAATAAAAGGAGGTAACAAAATGGCAACTGAAGCTGAACTAAAAAAAGTAGGAATTAAAGCTATTGAGGATGATGCGTTTCGTGGTGATTTCCATGCAGACCCGGCAAAAGCGGCAGCTACACTGGGAATTACTTTTACACCGGGACAACTCGATGAAATAAAAAAGAGAAGAGAAGTGCTGGATAAAGCAGGCTTGCGAGAGTCGAAGATGATGGCTATCTTATAATGAAGAAGTACTATTCACGGGTATAAATCCAAAAGCAAGCTGCGGGGTATTATACCCTCCGCTGCGCGGGATTGTTCAACTTACCAATTCCGCTACGCTACGCTTTCGGAATTGGAGTTTCACAATAAATAAAGGGGGATATGATGGCAACTGAAGCTGAATTAAAGAAGGTAGGGATAAAGGTTATCGAAGATGATGCGTTTCGCGTTGCTTTCCAGGCAGATCCGGCGAAAGCGGCAGCTACAATGGAAATTACTTTTACACAGGAACAACTAGATGAGATAAAAAAGAGAGGTGAGGTGCTGGAAAAGGCAGGTCTGCGGGAATCGAAAATGTTCACAGGACCTCTATAAGTATCTCTGAATACTTTAATGCTTTTATGTCAGGAGGTAAAAAATGGCAACTGAAGCTGAACTTAAAAAGATAGGAATTAAGGTTATCGAAGATGACGCGTTTCGCGGTGCTTTCCAGGCAGACCCGGCAAAAGCGGCAGCTACAATGGGCATTACTCTCACTCCGGAACAACTGGGTGAGATAAAAAAGAGGAAAGAGGTGCTGGAGAAAGCAGGCCTGCGAGAATCAAAGATGTTCGGACACCCTATTTAGTAACTCACTTTAAGGAGGGAGTAAAAATGGCAACCGAAGCTGAACTTAAAAAGATAGGAATTAAGGTTATTGAGGATGATGCATTTCACGATGCCTTTAAAGCAGATCCGGCAAAAGCGGCAGCTACGCTGGGAATTACTTTTACACCGCAACAGCTCGATGAGGTAAAGAAGAGAAAAGAGGTGCTTGAAAAAGGAGGTTCGCGGGAGTCGAAGATGATGGGATATCCCTACACTTAATCCTCCGCCACAGCTACAACTTGATAGCCACTCTAATCGTCATGCCGGCGAAGGAGACCGTGTCACGATGTCTTTGCGAGCGAATGTAATGAGCGAAGCAATCTCATAGTCCTTTATAATATTTAGATTGCCACGTTCACTATCGTGAACTCGCAATGACAAATGGCATTGCGACACAGCGTCGCAAAGTAAAAACCAAAGAAAGAAAACCATGCAAAAATCAGTTCTCCTGATAACTATGCCGTTTGCTGAGGTAAATCTTCCATCGCCTGCGCTTAGTTTATTAAAGCCCGTCCTGCAAAGGGAAGGAATCGCCTGCGATGTACGTTATTTAAACATTGATTTTGCGGCCTTTGTCAACCTCGATGATGCATACAGGACAGTAAACGCAAGGCCTATAGCGGGCGAATGGGTATTTAGTGAAGAGCTCTTTGGTGAACTGGCGCCGCCATACGAAGCAGGGACTAGCACTAAGCGAGATAGCAGCGAACTGAGGCCATCGGAATTAGATGCGCCGCTTCTTCGGGAAAAAATGCAGTTGATGCGATCAAAGGCACACTTCTTCATAGAATGGTGCTTGAAAACAATTAACTGGGATAGCTACGATATTATCGGCTTTTCTTCTATGGCTTCGCAACACGTAGCGTCACTCGCCCTCGCTAAAAATATTAAGCGGCTCTGGCCGGATAAAATTATCGCTTTCGGGGGAGTTAATTGCCTTGATATTATGGGACAGGCAACACTTCGGTTGTTTCCCTTTGTTGATTGGGTCTTTATGGGATATTCTGAGTTGTCATTCCCCGAAGCTATTAAAAGATATATTGCCGGTGAAATTCCGGAAGATATACCGGGTGTTGCCTACCGGCAAAATGGCCTTGTTATCACACAAGGGCAGGCACATTCTGATGCAATGGACAACCTGCCCTACCCTGATTTTGATGACTACCTGGCTGCCTTTAAAAATTGGGATAAACATGACTTGCCTTCCATAAATATGCTGATAGAGCTTTCACGTGGATGCTGGTGGGGGGAGAAACATAACTGCATTTTCTGCGGCATCAATTCGCTGGGGCTTACCTATCACCACAAGAGTCCGGAGCGGAGCTATGCTGAAATCACCTCACTGGTTGAGCGCTATGGCATAGAAAGTATACACTTTACTGACTGTATTCTGAGCATGCAATACTATGAAACTCTACTGCCCGCCATCTCTAAGTGGAACAAAAATGTAAGTCTGTACTTTCAATTAAAAACAAATTTGACCCGACACCAAGTAAGCACACTCAAATCTGCCGGCGTCAATGAGTTTCAGCCCGGGATTGAAAGCCTGGACAGCGAGATATTAAAATATATGCAGAAAGGGACAACGCTTCTGCAAAATGTACAGCTTCTCAAATGGGCTCGAGAGTGCGGTATAGTTGCCAAGTGGAATATTCTCTATGGATTTCCTGGTGAACAAACTTCCGCATATTATCGGATGGCAAGCGTTGTCCCGTCACTTGTCCATTTATTTCCTCCTATGGTAGTTACATCTGTCCGGCTGCAACGATTCAGCCCTCTCTTTGCCAACTTCGAGCAATGGGGCTTACGTAATATCAGGGCTTCCCGGGAATACCGGGCAATCTATCCCTTTGAACAAAATGATCTGGACGATTTAGCTTATTGTTTCGATGCGGATTTTGACGGTAAGGAAAACGTTATTGAGTACACCCGGCCGTTGCTGGAAGCGGTAGAAAACTGGGTAAAGTACTGGTCAGCTAATGAGCCACCAATGCTCGCTTTTGAACGCAATAGCGGCGGCGGGCTGACTATCTACGATACCAGGCCGTGCCACTCGAACTCAATTATGGAACTGGAAGGAGATGAAGCCATTGCCTATCTGGCTTGTGATGCCAAACGCTCTTTCTCCTTTATCGCCGCAGAAGTTAAAAAACAGCGGGGCAATGGCAATGATACTGTACTGCGTCGATGCCTGGATGATCTTGTTGAGCGTCGTCTCATGCTGAAGGAGAATGATCAATATCTGAGCCTGGCCAATGATCTTGCGGTCATGGGAAAGAATGTCAGCACAATGCTGCCATTTTTGCTTGCACACAAAGCTGTAAGCTGTGGATGATATATAAAAACATACGGAGGAATAAAATGCTGTGTTGGAATTGTGATGAGCAGGCGTCAGGAGTATGCGCTTTCTGCGGACGCGCAGTTTGCAAGAAGCATGCGGCGGAAATGCCGGCTATTGTGACTATCTATATTGGAGATAAGCAGATTCCGAAGGCGATCGTTGTATCCGGTGCCCTTCACTGCGGTAATTGCAATCCCCAGTCACATCCAATAGAAATGCCGGAAATTTATTAATTGATGCTACACATAACTTTACGGTCATTGCCTGCACTGCTTCTCCTGACAGTCTGGCTCGCTTTTACGACCATCTGCCGGGTTGCTCCCGTATATGCCGACCAATCACAGAGCTTCTCTGACATCAGCAGATATCACAGGGCGATTAATAATCATTTGGCCACTGGCAGCGTTTTTGCAGGCGGCTTAAGCGCTGGGATGGCCACAAATCATAATGGCTACCCGCGAGATATGCAGATGGCAATAGCCGGCGGCGGCAACACAGTGAGCGACATGCCCCCCATAATGCTGGCAATGGCAGGAAATCGTGGTAAAGTAGTTTCGGGCGCAAATTGGGGTCTCTGGCTTGATGGCTACTATAGCCAGGGAGATAGCCGTGCATATGAAGTGATAGGCAGATACAAGCAGAATCTCTATGGCACTTTAATGGGTTTTGACTACGGCGTCACGGATAATCTGATTATCGGTGTCAGCGCAGGCATTTCCCAAACTGATGTGAAGTTTGAATATCTGATGGATAAAGGACAGATGGACAGTTATAAGGGATCTGTCTATATATACTATGATGACAAGCCATGGTACACTCACAGCATTTTAACTTACGCGTACAACAAATACAAGACAGACCGCTTTATCGCCATCGGTAATATTACACGGTTGGCCAATGCAGATTACAAAGGTAATGAGTACTCAGGCTATGCCGAGGTTGGCTACAAACAGGATCTTGGCGGTGTTGTGGTGATTCAACCGATGGTGGCGTTCCAGGCGACTTACCTGATGCAGGATAGCTACACGGAGACCGGCGCGGGCGACCGCAATCTGATTGTGGATTCGTGCGCCACCGGTTCTTACCAGAGCTATCTGGGGATGCACATAGGTAAGGCCATCACGATGGGTAATATTGTTTGGGCACCCGATGCGAGAGTGAAGTGGGCGCATGAGTTTTCCTCTGACGATAATCAGAACCGTAACACAGCGATTGTAGGAGTGGGCTTGACCGGTGGGTTCAATAAAAAACTGTCGATGTATATCCAATACGACGCGGAGCTAAACAGTGACTACATAAACCATACAGGTACGATAGGCTTCCGGTTTACCTGGTAAGGATTTTTCCCCGGCGCGTCAAATTGAAACCGATGTGAAAAAGCCATTTCTGTAATACCAGTTCTAAATCAAAAATAATATCGAGGTGGCAAGACTTATTATACATAAAACCGGGGTGGGAGAAGGAGCCCTCACCTCGCCCCGAGTTTCTTTGCCGTCTCCTCACAGGCATCGACGAATACATCAATGTCGCGTCTGGTCAGCCAAATGGCGGGACTTGTGCGAAAGGGAATATCGCTCGGTTCCGGCGCATTGGTCAGAGCGTTCCGGTTGGGGATGCAGCCGCTGAAGAAGGCCGCCGCGTCCGGTGAAGGGGAGCGAGTAAGACCACGGCTATCGAGTCCTCCCATGCCGGTGTGAAGGTGATGCACCTTGACAATTCGCTCCTCAAATGCCTCTGCCAGCTTGAAGTCCCGTCGCTTAGTCTTATCTGAAAATGGCGTGAAGGCCACTATGCCTGATTTCAGTTCGGGGTCTTTCGTGGGCTGGAGCAGGCAGTCATCACCGAACCGGGAAACGAGGCGCGAGCGCAGGTAATCGGATAACGCAAGGATGTAATTTTGAATACGTTGCCTGCCGATGACTTCCCACAGCTCGCAGACTTCGCCTAGCGCCCGCCAATCGGCCGATTCAGGGAAACCATAGATACTCAGGGCATTGCCTATGTCGAATCCTGCCGGACGAGAGCCATCGAGCGGGGCATCGAGTTGCCCACTCCGGATGAGGTGGAACCGCGGTAATGGAGCAGGATTGGCTGCGTGCTGAGCGTTGCGGACATAAAGGATACCGGTGCCGCCGGGACCACACTGCCACTTGTGACCAGAAATCCCCCAGAAGTCTATGCCAATTTCGTTGAGCTTCGGATCGAACATTCCACCGTAGTGAGCGCCGTCAACCACAGTGATCACGCCATATTGCTGGGCAAGTTTGGCCATCCCGCGGGGAGGGATTATCTGGCCGTTGGATTGAGTGATAGCGGAAAAGAAGATGGCTTTTGTCTTGCCCGGTCGAATCTGGCGGCGTGCCGATTCGATAACCTCTTCGGCGGTAGCGGACTGGTGCATCGGCACACCAAACTGGCGAATGGTGACCCCGAAACGTGTCGCGACTCGCAGCATAGTAGCGACGCAATTGGGATATTCCATGGTTGATGTCAGGAGTTCATCTCCCGGCTTCCAGTCTATACCACTCAAGATCATGGATACCGCGTCGGTGGTGTTGCGAGAAATCGCGATCTCGTCGGTGTTTGATCCATAGCAGCGAGCGATCTTCTTTCTTGTTTCCGCTGACGGCTCCAGATAGACAGGGAAAGGGTCACGGGCGATCTGATCGAGTCCTTCCTTATAGCGTTTCATGATGGGTATCGGCATAGAGCCTTTTTGAGCTGGCGTGAAATAGCGGTTACGTGGATTGAGAGTGAACGTCTTGGCCAATTCGGCAAAAAAAGCCTCCTCGGTATTAAGCGTGCCATCCGGGGGACGAACAGGCAAGCCCCCTGTTTTATCTTTGGCCAGGGCGGCTGAAAACTTCGGCATCATGAGGATGGTCGCCGCCACACCGGTGCTCAGCGTGCTGACAAAGCTCCTCCGGGTCATGCCCTCACGATTATTCTTTTCCTTTTCAGTCAGAATCTTTTTTTCGTTTCCATTGTCATTCACCTTGCCACCTCCTTATGTTGTAATCCAATCATACCTTGAATGATGATCTTAATTTTCTTACAGCAAACCAGACCAAAAACACAAAGGCGCACAGGAAGATAAACCCGATAATCAACGCTCCATAAGTAATGGCGTTACCTCCCTCAATTATTTTGCCAGGGTTTAGTGAAGGCTGAGCTTCATAGCGCCCCTCCTGCCCTTTGTACTTATCCGGTATGCTCGGAACGCCCCTGCGATCTTTATCCGGGAGAGAACGCAAGTACTGGGTAAGAGCTTCCCATTCTTTGATCTGTTTGGGATTTGGTGAATTTTTATCTCCATAGACTATTGCCGATTTTAAATCAGTCAAACGGCGACCATTCTTGTCTTTAGGTTTAATACTCAAAAGTCCATAGCTGACATCGCTTACATATTTAATCATTTCAGCGGCATAAAGATTTGTGCAGATCCGATATAGTTTTGAATAATTCAGCGGCTTGTAATCTCCTTTTTCATCCTGAACCGAAACGGATGTAACGCGATCAAGTATAACTCTGTAAGGGTTGTAGGTAAATTTTATACCGGAGACTTGCAGGTAAGCATCTTCTTTATCCAGCGGCGCCACAGATGTATGCACTTCCAGAATATCTTTCATCTCCTTGCCACTTACATAAAACGCGACTAGCGGATAACCGGCTTTGCCATCAGGACCAAGGCCAAGTGAAAGAACCTGAAAAACATCTGCTATCGTTATTTTCCCTTTTTGGAATGAATCACGAATTAGCCCCAGCGGTTGCAACGCCAGGCTGATATATTCATAATTCTTACCTTCGGCCTTTTGTGCCGCCGCGCGATAAGCATCCGTAATCATATTCCCCAAACCCATCTCACGTGGATTTTGATACGCAGAAGAAATCGTTTCCATATTAAAATCGACTTTCGCGATAACCTGATCAAAACTCAGCCGGCGGGGTGCAAGAAAGTTGCGGTCAACAATTCTTTTATAATTTTCTATTTCTTCGGCTACAATTTTATTTTCCGGAATGCCGGCAGTTACACTTTTTAACTCGTACGATACCAGCTTGATATCCTTTCCTTTGGAATAATTAATTTTCAGCATGCCCAGATACTCTCCGTAGCATCCACTGGACACAATAATTGTTTTTCCTATTCTTATCGGTTTGGGCAAAATTGTATGAGTATGGCCGCTGATGATCACATCAATCTCCTGTACTTCCCGTGCCAGATCCTCATCTTCCGACTTATTTTTACCTTGTGATGTGCCACTGTGAGAAAGACAAATAATCAAATCTACCTTTTCTTTGTTTTTCAGAATGTCCACCAGATATTTACTTGTGCTAACCGAATCGGCAAATTTGACTGGTTTGGCATATGGCGTGTCGTGACTGGCATCATTGCCCATAATACCAAATAAGCCGATACGGATACCGTTTCTTTCAATTATTGTGTACGCTTTCACCGGATAATCATTGAAAGCCTGTTTAAGCGCAGCATCCGCGGGATCGTTCTTGCTGAAAATTATATTGGAAGCAATTATAGCCGGTAATTGATTTCTTTTAGATTTTGCCGTTTGCAGCATTGTAGCCAGGCCACCTGCATGGAAATCAAAATCGTGATTGCCAAATGTGATCACATCATAACCCATTTTCCCCATAAGTTTGAGTTCGGATGCCTCTTGCAAAAAAGAGGTGTGGAAAAGAGTCCCCATGGAGAAATCTCCGGCATCAACCGCGATAGTTTTATTTCTCTGAAATAACTGTTCTCCTTTTATCAGATACGCCAGTTTGGCATAACCACCCTGCTGAACCTGGTCACCTTCCTGGGTTAAAACCTGGTGCGGCAGAAAATGAGAGTGTAAATCATGCGTGAAAAGAATCATTAAATCCTTGTTATAGCCGGCAGGTGCGGCAATGCTACCCGTAACCATGACCATTAACGCTAAGGCACAACTAAGCAAAACAATTTTTCGAAATCGATTCATATCTCTTGCACTCTCCTTTAAATTCCCGGAATTGATTGATCTGGTTTTTACATATCATGCCTGCAATTATATTTCCTGTAATTTTTGCGTTCCGGGTTATTGAAAAGTCTCATGTTTTGGGGCTATTCAAAAATGTTCAGATGCAAGGCGCGCAAAAAACCGAACCGCAAGGCGTATATTTACATACGTTGAGCGGTGCGGTTTGCAGCGCAACGCAGCAGATGAGCGTTTTTCAATAGCCCCCTTCTTTAACCTTGTTGATTTCCTTTGCAAGTCTGGAGATTTATGATAGGGAAAGCACCTTACACTGGCTAGAAATAACTATATGAACATAAACAAAAAAACATTGCTCTCCTACTTTGGAAATGCAACCGCTAAAGATTGGCAGGACTGGCACTGGCAATTTAAAAACCGAATTACCAGCATAGCGCAATTAGAGCGAATTATTGGCAAAGTACTAATAAGAGATTCAGGAGATGCTGCGTCAATTTACCCTCAGGCGATAACCCCCTACTATTTATCACTTGTTAAATTTGACGCTGAAAATGATCCCGTTAGCGCTCAATGTGTTCCTGATCGCCGCGAGCTATCCTCTTCCCAAGGCACGCTGGCAGATCCTCTGGAAGAAGACGAGCATACTCCCGTAGCTAAACTTATTCACCGCTATCCTGATCGTTGCCTGGCAATCGTTACCGAAACTTGCGCCACCTACTGCCGGCACTGCAACCGCAAACGCTTTTGGTCAACATCTCCACAAATCAGCCTTAAAACAAGGCTTGCCAATATGCTGCGTTATATTTCAGCATCCCCACAGATAAGGGAGGTGATTATCTCCGGCGGCGATCCGCTGACTTTTGATGATACCACTTTGGAGGCACTTCTGTCGTCTTTCAAAGCGATTCCTCATGTGGAAGTTTTGCGTATCGGCAGCCGCATCCCTGTGGTCATGCCTATGCGCGTGACCAGGGATCTTTGCCGCATACTCAAGCGCTACCGGCCACTATGGCTCAACACCCAATTTAATCATCCGAATGAAATCACTCCCGAATCCGCACGCGCCTGTGAAATGCTGCTTGCGGCAGGAATTCCCGTATCTAATCAATCCGTCTTACTAAAAGGAGTTAATGATAAAAAAGATGTTATGCGAAATTTGCTCTATGGCCTGCAACAAATATCGGTCCGCCCCTACTATCTTTTTCACTGCGATCCGGTGAAAGGTTGTGAACATTTCCGTACTCAAATTTCTTCCGGCATGAAGATGATGGATGAAATCAGGCAGCAATGCTCAGGGCTTAGCCTACCGCAGTATGTCCTCGACGTTCCCGGAAACACAGCAAAGATCCCGTTAAACGTAATATCCGGAGCAATAAAAAATGATTTGAAAAAATATCAACATTTTTTTGACAAGATTGAATAAATAGATTAGTAAGAACGCAAGTAAATATATAAACTGATTAAAGGATGAGGAGAA
>SESG01031169.1_pt1 | contig 16750 bp, 12 predicted proteins | sample 3171421 | NCBI WGS metagenome assembly SESG01 (sample SAMN10866946, study PRJNA518727) | freshwater metagenome | biome: subpolar coniferous forest; feature: holomictic lake; material: water; isolation source: holomictic Lake 227, 6 m and 8 m depth | place: Canada: near Kenora, Ontario | collected... | reverse complement strand
TTTTTTCATTGAGCCAACACGCCCCCACCGCCTCCACCGGAGGAAAAGTGCAAAAGACAAGGTTCCCCTGTCTTCCATTACCAAATTGCATTGTGAAACCTGTGTTGGAGTGCTTAGCTGCGCAAAAGCACCCCGTATGATCTGGGGCCGCCTTTTCCGCTGGATACACGACCGATCGTTGAATAAACCGCTCGGCTAAAAGTCTATGAAATATCTTGCCTATATTCTTGCTCTGATGCTGCCCATCGGCTGCAGCCGCCAACCCGACCAATCGAACTCCGTATCGAACACCATTGAGAGCATCGAAACGCTACAAGTCATGGACGAGGGTGAGCCTGCGGTGGAGCTTACTATTTCTCAGCGCGTGAACCCTAAAGCTCCCGTGTATGTGGTGGGGATTCGTGAGAGTAAGTGGGAGAATCGTCTTCGTTGGGGCCTCGTCCATCAGACGATTGGCGACGATAGAGTGATCAGCTGCTTTCACATCAAACCCGTTGGGCAGACCAACGAGATCACGCTGAACAGAGATGACTTTGAGTGGTATCCGCAAGTCATCGGCTTTAAACCCGTGACGATTGTGTTCGAGAAAGCAAAACCCGATGGTGCAGCGAACGGGAGGCAACCGGTTGGCTCAGAGACAAACGGCCTTTAAGTGTATTTCAACACTTCCTCGATGGTCGTTTCCCCGTCGTAGATGCTGCGCAGGCCGTCCTGGCGCAGGGTTTGCATGCCGAGTTCGATGGCTTTTTGCCGCAAGACCACGCTCGGCGAACGCTCGTTGATGAGTTCGCGGATCGGGTCGGAGACGTGGAGGAGTTCGTAGATGCCTTTGCGGCCCTTGTAGCCGGTGTGGTTGCACGCTTCGCAGCCCTTGCCGTAGTAGAAGTTCTTGTCGCCGATGTCGTGCGGCGAGAGGCCGAGCTGGGAGAGCACGGCTTCGTTGGGTTCGTACGGCGTGCGGCACTTCTGGCAAATTTTGCGGATGAGCCGCTGGGCGAGCACCGCTTCGAGCGAGGCCGAGATCATGAACGGCTCCACGCCCATGTCGATCAACCGGGTGATGGCGCCGGGGGCGTCGTTGGTGTGCAGCGTGGTGAAGACCAAGTGGCCGGTGAGCGAGGCTTGGATGGAAATCTGGGCGGTTTCCATGTCGCGCGTTTCCCCCACCATGATGCGATCCGGGTCTTGACGCAAAAAGGCGCGCAGCACGCGGGGGAAGTCGAGCCCGATGCTTTCCTGGATGGGCACCTGGATGATCCCCTCGATGTCGTATTCCACCGGGTCCTCTGCGGTGAGGATTTTGGAGTCGATGGTGTTGATCTGGTTGATGCAGGCGTAGAGCGTGGTCGTCTTGCCCGAGCCGGTGGGGCCGGTCACGATGAAGATGCCGTTGGGCTTCTCGATGGTTTCCAGGATGTAGTTGTGGATGTATTCCGGCATCCCGAGCGCCTTGAGGCTCAGGTTGACGGTGGAGCGGTCGAGCACGCGGAGCACGACGCTTTCGCCGTATTGCGTGGGCAGGGAGGAGACGCGCAAGTCCACCGAGCGGCCTGCCGTGTTGAGCTGGATGCGTCCGTCCTGCGGGAGGCGGCGCTCGGCGATGTTCATGTTGGACATGACCTTGATGCGCGAGATCACCGGCAGGGCCAGTTGGATGGGCGGGGGGGCCATTTCGTAGAGCGCGCCATCCACGCGGTAGCGAATCTTGAACTCCTCTTCAAACGGCTCGAAATGAATGTCACTGGCCCGGTCGGCGATGGCTTGAGCCAGGATCAGATCCACATAGCGGATGATCTGGGTCGAGTTCGCCTCGGCTTCGATGGCCTTGAGATCCGTCCCGCTACTGCCAAACTCCACGTTTGAGCCAAGTTCGCTGAGCACTTCATCGAGGCTGCTGGAGTCCGCTCCGTAGCAGCGCTGGATGAGGTTCTGCACGTGCACGACGGAGGCGACCACGACGTAAATGTCCGTGCCGAGCGCAAAGCGGAGATCTTCCTGCACCTGGCTGTTGAGCGGGTCGATCAAGGCCAGGGTGATGGCGTTGCCGTTCATGCCAATGGGCAGCGCCCCGTGCATCCGCGCCAGTCCGCTGGGAACCATTGCAAGGATTTCCGAGGAGGGCTCAAACTCGGCCAGGTCGACATACTCCGTGCCGAGATAGGTGGCGACGGTTTGGTAAAACTGATCTTCGGTGACGAATCCGAAATCGACCATGATCTCGACGATGTTCTTGCCCGAGCTGAGGATTTCCGCGGTGATGTCATCGACCTGGCTGCGATCAATGATCTTCTGCTCCACGAAAATTTCGATGACTTGATTTGCGTTCATTGCAATGGGGGAAATGCGCTAGTTGGCGTCAGACATGGTGGCGGAGATGACTTCCTCCGCAGTGGTCATCCCGGAAAGCACTTTGCGCACGCCGTCTTCGCGCAGGGTGCGCATGCCGAGTTCGCGCGCGCGGCGGCGCAGTTCCACGGTGGAGGCGCCTTCGTTGATCATGTGGCGCACCTCGTCGTCGATCAGGAAAATCTCGAAAATGCCGAGCCGCCCCTTGTAGCCGAGCTTGCGGCAGGAATCGCACCCGACGGCGCGCATCACCGAGGCGGTCTCAATCTGCGAGCGTTCCAGGCGCAGGCCGCGCAGTTCGGCGTCGGTGAGTTCGTGCGGCGCTTTGCACTTCGGGCAGAGGCGGCGCACGAGGCGCTGGGCCACAATGGCGCGCACGGCGCTGGAGACCAGGAAGCGTTGCACGCCGATGTCCACCAGACGGGCCACGGCGCTCGGGGCGTCGTTGGTGTGCAGGGTGGAGAAAACCAGGTGGCCGGTGAGACTGGCGTTGATGGCGATGCCTGCCGTCTCCATGTCACGAATTTCCCCGATCATGATGATGTTGGGGGCCTGGCGCAACATGCTGCGCAGCGCGGCGGGGAAGGTCATGCCGATATCCGCGCTCACCTGCACCTGGTTGATGCCGTTCATCTGGTATTCCACCGGGTCTTCCACGGTGATGATCTTGCGATCCGGGCGGTTGATGTAGTTCAGGCAGGCGTAGAGCGTGGTGGATTTGCCCGACCCGGTGGGGCCGGTCACCAAAATGATGCCGTCAGGCAGTTGGAGGAGCTGCTCAAAAACCGCCTGGTCGTCGCTCAAAAAGCCGAGCTGCGGCAGGCCAAGCTGGAGCCCCGTTTTGTCGAGGATACGCATGACCACGCTTTCGCCGTGGTTGGTGGGAATGGTGGAAACGCGCAAATCGAGCTGGCTCTTGCCGATCTTGACCTGGATGCGCCCGTCCTGCGGCAGCCGTTTTTCCGCGATGCTCATCGAGCCGGTCATGATCTTGAGGCGGCTGACGATTGCGTGCTGGAGCTTCTTGGGCGGGCTCTGCATCTCGTGCAAAACGCCGTCCACGCGGAAGCGCACGCGGAAGCTCTTTTCCAGCGGTTCGAGGTGGATGTCGCTGGCCCGCATCTTGTAGGCTTCCATCAGGAGCATGGTCACCAGCTTGATGATGGGTGCGTCGGTCTCGGCGCCTTCACCCTCGCCGATCTCGATGTCGGCTCCGGGCGCGGTTTCTTCAATGCCGTAATACTTCTGGAGGGCGGCCTGGATTTGATCCGGCGCGGCGCACACCCATTCCACATCCCGCCCGATCATGTGCGTGACGGCGTCGAACGTGTCGAAATTGAGGGGGTCGCTGGTGGCCATCATCAGCCCCATTTCCACGTTGGCGATGGGAACCACCTTGTAACGGCGCGCGACTTCCAGCGGCACGATGTCGATGACATCCTGCGCAATGGCCATCTGGGAGAGATCGACATACTCCATGCTGGAGTGGGTCGCCAGCGCCCGGAGCACATCATTGCGGGAAACGGACTCCCGGGAAATCAGGGACTCGACGACGCTTTGGCCCGGTTTGGCTTCCGCTTTGGCCTCCTCCACCTGTTCTCGGGTGACGAGGCAGGTATCCAGGAGAAGCTCAATGATGTAATCTTCGTTGTTTGTCACAGGGGAAAAGAAGGTGAAACCCGGTAAAACTAGGGGTGAGCCGGGGGGATGTCAATGGTGCGCCGCCGGAAGTGTTGCTATGGGAAACTCCTAGACCCTTCCCCGGAACGCCAGCAAACGCAGCCCATTGAGGCATACGAGCACCGTGCTGCCTTCATGCCCCACCACGCCCAAGGTGAGCGGCAGGTGGAAACCGAGCGCCGAGATGATGAGCAAAAAGATCACCGACAGGGCAAAGCCGAGGTTTTGCCAGATCACGCGCCGGGCTTTGCGGGCGATGGAGATGGCGAAGGCGACATTGTGCAGGTTGTCGCTCATCAACACCACGTCGGCGGTTTCCATGGCCACGTCCGTCCCTGCGGCTCCCATGGCGATGCCGACATTGGCCAGCGCGAGCGCAGGCGCGTCGTTGACGCCGTCGCCAATCATCGCCACCGGGCCGATTTTCTTGAGTTCCTTGATCACGCGCACTTTGTCCTCCGGCAACAAATCGGCATGCACCTCGTCCACGCCCGCCTGTTTGCCAATGGCCGCCGCGACGCGGTGATTGTCTCCGGTGAGCATGACCACGCGCTGGATGCCGATGGCCTTGAGCCGCGCGACGACTTCCGACGCGCTGGCCCGCAACACGTCGGCGATGGCAATGGCTCCCAGGAGAGTGCCGCCCTCGCCGTTCGGAAGCTCGCCCACCAGCACGCATGTCTTCCCCTCGCTCTGGAGCGCCTCGACGGCGCGTTCCGTTTGCTCGCACCGGGTTACGCGCAGATTTTCAAAAAAACGCGGGCTGCCGATGACAATGCGCCGCCCGTTGACGAGGCCCGTGGCGCCATTGCCGGAGACGGATTGGAAGTCTGCGCAATGGGGAATCTCCAGCCCGCGCCCTGCCGTTTCCTCGACAATCGCACGCGCCAGCGGGTGCTCGGACTTGGCTTCCACGGCGGCGGCGAGTTGGAGCAGTTCGCAGACGCCGCTGGCCAAATTGCCGTCCAGATGAACCGCCGTTCCGTTGGCCACCGTGTCGGTGATGCGCGGCTTGCCTTCGGTGAGCGTGCCTGTTTTGTCAAAGGCGACCACTTTGACCGTGGCGGTGCGTTCCAGGTGTGCGCCCCCCTTGAAGAGCACGCCGCGCCGTGCCGCGCCGCCAATGGCGGAGAGGATGGAGGCCGGGGTGCTGATGATGAGCGCGCAGGGCGAGGCCACCACCATGACGGTCATCGCCTCCAGAAAAATCACGTGAAAGGGCTTGTGGGGAACCAACGTGGGCAGCATTTCCGCAAGCAGGAGCGGCGCAAAGATCAGCAGCAGCGTGAAAAGGATCACTCCGCAGGCGTACCATTGCTCGGCCCGGTCGAGGAAACGCTGCGTCTCGGCTTTCTCGCTCTGCGCTTCCTCCACCATGCGGATGAGTTTCTCGATGGTGGAATCCTTCGCCAGTTTGGCCACGCGAATCTCCAGCCCGCCGCTCTGGTTGATGGTGCCTGCGAACACGGTGTCGCCCGCTTTTTTGTGAACCGGCATGGATTCCCCGGTGACGGAGGCCTGGTCGATGGCGCTGGAGCCTTCGACGATCTCGCTGTCGAGCGGGATCGCCTCGCCGGGCCGCACGAGCACAATGTCGCCCACCACCAACTCTTCCACGGGCAGGAGCACCGTTTCGCCATTGCGCCGCGTGAGCGCCTTTTCGGGCCGCAGCTTCATGAGCGAGTTGATCGCCTTGCGGGTGCGGTCGATGGCATACTCCTGGAGCACATTGGAGAGGGAGAAAAGGAAGAGGAGCGTCGCCCCTTCCAGCGGCGCGCCAACATAGGCGGCCCCGAGCGCCGCGAGCACCATGAGCAGATCGACGTCAATGGTGCGTTCCTTGAGCGACTGGATGCTCGCCAGCACGCCAAACGTGCCGCCGGTGAGGTAGGCGATGAGGTAGCAGATGTTGGAAACCATCGTGCCTTTTCCTGCAACAAAGCCTGCCACAGTGAACACCAGGCACAACACGGTGAACATCGCTTCGATGCGATCTGTGCGCAGCCCGGCTGCCGACTCTTGTGCGGTAATCTGCGAGACCTTGGCCCCCGTCGCTTCCACCTGTGAGACGACCTCCTCGGGCGTCAGCAGCGCGTCATTGTAAGTCACCGTCATCACGCCGCCGATGAACGTCGCCGTCGCGCGCCGCACCCCGGGAATCGCTTCCGCCTTGCGTTCAAATTTGATGGCGCAGGCCTCGCAAGCCCGTCCGTGCAGCCGCATAAGGCATTTTTCAAGATGCTCGCTACTATCGGCAGCCAGACGGCTGGCCACTTCGCGGATCGACTCGTCGGTGATAACGGTGGGATCGTAGTCCAGCGTCACCGACTGTTTTTCAGCATCCACGGAAGCGCGAAGCACCCCCTCGGGCACCTCGACAGGGGGAGGCGGAGTGGGTTCGTGGCAACAGGCGTCCTGCGGTTTTTCGGTCTCGTTCATGGGTGATAATCAGTAATTTCGCACTTCCTACGCAAAAAACAGGCGGGTGTGGACAAGAAAACGCAGGGAAAGGGAAAATGAACTCGGGAATCAGTCTCAATAGGGTTCTCTTACGCAGAGAAAAGTGGGGGAAAGGACTCGCGCAAAGAACGCGAAGGACGCAAAGGGGAAACGGTAGGGACGGCACTTGTATCTTCGGAATCTGAAAGAATTTGCCCTGCGCGGGTTTCGGGTTTAACACTTCCTTAACAATTTCCCGCGCCCTCCCACATAAACCCTTAACAGAGCCGGTTTTTACTTGCCTGTAGACCGCCTCCGGTTTTTGAAAAACTCCCTATGAAGGCTCTCCTTTTCGCTCTCCTTCTTGGCACGGCCCTTGGCCCTGTTTGGGCTGGGGAAGCGCAGCCGACTTTCGAGGCGAAGCCGGGAGCGGCGCTTCTTCCAAACCGGATCGACCAAATGGTATTCGCGCGGCTGCGTTCATTGGGGGTTGCACCGGCCAACCTTTGCTCCGATGCCGTGTTTCTCCGGCGCGTTTACCTGGATGTGCTCGGCACGCTGCCCACGGCAGAGGAGGCGAAAACATTCCTCGACAGCCCCAGCCCTTCCAAACGCGCGGAATGGATTGAGCAGGTTCTGGCGCGGGATGAGTTTGCGGATTACTGGGGCATGAAATGGTGTGATCTGCTGCGCGTGAAATCCGAGTTCCCCGTCAATCTCTGGCCCAACGCGGCGCAGGCTTACGACCGCTGGATTCGCACGGCCATCAAGCAGAACATGCCCTACTCGCGCTTTGCCCGGGAGCTTTTGACCTCCAACGGCAGCAACTTCCGCGTGCCGCAGGTGAACTTCTATCGCTCGGCGGGAAGCCGCGACCCCAAAGCCATTGCGCGCGCCGTGGCGTTGACGTTCATGGGCGAGCGCACCGATCAATGGCCGGAAGCCAGGCGGGCGGGCCTGGCTGCGTTCTTCTCGCAGATCGGCTTCAAGAGCACCGGGGAGTGGAAGGAGGAGATTGTCTGGTTCTCCGGCATGGACGATGGCCGTTTGGGAAATGCAACCCCGAGGCTCCCGGACGGCACCGAGCCGGAGATTCCCGAAGGCAAAGACCCGCGCGAGGTTTTCACGGATTGGTTGCTCACCTCCAAGAACTCTCCCTTTGCGCGCAATGCGGCCAACCGCGTCTGGTTCTGGCTGATGGGGCGGGGAATGGTGCAGGAGCCCGACGACTTTCGCCCCGACAACCCCCCCAGCAACCCGGAACTGCTCGCCTACCTCGCCCAGGAGTTGGTGGCCTCGCAGTATGATCTCAAGCAACTGTACCGGCTGATCCTGAACTCCAACACCTACCAACTCTCCTGCATTCCCGCTTCCACCAAGCCCGCAGCCGAGGCCAACTTTGCCTTCTATCCCCTGCGGCGCCTGGACGCCGAGGTGCTCATTGATGCGATCAACCAGATCACCGGGGGGACGGAGGAGTATTCGAGCATGATCCCCGAGCCGTTCACCTGGGTGCCGGTGGACAAGCGTTCCATCGCCCTGCCCGACGGCAGCATCAGCAGCGCGTTTCTCGATCTCTTTGGGCGTCCTTCGCGGGATACCGGGCTGCTGAGCGAGCGCGCGAACCGCCCCACGGCGGCCCAGCGCCTGCACCTGCTGAATTCGAGCCACATCCTGAAAAAAATCACCTCCAGCGCGAAGTTGCGCGCCCTGTTCCGCCCGGATCAGCCTTTGAGTGAGGGGGTCGCGCAGCTCTACTTGACGATCCTTTCCCGCTACCCCACCGAGGCGGAGTTGCAAGCCTTGAAAACCTACAGCGAAACCGGTGAAGCCAAGGGAGAGCAAGCGCTGTTTGACGTGGCCTGGGCTCTCATCAACAACACCGAGTTTCTTTACCGACACTAAAAAGCCATGAACACGCATCCCTTCTCCCATCGCCTCGGCGAGCCGATTTCGCGGCGTCAGCTTTTGCGGTGCGGCTCCATGGCCGCAGTGGGGCTTTTGTTGGGCAAACGGCTCGGTTCCGCCGCGCCCCTGGCCGCATCCGCCGCGCCGCCCCAGGCGAAAGCCAAGGCGGTGATCCAAATCTGGATGTGGGGCGGCCCTTCGCATCTGGACACTTTCGATCCGAAGCCGGACGCGGGGTATGACTACTGCGGGCCCTTGAACAGACCGCTCTCGACGAACGTAGACGGCATGGTTCTCAGTGAACTGATGCCCGAACTGGCCAAGCAGGCGGACAAGTTTTCGCTCATCCGGGGGATGACGCACGGCAACAACGGGCACGAGACCGCAGCCTACATGGTGCAGACCGGGCATGCCGAGGGGGAGCGCCTTGTCTATCCCTCCATGGGCGCGGTGGTCTCCCTCTTCAAGGGATACGAAGGGGGCTACACTGGGCTGGTTCCGCCCTACATCGTCCTGACTCAGCCCCAGGGGCGCTTTTCGGAAGCCGGTTTCCTCGGGCCGCGCTACAAACCTTTTGCCACCGGGGGCGATCCCAACCGGTTGCCCTTTGCGGTGCAGGGGATTGTGGCGGATGGGATTTCCAGCCGCCGCCAGGGGGAACGGCGCAATCTGCTCCATCAACTCGACTCGCTTGGCAACACGCTCAAAGGCAATCCCCAGCTCGTGGAATTTGCCCATACGGAAGAGACCGCCTATGACATGATCCTGGGGGATGGCGCCAAAATCTTCGACCTCACCACCGAACCCGCAGGAATGCGGGAGTGGTATGGCACCAACACCTTCGGCCAATCGTGTCTGGTCGCCCGTCGACTGGTCGAGAACGGGGTGCGTTTTATCACAATCAACTTTGGCGGATGGGACACCCATAAGCAGAATTTCCAGGAGATGCGCCGGAAAGTGCCTGATCTCGACAAAGGGCTTGCGGCGCTGCTGGTGGATCTGAGCGCGCGCGGCTTGCTTGAGAGCACGATGGTCTGGTGCGGCGGCGAGTTTGGCCGGACGCCCAAGGTCGACTGGAGCGCTCCTTGGAATGGCGGGCGCGGCCATTGGGGAAAGGTTTTTTCCTCGCTGATCGCCGGAGGGGGCTTCCAGGGAGGGCACGTGGTGGGAGCTTCGGACGCGCGTGGCGAGGAGCTTAAAGAACGCCCGGTTTACCCGTGGGATTTGCTCGGGAGCATGTATGAGCAACTTGGGATCGACCCCGACGGTGCATTCCCCCGCGTGGCCGAGGGCGCGGCGCGGATTACGCAACCCCTCACCGAGGGGATCAAGTCCGGCGGACGCCTCAGGGAGATCATGTGAAGGGGCACATTGTGAAAATTCAAAACACCCCGCAACTGCGTTCCAACCTCTCGCTCAAAATATTCGTCTTATTCCTTGCCGCGTTGGTATTGGGCGTGCCTGCGCTCCAGGCGCAGCAGCGCAAGAACGTGCCCCACATCGGCTACGTTTTTCCGGCGGGCGTGCAGCGGGGCACAACGTGCGAGATTGTGGTGGGCGGGCAATTCATGCAGGGAGCCCAGGATTTGCTGGTGTCCGGCAGCGGGGTGAAGGTGACGGCTCTCAAATATAGAAAACCGCTCTCCGGGAAACGGGCTTCGGAATTGCGCGACTACATCCAGGAAGCCCGCAAGAAGGCCGCAGAGGAGAAGGAGACGCCCGTCAGCTTGAAGCGTTTTGATCTGGACGGGGGGATCACCCGGATTCTCCAGGATGCCGGGGCGACGGAGGATGAAATCATGGGATTCATGGAACTGCGCAAGCAACGCAACGATCCCAAGCGCCAGCCGAATATTCAAATTTCCGAGACGGTGACGCTGACTGTGGAGGTGGCTGCGGACGCGCCCACGGGCCCGCGTGAGGTGCGGGTTTTTTCCCCGTCGGGCCTCTCCAATCCACTCGCCTTTTGCGTGGGCCGCCTTCCAGAGCAGCGCAAGCCGGGGCCGCTGGGGAAGGCCATTGACACCGCCATGCAAGTGGCGTTGCCGACGGTGCTCAACGGCCAGATTTTGCCGGGAGAGGTGGATCACTACGCATTTCAAGCCCGGCGGGGAGCCCGCTTGGTGATCGTCGTGCAAGGCCGGGACTTGATCCCCTATCTTGCGGATGCGGTTCCCGGCTGGTTCCAGCCGGTGGTGGCGCTCTATGATGCAAAGGGCCGGGAGGTCGCCTATGCCAACGACTACCGTTTCAGCCCTGATCCCGTGCTCTGCTTTGAAGTGCCCGAGGAGGGCGCATACCTCCTGGAACTCAAGGATGCCCTTTACCGGGGCCGCGAGGATTTTGTCTACCGCGTCACCGTCGGCGAGATCCCGTTTGTGACAGGGATTTTCCCGTTGGGCGGGCGGCGGGGAACTCCCTGCGCAGTGGATGTGTTTGGGTGGAATCTCCCGCGCACCCGCGCCATTGTGGCGGCCTCGGAGAGGGAGGGGATGCATCGCGTGGAGGAACTCAGCAACGGATTCATCGTGGGCGATGTCGCATTTGCCAGCGACAGCCTGCCTGAAATCAGGGAAAAGGAGCCCAACAACGACGCCAAAGAAGCCCAGCAGGTGACGCTCCCGGTGATTGTCAACGGCCACATCAACGCGCCGGGGGACGTCGATGTTTTCGCCTTTTCATGCAACGCCGGGGACAAGGTGGTTGCGGAAGTCGTTGCGCGTCGGCTCAACTCTCCGTTGGATTCCTTTCTCAAAATCACCGACGAGACCGGGTTGCAGATCGCTTTCAATGATGACAGGGATGACAAAGGCAGCGGTTTGATCACGCACCAGGCGGATTCCTACCTCACCTTCACGGCTCTGGCGAGCGGGCGCTATTTTCTCACCCTCGGGGACGCCCAGCACATGGGGGGGGCGGATTACAGTTACCGCCTGCGCATCAGCCCGCCGCAGCCCGATTTCGCCGTGCGCCTCGTCCCCTCCAGCCTCAATGCGCAACCCGGCGCCACAGTGCCCGTGACGGTGTATGCGTTGCGCAAAGACGGTTTTCTGGGAGATATCACGCTGGCTTTCAAAGATGCGCCCAAAGGATTCCTGTTGCAGGGCGGATGCATTCCCGGCGGGCAGAACAAGGTGCGCGCCACCGTCACCTTTCCGCCGACCGCAATCGCCCGGCCCGTGCCTCTTGAGATGGAAAGCCGTGCCGTGGTGGATGGGCGCGAGACGGTGCGCCCGGTTGTGCCTGCGGACGACATGCTCCAGGCCTTCATCTATCATCACCTCGTGCCCGCAACCGCGATGTATGCGGCTTCAGGGGGTGGTTTCCTGCGCGGCGCATTCCCGCGGGTTCCTACGGAGCCGGTGGTGCTTGTGCCGGGAGGCGTTTCGCCCATTGTGATCGATCCTCTGGGACGGGCTCCCCAGAATACAGATGAACTCAAGTTGCAGTTGAGCGATCCACCTGAAGGTTTCAGTGTCGAGGGCGTTTCTGTAACACCGGCAGGGTTGACCGTTTCCGTGCGGACAAGCGCAAAGGCTAAACCGGGGCTGCGGGGAAACCTCCTCTTTGAAGCCTTCATGGAGCGGACACCGCCCCCAGGGAAAGACGGCAAGAAGGGCGAAAAAAACCGATGGCCCATCGGCCTCCTGCCTGCCATCCCTTTCAAAGTGGCAGGAAAGTGACAGAGTAGAGCGATTGACCAATCGGGATTGGTTGATATGTTCATAAGTGCATGTCCTCCATCGTCAAATCGCTCAAACTCCTGGCGGATTCCACCCGGCTGCGTCTGTTGCTGCTCTTGGGCGAGGAGGAGCTTTCCGTGGCGGAAATTCAGGAGATCCTGGGGATGGGCCAGAGCCGCATCTCCAGCCACTTGGCCCAGCTCAAGGCGGCGCGCCTGGTGTTTGACCGGCGCGCGGGCAAGAATATCTATTACGGCCGGGCGGGCCATCACGACGGGCCGTTTAAGGAGATCATCGCGGCCAGCGCGGGAGACATCCCGGAGGCGGCGCACGACCGCGCGGCCTTGAATCTCATCCGCAAAAAACGCCAGGACACGGCGCGCGAATATTTCAACAAACTGGCGGGGAGATTTGGACGCAGCTACTGCCCGGGGCGTTCCTGGAAAGGCTTCGCGCACATGCTGCTGGCGATGATCGGCCCGATCACCGTGGCGGATCTCGGCGCAGGCGAGGGAACGCTCTCGCAACTCATGGCGCGCAGGGCCAAAGCAGTGATCGCCGTGGACAACTCGGAGAAAATGGTCGAGTTCGGTGCGAACCTGGCGCGTGAGCACGGGTTTTCCAATTTGGAATACCGCCTGGGGGACATTGAGGAGCCGCCCATTGCGGAGGCGAGCGTCGATCTTGCCCTCTTGAGCCAGGCGCTCCACCACGCCGGGAGCCCCGCGCGCGCCATCGCCGCCGCCCACCGCATCCTCAAGCCGGGCGGGCGCATCGCCGTGCTCGACCTGCTGGCGCACCAATTTGAGAACGCCCGGGAGATGTATGCCGATCTCTGGCTCGGCTTCACCGAGGTGCAGCTCGATACCATGCTCCGCGAGGCGGGTTTCCGGGAGGTGGACATCAGCGTGGTGGATCGGGAAACGGAGGCCCCGTATTTCCAGACGGTCTTTGCCACCGGCGTAAAGTGAGGCCTGTGGATCGATTGTGCTTGAACTGATCCCCCAAAAAAATTCATTCACTCCATGATTCAACCAAACGACGTTATTCTTTTTTAAGGCGACTCCATCACGGATTGCCATCGCTCGCGTGAAGTCGCAGACCCAAACAACCGGTATGACATTCATGCCTTGGGTTGCGGCTATGCCAAAATGGTTTCCGCTGAATTGTTGATTCAACGGCCCGGCGACAACCTTACGTTCCTCAACCGCGGCATCAGCGGCAATCGGATCGTGGATCTCTATGGCCGCATCAAGTTGGAATGCATCAACCTCAATCCCAACCTGATCAGCGTTCTCATTGGCGTGAACGACACCTGGCACGAGTTTTCCCGCAAGAACGGCGTGGAGGTGCCCAAATTTGAGCGGCTCTACCGGGCTTTTTTGACGGAAATCCGCGAAGCTCTGCCCGCCGTGAAGTGCGTGATCTGCGAGCCGTTCGTTTTGAAATGCGGCGTCGTCACCGATGAATGGGTTGCCGAGATGGATCAGCGGCGCGCACAGGCGCCAAGCCTGTATTCGCTGGGGCTTGCGCCCGTCCAGCGGCGGAAGGCGGTGGAGAAAACGCTTGGCTCCGCATAGCCGCACGCCTGCGCGATGGCTTGGATGCTCATTTGCGTTGTCTGTAGCAGCGTCTCCGCGCGCTCCTGCCGCAGCTTTTGCAGGTAGAGCGCCGGGCTGGTGCCGCAGGCGCTTTGCATGGCGTTTTCCAGCGAACGGCGCGACATTCCGGCGATGCGGCAAAGATTGGAGACCGGCAGCGGTTGATCCAAATTGCTGCGCGCATAGGCAAGCGCGCGCGCCAGGCCCGTGGGGGAGCGCAGGCTGCTCTTGCGCTCGTGGAGCAGCCCGGCAGGCTGCGGAAAACGGGCCTCGCCCGCATTCTCCCCCTCGTCGATCTGTTTCAGAAGCCACTGTACGGCAAGCCGGCCGAGTTCCCGTCCCGGCAATTCATAGCTGGAGAGGGGAATGCCCGCGTAGAGCGATTCCAAGCGGACGTTGCCCACGCCGATCACCGCCATCTCCTCGGGAATGCGCCAGCCCAGCTCGCGCGCGGCCAGAACGGCGAAACGGGCCAGCCGGTCGGACGCGGCGAAAAGGCCCAAGGGACGCGGCTGGGGGCGGAGAAACTCGCGGATTTGCGCCACCGACGTGCCGCTGGATTGCTTGCAGCCGCAAGAAAGCGCGCCGACAAAGCCTTCAAAGAGCTCATTGGAGGCAAACTGGCCGGGAGCGCCGATAAAGGCGAATGCCTCCGCTCCGTTGCTCCGAAGCGACTGAGCCGCGCCCCGGCCCATTGCGGCATAATCGGGGGTGATGTCCGCCACCGTGTCCATGTGCGAGCACTGGGCCAGTTGCACCACCTTCACCCCGTGGACGCACAGGGTTTGCACCCAGGCGTCGCTCACAAAATCGCCAATGGCTCCCGCAAGCTCCTTCATCTCGGCAAGCTGGCGCAGAATCCCCTCGTAGCCTCCGGTCAGAACCAGGATTTCCCATTGCTGCCCCGGCCCCACCTCCTCGCGAATGCCGTCAAGCACCGCCAACTCCGTCTCCGTAATGGTAGGAAAGGTTACGGCCACCACGTGCCGACGGGAATTGCTGAGGGCGGCCATCTTTTCCATTGTTTGCGCAAATTATAAAGCGATATTTGCGCGTTTGCGCAATGACAAAGGCAAAAAGTTCCACTTAAATGCCCCCCATGAAGAAAGCACTCATCACAGGCATCACCGGTCAGGACGGCTCTTATCTGGCAGAATTGCTCTTGCAAAAAGGCTATGAAGTCCATGGCGTGATCCGCCGTGCTTCCTCTTTCAACACCAGCCGCATTGACCACATCTACAACGACCCGCATGCCAAGGGGAACCTTACGCTGCACTACGGCGATCTGGCCGACTCCGTGCAGATGGTCAAATTGCTTTATGATTTGAAGCCGGACGAAATCTACAACCTCGGGGCGCAGAGCCACGTGCGGGTTTCCTTCGACATCCCGGAATACACCGGCGACGTCACCGGGTTGAGCGCCGTGCGTCTGCTCGAAGCGGTGCGTGAGGCCGGGTTGACCCGCGATGTCCGTTTCTACCAGGCCTCCTCCTCGGAGATGTTTGGCAAGGTGCACGAAGTGCCGCAGCGGGAAACCACGCCCTTTCATCCCCGTTCACCCTATGGCTGCGCCAAGGTGTTCGCCTACTGGCTCACGGTCAACTACCGCGAAGCCTACAACCTGCATGCCTCCAACGGCATCCTTTTCAACCATGAGAGCCCGCGCCGGGGTGAAACCTTCGTCACCCGCAAGATCACCCGCGCCGCCACCCGCATCAAGATGGGCCTCCAGGACGAGCTTTTCCTTGGCAACCTCGACGCTCAGCGCGACTGGGGCTATGCCAAGGAATACGTCGAAGTGATGTGGCTGATGCTCCAGCAGGATCAGCCCGATGACTACGTTTGCGCCACCGGCGAGACCCACACCATCCGCGAGTTCTGCCAGGAGTGCTTCGGGCTGCTCGGTCTCGATTGGGAAAAATACGTGAAATACGACACCCGCTACGAGCGTCCCAGCGAGGTCGAACTCTTGATCGGCGATCCCGCCAAGCTCAAAAAGCAGATCGGCTGGGAGCCCAAAACGAAGTTCAAGGATCTCGTGCGCATCATGACCGAGGCCGACCTGGAACTCGCCCGCCGCGAGCTCGCCTACAGCGGGATTGACGGCAAGTAACAGCCGAACCCATGAAACTGACTCCTTCCACGCGCATTTACGTTGCCGGGCATCGCGGCATGGTGGGTTCCGCCATTGTCCGGGCGCTGCAAGCTCGCGGGCTTGAGAACCTCATCCTGCGCACCCGCAAGGAGCTTGATCTCTGCGACGGCGCCGCTGTCCGCAGTTTCTTCGCCGAGGAGAAACCGGAGGTGGTCGTGGTGGCGGCGGCCCGGGTGGGAGGCATTCACGCCAATAACACCTACCCTGCGGAGTTCATCCACGAGAACCTCGCCAGCGCCCACAACGTCATCCATGAGGCATGGAAACATGATGCCAAGCGCCTGCTCTTCTTGGGCAGCTCCTGCATCTACCCCCGCGAAGCGCCCCAGCCGATGACCGAGGAGTGCCTGCTCACCTCGCCGCTGGAGCCGACCAACGAAGCCTACGCCATCGCCAAGATCGCGGGCTTGAAGCTCTGCCAGTATTACCGCAAGCAATACGGCGTCCTCTTCCACTCGGCGATGCCGACGAACCTCTACGGCCCCGGCGACAACTACCACCCGGAGAACTCCCACGTCCTGCCCGCGCTGCTGCGGCGCTTCCACGAGGCCAAGCAGAGCGGAGCCTCCGCCGTCACCCTCTGGGGTACAGGCATCGCCCGGCGCGAATTCCTGCACGTGGACGACCTCGCCGCCGCCCTGCTCACCCTGCTGGAAATTGAAAACCCGCCGGACTGGATCAACGCCGGTTCCGGCTCGGACATCTCCATTGCGGAACTCGCGCAGGCGATTGCGCGCGTCACCGGGTTTGAGGGCAATCTGGCATGGGACGCCTCCAAGCCCGACGGCACCCTGCGCAAATTTATGGACAGCTCCAAGCTCCTGGCCACCGGCTGGAAGCCCAAGTATGATTTGGAAAGCGGCATCCGCCACACCTACGCCGACTTTGTGAGCCGTCTCGGCGCTGCCGAACTCCGGCAGCGCTAGAGCAATTTACCA
>SESG01024385.1_pt1 | contig 16777 bp, 15 predicted proteins | sample 3171421 | NCBI WGS metagenome assembly SESG01 (sample SAMN10866946, study PRJNA518727) | freshwater metagenome | biome: subpolar coniferous forest; feature: holomictic lake; material: water; isolation source: holomictic Lake 227, 6 m and 8 m depth | place: Canada: near Kenora, Ontario | collected... | reverse complement strand
CCAACAAGGTAATTCATTCGCCCAGGACATCGTCCTCAAATATGGATGGGACGAAGAGTAATACATGCGACGCCCCTGCTGGAGAAACCCCAGCAGGGGCAACGTCTTATAGCGATGACCTCCAAAGCACCACACTTACCCAACCTCACATTATTAGTCTACCTCATTGCCACCATCACGCCGCTCGGCGCACAGGTGAATATCTCCGAAGCGAAGCCATGATGCTCGGAATTTGGTTGCGTCGTTCACCCGGTGAATTGGCATAGGCTACCTCCTGCTCCAGCATCCGCCGTACCTCGGAATCGTCGAGGCCACTTGCCTTCAACCGGCGCCCGAGCCTGAACAACCCTTCATGACCATGGCCCTCCGGCGTAGCCCGCCATTCGTTGGTGGCCTCCCCGCGTGTAGCAACACGAGCCGCCTCACGGTCAAGCCGGCCGACCTCATCATCGTCCGGGCGCTGGGTGGCCTCTGCGGCGAGTCGGTCGCGGACGAGCTGAAGTCGAGGATGGACGGGGTTCTGGTGCGGTGGTCTGACCTGATATTCATTCGCTTCGAGCGGGGCATAGCCAACCCAAATATCAGGATCAAGGACCGGCACGTCATCGCCCCAGTGCTCACGCCAGAAAGTGTACCGCTTGCCAAGGCCGGCGCGGCACGGCAGGTAGAAGAATGAATTCGCCGTTCTTTTGGAGACATCCAATCCTGATTGCGGCGGCATTACCCGTCCGGCCTTGATTGCCTTTTCATAGGCCAAGCCACTCCCGACGAAATAGCCAAAGTCCTTGATCCGAGCGGCGATGGCGTCCCAGATCGCGTGGTACATTTCTGTTGTCATTGGGCACTTGGTCGGGAACAGGACGCGGTATCTGGTCGTGCCGTCCTTGCCGTTGCGGTAGCTGTTGAACAGCAGCCAACGGACATCGGTAAACATTCGGGCGAACTCATCAGGCATCAAGGCGCCCCCGTCGAAATCCAGCCACACGCCATTGACGGCGGTGATGTTGCCCAGCCCCTTGCTTGTATCTTTGTCTTTGGCCTGATCGAACAAGGCGCCGGATACCAACGTGTTATCCTCCTTCTTGACCTGAACCTCATCATGGCATAAGCGCATTTGAGTTCTGATGTCCTCCCAGTCGATATGTCCTGATCGCTCGACTTCAAACGATTTAAGCGAGTTCTCATGCGACAACTCGATTACGAAAAATACCTTATATAAGGTATTTTTCGTAATCAGCGTCCGCTTCTTCTTCTCGTTATACCTGGCGTTTTTCTCTACAGGTGTGAGCACGGATTCCTTTATTGGGCATCCTCTGGCCTTCCTTGCATCACCTAATGCCACCTTGCATTCGGCTGGCGCCTCGGAGGCGTATATCTTACAGCCAGGGAATACATCGCCGAGCCAGTTGGCAAGCGCAATATCTGGCACAAGAACCACCACCTCAGCGGTGCTGTCGGCATCTCGAAGCGATGTCCTCATGAGCGATTGGTAAGCCACCTGATTTGCGCGGGCCTGTTTAAGGTGATCTGCCGAAATGCCGAACACCTTGTCCATATACGAAAAGTGGCCGGGTGTATTATTAAGTGCCGAGAGAAACGCAATCCGGTCAATATGACGGTAATCGTTGAGGCCGTGGCACACGGCTGGAATTCTGACCACATTCGGGAAATCCATCGCCAGCACGCTATCGCCAATATCTTTATTCATCGAGGCGAGAAAAGGCTTGTCGCCCATGATGTCGGCAATTATGGGTTTGACATGAGCCAGCGGATCATCCGCACTGGCGATCTTATCCCGCAGGGTCTTGCTCCAGCTCCGTTCACTGAAATAGTGTATGGTCAGCCTTTTGCCAAGCGTCTCGTCATGGCGTGTGGCAGCGACCTTGATCTGCTTGTCGGGTTCAAATTCAACTCCGAGGTTAGCCCAGATCGCGTACAGGAGGCTCTGCTCGAAAAATGCCCCCATGATGCGGACGCTGTTCCAACCGTCGCAGACGCTCGGGGCGCGCCATCCGTGGATTGAAACCTGCCCATGCCCTTCCCAGCCGAGCCGCTGCCACGATGCCCGTGTGGCGAAGACCGCTGAATGCTGATTGGTCAACTCGCGGAACAGCGGCTGGATGACCTTGATCAAGTCGTCGTCTCCGGGATTTCTGGCCCAATGGTCGACTTTTGCCTTCGCCTCAGGGCGCGGCGTCAACTTGAGCATGGTGTTAAGCCCGCATTCGCTGGCCTGGATCACCGACTGAATGGCAAAATCTCCGGTGTCAGGAAGGTTGAAATTAAACTCGAAGTCAACATCAGGTATCTCGTCAATGATAAGGTTCCACCTCGATTTATGCGGGAACCACGGCATTTCCCACAGGCACCTGTGAGTGATGAATACAATGCAACCGCCGTTCTCTTCGGCATCCCATTCGCGCATAAATTCACCGAGGCTTCGGAATACGGCGCCTTGGCACGCAATGCTGTCGAAGCGGCGAACAACAACATTAGCCCCCATCTTATTGATTGTGTCCATGCTTTGGGAGATTAAAACGGTTGTCGGTTGAACGAATAGAATTGGCTGCCTAAATTTTGTTGCGGACCTGACCGCAAACTGGAGTGCGTGAGTGGTTTTATAACTCCCGCAAACTCCATCAACGTAATGAATAAGCATAATGGTAAACTCCTTATCAAAATAAGGAGCAGCGACATAAGCAAGCTGGTATTGTGTATGGTCTCTGCGTCCTGTTCCGCGTCCTAAAAATGAGTGGGAGGCACAGCGGACGCAGATGCTGTATTTATTGGTAGCAACTCCAATAATGCCTCCCATGATCTATTTATACTTATAATCACACTTGGTGGTAAATATTTAATTATCCCAAATTGCATTTATATATGCAATTTTGGTACATTATTAAATTGATGCAGCAATTGATATTCAGCATAATTTGTATATTAACAATACATTGCGATATGCAAGGAGGCAATTATGGCGCAAAAAATTAAAATAACCCTAACAGCAACAGCCACGGCAATGATTTATGAATATATGCAATATATTTTCAGGAACGAAGCGGGCAATTCTGTATGTAGCAAAACGGGAAAAATTTGCAACCGCGAGCATTTTCTGGACTTTGAAATATGTGGCATAGAGTTAAGCTCGTTTATGTACATCGAGGGAAATAACTATTCAGATATGCACTCATATTTTTTGGTTTGCGATAATAAAAATAATCATGATAATGCAAATATGCTTTTTCTGGTGAAAAATGATAAAAAGTTCAGTGGGTTTGCGCTCGTTGATGACCGCTGTAAAGTAAATGATATTATTACATTAGTTCTGAAGCAGTATGCTGTCGAGGTCATGCCTTATAATCAGCCGTTTGAGAGTTAATTCTTCACTATCACAGGTGGGCGGGGCTAAAAGCTCTGCCCACGTATGATAAAAATATTATTAGGTCGCATCAGAATTTGATAAATACAAAGTGTTAATGTTGTTGGAGGTAAGCGCAATGTCAATGAAGGACACATGGTACTGGAACTTAATTGGTGAAGATGTTGAGGCGGCACTGAAAAATGCGGATCAGGCGATTGCCTCAGCGCAGCGCCGAAAGGGTCAGGCCGAACTGACCAAGGCCCGAGACTCTGTAATCAAAAAACAGCAGAAATTGACTGATCTTAATAAACCTCCAGCACTCAAATAGATATTGACCTACGGTTGCCAGGACGTACTATGTGAATTATGAAATGGCAATAACTCAATTTCTAATGGGGGACAACATGGCACGCCAGGAGTTTAGGAATCAGTTTAATATTTTGGTCGGCTACCGCCAGCGTCAGGGAGACCATGACGTAGGATATACAAATCTTGGGCAGCCGGTTGGATCTTACGAATTTCGATGCGACCAGACAAAGGACAAATTCGGGAGAGTGGTAAGCCGGGGCGACACGCTGGTCGCTCTTATTATGGCGCGATGAAAGGGCAGCGACGGCGGTATCGGCAATCCAGCCGTCAACATGCTATAGACGCCTCCGTTTCGGTGCCGGCCGGCCCATTGATGGACTCGGGCCGATACCGACCATGAGGCCGCCGGCATGGTCCCCGTCAATCTGGAGAGTACGAGATAATGGTTTGGACCGACGAACAGATCGAAATGCTCAAGTCATTGTGGGGTCAGGGAAAGCCAGCAAGTGAAATAGCCTTGATGCTCGGCTGTGATATCAGCCGGAATGCAATCATTGGGAAAGCCCATCGCCTGGGGCTATCAGGTAGACCATCACCGATCAAAAAGAAGAACCCAGCTAAAGCCGCTACCTTGCACGTATTGACCGAGCGTATGTGCAAGTGGCCCTTCGGCGATCCGAAAAAGCCTGACTTCCACTTTTGTGGCAAGGCTGTTGATATTACAATGACTTATTGCCCGGAGCACAGAGCACTGGCGTACACGCCGCCGAGAAAGCCAATCGTTATCACCAAGTGATTCTGGATGAATCCGCAAGATTTCTAAAGCTTACGACCAACATTCCTTGTCGATAATCCCCAACACGGGTATACCTGCCAGCATGCATTCGGGGGAATGCGGCTCTTGAACCTCGGGGGAACAATGGACAGCGAACTGATTGGACTGACCAGCAAGATCGTCTCCGCCTATGTGTCGCGGAATGTGGTTCAGGCATCCGACCTGCCGGCGCTGATCAACACCATTCACCACTCACTCAGGACGCTTGGACAGCCTACGGTAGCTGTTGAGCCGACCGTCGATCAAAAGCCCGCTGTGCCGGTCAAGAAGTCGGTTTTCCCCGGCTACATCGTTTGCCTTGAGGATGGCAAAAAACTGAAAATGCTCAAGCGCCATCTGAAGTCCTCCTATGGCTTGAGCCCGGATGACTACCGCGCCAAATGGGGCCTGCCTGCTGATTACCCGATGGTCGCCCCGAATTACGCCAAGGCTCGGTCGGAAATGGCCGTGAAGATTGGCTTGGGCAAGCGGGCGGGGTGAATGCATGGGGCTGGCATGCGCGCCCATGCGGTCAGATTCCAGGGCAAGCCTTGTAGCCTGATTGTGCCTGAGATGATTGGCTGGGCTCGGCAGGGCTGTGGCGGGGGGCATACCAGCATGCCGCGTCAACCTCCCGGCAAAAAACACAGCCCAGTGACTATTGGGCTGCTGACCTCGCCCGGCTCTGCTAATCTCCCAGCGGGCAGCATGGGGTATTTTGGCCTCTGAGGGGATGGGCATGACGAGGCTCTGGATTGTCCGCGCGGGGAAGCACGGTGAGCGGGAGTTGGCATCGATCGAACAGAAGCGGCTGCTTCTGGGCTTTCAGGAGGTCGGCGATCTGGGGCCGCTGAAAGGGCGTGATGCTATTCTGGCGCACCTCCAGTCTGTGATGCCCGGTGCAGAGGCCAACCGTCTCCGTAATTTTGCCGCACAACTCAACCAGTTTGCACACACTATCCAGATTGGCGATCTGGTTGTGATGCCGCGCAAACTCACCAATGGCGTTGCGATTGGCTTGATAACGGGCGAATATCGCTTTGACCCTTCTGGCGAGTGCCGGCATTTCCGTTCCGTGAAGTGGGAGAAGGATTCCGTTCCGCGCGATGCGTTCAAGCAGGATTTGCGGCATTCTTTCGGCGCCTTCATGACCATCTGCGAAATCCAGCGCAATTCAGCGTTAGAACGTGTCAAGGCTGTGCTAAAGACAGGAAGCGATCCCGGAGCGGTCCTTGGCAAACAGGGCACAACACCTGCGCCAATTGCAAAGGGTGAGGACATTGAGGACTATGCACCCGACATTGAAGACATTGCGAACCAGCAAATCATATCGTTGATTAAGTCCGAATTTGCTGGTCATGCTCTTGCAGACCTTGTGGCCGAGATACTTCGTGTTGAAGGCTATGAAACAAAGGTCTCGCCGCCCGGAGCCGATGGTGGAGTTGACATACTTGCTGCTGGTGGCACTCTGGGGCTTGGGGAGGACCGCGTTTGTGTCCAGGTCAAGTCGGGTGACGGCGCCGCTAACCACGATGTAGTGCTACGCCTGATTGGCTCCGTCTCAAATACGCAAGCACGAACTGGTTTGTTGGTCAGTATTGGTGGCGTTAATGCTGCTGCCAAGAAGGAACTTGACAACAACTTTTTTCGGTTAAGGCTATGGCAAATGACCGATTTGCTAAAGGCCTTATTCCGGGGTTATTCTGACTTGTCTGACGAAACCCGCGCTAAATTACCGCTTAAGCAAATATGGGCGCCGGTGGTTGTTGCAGAGGGCCGTGGCTGATGGCGTTCGAGTGATGCAAACTTTGGAAGGCAAAATGGCCGAAAGCATAGAGACCCTGATCCTACAGAACGTCCCTGCTGATGGCTCGACCATCGGCAACGGCAGACTGCTGGATACGCTTAAAGCCCTTTCGCCCACGCTGACGGAGCAGGATTACTGGACTGCCCGTGATGCAATGATTGATCGTGGCATTTTGGGAAAAGGTCGCGGTCGTGGAGGTGCGGTCTATTTGATCGGAGCCGAGGCCCCTACACCCAAATCCGAAGCACCGAGATCACCAGCCCGAACGGGCTCCCCTGCAGGGCAACAGCAAGACTTATGGTCGTTCGCCGATATCGAGGCTGCCGCTGACGATGAGGATGGCGCCGAAGATCAAGCCATCGCTGCGGAGCCGTATCCAACTGGCGATGCTCAGGAAGAAGTGTTGGACCAGAACGCAGTGCTGGCTAATGGTAAGGCTGGAAACAGCAGCGGTAAGCGTACATCGGCGATAAAGAAATCTGACCTTTATTCATCCCTCTGGGCTTCGTGTGACGAGCTGCGCGGCGGCATGGATGCCAGCCAATATAAGGATTACGTTCTGGTTCTGCTGTTCATTAAATATGTTAGCGACAAATACGCAGATATTCCTTACGCCCCGATTGATATCCCGCCCGGCGCCAGCTTCAAGGACATGGTTGCCCTGAAGGGCAAGAGCGACATCGGCGACCAGATCAACAAGAAGATCATTGGGCCGTTGGCCAATGCCAACAAGCTGGCGTCGATGCCGGACTTCAACGACCCGACCAAGCTTGGTTCCGGCAAGGAGATGGTGGATCGCCTCACCAATCTGGTCGCCATCTTTGAAAACCCGGCACTCGACTTTTCCAGGAATCGCGCTGACGGCGACGACATTTTGGGCGATGCCTACGAATATCTGATGCGTCACTTCGCCACCGAAAGCGGCAAGAGCAAAGGGCAGTTCTACACACCGGCCGAAGTCAGCCGGATCATTGCGCAGATCATCGGCATTCGCGGCGCCAGGACCACCAACGCCACCACGGTCTATGACCCCACCTGCGGTTCGGGCTCTTTGCTGCTGAAGGTGGCGGACGAGGCCAGCTCCGAGGTCACTCTCTATGGGCAGGAAAAAGACGCCGCGACCAGCGGGTTGGCGCGGATGAACATGATCCTGCACGACAACCCGACGGCGCTTATCGAACAGGGCAACACCCTGACCGACCCCAAATTCCGCGACGGCGGCACGCTCAAGACCTTCGACTATGTGGTCGCCAATCCGCCCTTTTCCGACAAGCGGTGGAGCACTGGCCTTGATCCTGACCACGACCCGTTCGAGCGTTTCAAGTCGTTCGGCGTCCCGCCCAACAAGCAGGGCGATTACGCCTACCTGCTGCACATTGTCCGCTCGCTCAAGAACACCGGCAAGGGCGCCTGCATCCTGCCCCACGGCGTGCTGTTCCGGGGCAATGCCGAGGCCGAGATACGTCAGGCGCTGATCCGCAAGGGCTACATCAAGGGCATCATCGGCCTGCCGGCCAACCTGTTTTACGGCACCGGCATTCCCGCCTGCATCGTGGTGATCGACAAGCAGGAGGCCCACGCCCGCAAGGGCGTTTTCATGATCGACGCCAGCGCCGGCTTCATGAAGGACGGCCCCAAGAACCGCCTGCGCGCCCAGGACATCCACAAGATCGTGGACGTGTTCAACCGTGGGCTGGAAGTGCCGAAATACGCGAGGTTGGTTTCGGTGGAGGAGATCGAGCGCAACGATTTCAATCTCAATCTGCCCCGCTACATCGACAGCCAGACCGCGGAAGACCTTCAGGATATCGAGGGCCACCTGAAGGGCGGCATCCCCGTCGCCGACATCGACGCCCTGCAACCCTATTGGCAGGTGTGCCCGCAGCTTCGGCAGGATGTGTTCAAGCCGAACCGCCCCGGCTACTTTGATCTCGCGGTGGACAAGGCGACGCTCAACACCGCCATCTACCAGCACCCGGAATTTGCCACGTTCATCGCCGGCATGAACGCCGTGTTTGACCAATGGCGGCAAAAGACCGCCCAGTCCCTGCGGTTGTTGAAGGTCGGCGATCACCCCAAGGAGACCATCGTCGAGCTGTCGGAAGGCCTGCTCGCCCACTACTCCGGCCAACCCCTGATCGACGCTTACGCGGTCTATCAGCACCTGATGGATTATTGGGCCGAGACCATGCAGGACGATTGTTATCTGATCGCAGCCGATGGCTGGAAGGCCGAGACCTCCCGCATTCTGGAAACCAAGAAAGGCAAGGACGGCAAAGCCGGCAAAACCGTCGACAAGGGCTGGACTTGCGATCTGGTGCCGAAGGCCCTGGTGGTTTCCCGCTATTTTGCCAAGGAACAGGCGGCCATCGACGCCTTGACCGCCGAGCTTGATGCGGTCACCGCCCGCCTCACCGAGTTGGAGGAGGAACACGGCGGCGAGGACAGCGCCTTTTCCGAACTGGACAAGATCACCAAGCCCAACGTCACCGCCCGCTTGCGCGAGATTCGAGGCGACCTTGAGGCCAGGGAGGAAGCCGATATCCTGAACCAATGGCTGCAACTCGCCAATCAAGAGGCCGAGTTGAAGAAGTTGGTCAAAGACGCCGAAGCCGCCCTCGACCGGAAAGCCTATGCCCGCTATCCCAAACTCACCGAGACCGAGATCAAGGCCCTGGTGGTCGACGACAAATGGCTGGCCGCCCTGGGTGCTGCCATCCACGGCGAAACCGACCGCATCAGCCAGACCCTGACCCGACGGATCAAGGAACTGGTGGACCGCTACGAAGTCCCGCTGCCGCAATTGACCCAAACCGTCGCCGACCTGGAAGCCAAGGTCAGCCGCCACCTGGAACGGATGGGGTTCTCATGGAACTGAAGTCTGGATACAAGCTGACCGAGGTGGGGGTGATTCCGGAGGATTGGAAGATGCGCCGCCTTGGGGACTCGGTTGCGATTATGAATGGGTTTGCATTCAGCAGCGAATTCTTTTCCGCCAAGGGGCCCATCCTTCTCACCCCTGGGAACTTCAGATTAGATGGCGGCCTTTACTTCAATAAAGATAACACAAAGCGATATTCTGGATTGTTCCCAGATAAGTTCCGGCTGAAACCGAATGACCTTGTAGTGGTGATGACAGATTTAACCCCTGATTGCAATCTCCTCGGAAAGCCGGCATTTGTAGATATTCACCACGATCTCCTTCACAATCAACGCATTGGCAAAATAACGTTTGCTAATAGAGCAGCAACTCCACGCTTCCTCTATTGGTACTTTCTTTCAGGTCCCTACCTAACAAGGATGAAAGAGACCGCAACAGGCTCGACGGTTCGCCATACTTCCCCAAGTACCATTCTGGATTGCCTAATAGTTCTCCCGCCAACCAAAGCTGAACAAGATGTTATCGCCGAAGCGTTGAGCGATGCGGATGCCCTGATCGACTCCCTGGAGCAACTCATCACCAAGAAGAGCCACCTCAAACAAGGCGCCATGCAGGAATTGCTCACCGGCAAACGGCGCCTGCCGGGATTTGAGGGAGAGTGGGAGATTAACAAACTTGGAGATATGGCTTCTTTCCGCACAGGGCCTTTTGGGAGCGCGTTGCATAAATCTGATTACTCCAATGATGGTGTTCCAATAATCAACCCAATGCACATTGTAGGTGGAGAGATTATACCTGAAAGATCAATGACAATTACCGAGGACGCAGCTGAAAAGCTTTCCGAGTTTCGGGTGAAACCCGGAGAGATAGTGATTGGGAGGCGGGGAGATATGGGGCGCTGTGCTGTCGTGCGTGAGGAGAATCGTGGCTGGCTTTGTGGCACTGGGTCTATGATTGTTCGTCCATTCCTCAGTACATGCCCACATTTTCTTCAGAGAGTGCTTTCCAGTCCGCAAATCATATCAGCTATTGAGGAAGTATCTGTTGGATCGACGATGATCAACCTTAATCAAGGCATCTTGATGGGATTGCGTGTTCAGGCACCACCCCTTGCCGAACAAACCGCCATCGCCGCCGTCCTCTCCGACATGGACACCGAAGTCACTGCCCTCGAAACCAAGCTCGCCAAGGCGCGCCAGATCAAGCAGGGTATGATGCAGGAATTGCTCACCGGGCGGATACGGCTGGTGAACGGATCGACCGGCCAGAACGCCAACGGAGGATGCCATGCAGGTTGAACGACAGGTGGTCGAGGTGCGCAACCGGCGACTGGTCATCGACCTACCCGAATCCTTCGTCAACCACCGGGTCGAGGTGATCGCCCTGACCCTGGATGAGGATACCCCTGCCGTTTCGGCACGGCGCCAACCCCATCCCGAGATTGCCGGCAAGGGCAAGACCCTGGGCGACCTGATCACCCCGACGGTCGATGAGCGGGACTGGGAGTGCCTCAAGTGATCGTGCTTGACAGCCACGTCTGGTACTGGTGGATCAATCTCGAACATGACCGCCTGCCGCCCGGTCTGTTGGCAACCATCGAAACCGCGCCCCGGATCGGCGTGTCTCCGGTCTCTTGCTTCGAGTTGGCGCTCGCCCATCGGCGCGGGCGCCTGGAACTGCCTTTGCCGCCCGGCGACTGGTTCGCCCGCGCCCTGGCCGGCTCCGGCGTCGAGGTGCTGCCGCTGACGCCGGAAGTGGCGACACGCGCCGTTGCCTTGACCGAGGTCCACCGCGACCCGTTCGACCGGATCATCATCGCGACGGCGCTCGACCTCGACGCCCGCCTCGCCAGCCTCGACGGCCAGTTCCGCAACTACCCCGAATTGTCGGGAAGATTGATACCAGCCTTGACCTGACCAACCGACTGACCAGAGGGACGCGACGGATATGAGCGATGTCGGCAAGCCGGAACGGGTGACCCAGAATCGCGTCCGCACGCTGTTCCACGACGAGCTGGGTTATCGCTACCTCGGCGATTGGAGCGACCGCGATCACAACAGCAACATCGAAGAAGGCCTGCTGACCGACTACCTGACCGGGGCCGGCTACAGCTCAGCCCAGATTGCCGGCGCCCTCCACAAACTGCGCACCGAGGCCAACAACCCCAGCCGGAGCCTCTACACCAACAACCAAGCCGTCTATCAGGTGCTGCGCTATGGCGTTGCCGTGAAGACCGAAGCCGGCAAAGCCGCCGAGACGGTTCACCTGATCGACTGGGAACATCCAACCCGCAACAGCTTCGCCATCGCCGAAGAAGTGACGTTGCGCGGTAATCACGTCCGCCGCCCCGACCTCGTGCTCTATGTCAACGGCATCGCCATCGGCGTCATCGAACTCAAGAACAGCCGCGTCAGCATCGGCGACGGCATCCGCCAGAACCTGTCGAACCAGGCTCCCGAGTTCAATGCGTGGTTCTTCAGCACCGTCCAGTTCATCTTTGCCGGCAACGATTCCGAAGGGCTGCGCTACGGCACCATCGGCACCCCGGAAAAATATTTCCTGACCTGGAAGGAGGACGAAGCCGACAACGCCCGCTTCAAGCTCGACAAATATCTGCTCAAGATGTGCGCCAAGGAGCGGCTGATCGAACTGATGCACGACTTTGTGCTGTTCGATGGCGGGATCAAGAAGCTGCCACGGGTCCACCAGTATTTTGGCATCAAACTGGCACAACAGCACATCCGCGAGCGGCGCGGCGGCATCATCTGGCACACCCAGGGCAGCGGTAAGAGCATCGTCATGGTGCTGCTGGCGAAGTGGATTCTCGAATGCTACCCAAACGCCCGGGTGGCGATCATCACCGACCGCGACGAACTCGACGGCCAGATTGAGGGTGTCTTCACCGAGGCCGGCGAACCGATCGAGCGCGCCACCAGCGGCAGGGACCTGATCGGCAAGCTGGGGTTGCCACGGCCTCGTCTCTTGTGCTCGTTGGTCCACAAGTTTGGCCGCCGTGACGTTGACGACTTCGACCGCTTCATCGCGGATCTGGGGAGCCAGCCGAGCCCAACCATGGGCGAGGTCTTCGTGTTTGTCGATGAGTGCCATCGCACCCAGAGCGGCAAGCTCCACCGCGTCATGAAGGCCATGATGCCCAACGCGGTCTTCGTCGGCTTCACCGGTACGCCGTTGTTGAAGAAGGATAAGCAGACCAGCCTGGAGGTCTTCGGCGGCTACATCCACACCTACAAGTTCAGCGAGGCTGTGGAAGATGAGGTGGTGCTCGATCTGATCTATGAGGCCCGCGACATCGACCAACATCTGGGCTCACAGGAAAAGATCGATGCATGGTTCGAGGCCAAGACCAAGGGCCTGAACGACTGGCAGAGGGATGAGCTGAAGAAAAAGTGGGGCACGATGCAGACCGTGCTCAGCTCGCGGTCCAGAATGGATCGGGTCGTCGCCGACATCGTGTTCGATTTCGGCGTGAAGCCCAGGCTCAACAATGGACGAGGCAACGCTATCCTGGTGGCGTCCAGCATCCACGAGGCGTGCCGATATTTTACCCTGTTTCAGAAGACGCCGTTCAAAGGCAAGTGCGCGGTCATAACGTCCTATAACCCCCAGGCCAAGGATGTCACCACCGAAGAGGTTGGGGGCAACACCGAGACCGACCGCCAATTCATCTACAACACCTATACCGAACTCCTGAAGGATGTCGATGCCCAACCGGGCAAGACGAAGACGGAAACATACGAGGACTTGGCTAAGGCCTTGTTTACCAAGGAGCCAGCCAACATGAAGCTGCTGGTCGTGGTGGACAAGCTGCTGACCGGCTTTGATGCGCCTCCTTGTACCTACCTCTATATCGACAAATCGATGCAAGACCATGGGCTGTTTCAAGCGATTTGCCGAACCAATCGCCTGGACGGCGAGGATAAGGATTTTGGCTACATCGTCGATTACAAAGACCTGTTCAAGAAGGTTGAGAACGCCATCTCGGTCTATACCTCCGAATTGGATAACAGCGCGGGTGGCGCTGACCCCGCTGTGATGGTCCAGGATCGTTTAAGCAAGGGGCGGGAGCGTTTGGACACTGCTCTTGAAGCTCTCGCCTTGCTGTGCGAACCGGTCGAACCGCCAAAGGGTGAACTGGAGCATATCCATTATTTTTGTGGCAACACCGAGGTGCCAACGGACCTTCAGGAACGCCAGCCGCAGCGTACGGCCCTATACAAATCAACGGCGGCGCTGGTCAGGGCTTATGCCAACATCGCGGATGAGTTGGACGCAGCGGGATACGCCCAAGGCGATGTTGCCCGAATCATATCTCAGATGGATCACTATCTGAAGATTCGCGAGATCATTCGTAAGGCCAGCGGCGAAAGCCTGGACCTGAAGCCCTACGAAGCCGACATGCGCCACTTGATCGACACCTACATCGAAGCCGATGGCCCCCGAAAGATTTCCCCGTTTGACTCCCTGGGCCTGCTTGAACTCATCGTTAAGACCGGGATCGGCGAGGCCATTGCCAAGCGTCTGTCAGAATTGAAGGGCAACAAGGATGCGGTTGCCGAAACGATTGAGAATAATGTTCGCAGCAAGATCGTCAAAGAACATCTAACTGACCCGGCTTTTTATGACAGCATGTCGGCCCTTCTTGACGAAATTATCACTGCTCGCAAGGCAAAGGCAGTTGAATACGAGGAGTATCTGAAATCGGTTGCGGAGCTGGTGAAGCGGCTGGAGGACGGTCATTCCGATGAAATACCTCCAACGTTGGGCACGCCCGGTCAGCGCGCTCTGTATAACAATCTGAAGGGAAACGAGCAGCTTGCCCTGGCAATCGACGATATCGTCAAGCGAAAGCGGCCGGACGGGTGGCGTGGCGTAGATGCCCGAGAACGGGTAATCAAGCAAGCCCTTTACGGTATCCTGAAAAATGCCGAGGAGGTCGAACGCATCTTTGTCATCATCAAAGCCCAGTCAGAATATTGACCATGACCAGGATTGTGCTCGGCGATATCAACATCGATATCGTTTATAAGAACATTAAAAATGTTCACCTCAGCGTAAACCCTCCAGAAGGATACGTTAAGGTGACAGCTCCAATGTATGTCGGCCTGGATGAAATCAGAGCTTTCGCTATCTCCAAGCTTGGCTGGATCAAGCAGCAGCGATCAAAGCTACAGGCGCAGGAGCGTGAGACCCCGAGGGAGTATCTGGATCGCGAGAGCCATTATGTATGGGGAGTGCGTTATCTACTGAAAATTATGGACGATGATCGGCGACCTCAAATTGAATTGGACCACAGCAATCTGATTATGAAGGTTGGTGGGAGTCTCAGCGCGGATCGGAGACAGGCCCTCATCGACGCTTGGTATCGTCAACAGATACGGATCGAAGCTCCGTCTCTCATTGCCAAATGGGAACCTCGTATTGGGGTAAGGGTCGAAAGAGTTTTTTTGCAGAAAATGAAAACGAAGTGGGGTAGCTGCAATCCGGAAAAAGGGCACATCCGCCTGAATTCAGAGCTGGCAAAAAAACCAAAGGCGTGCCTTGAATACATTGTCGTTCATGAGATGGTCCATCTGATAACTCGAACACATGGGGAGAGATTCCGCAATCTGATGGATACTCTGCTCCCTCATTGGTCTCAGACGAGATTGACGCTCAATAGAGCGCCATTGGCTCACACTGACTGGCAGGCATAAGCTGATACTGGTCAAACGTATCCAAGCGAGCTAAGGTTAAATACGGACCTGCATTTGATACCACTGCGCGAAACTGAGACGACACAATGAACATAGCCATCGCACCGCTTGCAAGGTCCATCTACAAAGATGTTCAGGATGACGGGTACCGCAGGGTATTCGATAAACTATCTGAAGATATGGCGAGCCAGTCCAACTGGTTCGTTCGCAAGAAGTATTTCCTGACCGCTCTTGAAGCTCTTGAGCAGGTTGTCATCGAGGAGACGGTTCGGCACGGTGAGCCAGACGATATCCCGCGCATGGACTTCATCAATGTGGTGCCGTTCTTCATCGGCGGCATCCTTGAGAAGCTGGGTGAGACCGAGATAAAGTCGATTGAGCAGGTGGCATTTTACATTCTGAGCGGCCATGCCGAGCACCAAGACGCAGCGGACAAGTGGCTCCAGGCCGACCGTAAGCGAGAGAAGGCGTTCAAGAAGTTCATCAAGGCGAACCGCTATTATCGCGACCTTCTCAAGGATGGGACCCAGATCGGAGATTGGAGCACAGAAGACTGACGCCACGCTGTCTTTATCATCCCACCGTATAATACGCCCTGATCTTGCGTTGACCTTTTGCCATCCATCCATAGGCTCTCACTATGACCAAAAGCATAGGGAGTTTACTATGGAATCGGAAGCTGAAAAAATTGCAGTGCTGAATGACGCTCTACGCCGGCATGGCACAGGTGGGCGGATTGTAATAACTTCTGGAATTCAGGCTCTCGGACAAGAAGCAACCAATCGCATTCTCAGAAAAGTCCGGGCCTTCGATAAATTCTCGGAGGGGAACAATCCTTATGGGGAAAGAGACTTTGGCGCGGTGAGTGAAGGTGGTGAAAAGATTTTCTGGAAAATCAATTATTATGATAGGAATATGGCCTATCACTCGCCTGATCCTGCTGATCCGACTTTGACGATCCGCTTGTTGACCATAATGCTGGCGAGTGAGTATTGAGCGATCACCATCAGTTGCGCCATCTGTGAGCATGAAAAAGCCGCCCTGGAACCTGATAACAGAGTTCCAGGGCGGCTTTAGTGAACGAACTTATGATCAGCGAATTGCGTCAAGAGCTTTGATAGCTTCTTCATGACCTTGGTCTGCAGCAAGACTAAGCCACTTCTTGGCCTCAGGTATATCGCGGGGCATGCCATAACCGCCCATATACATTATACCGACATTAGACTGGCCGTCAGGATCACCGCTATCCGCAACTTGGCGAAATAGCCTGAGGGCTTCTTTGTAGTCCTTCTTTACTCCGCGCCCCGTTAGATAGTGCGCTGCAAGATCATTCATGGCATCGAGATGACCAAGCACCGCAGCCTTCTTGAAGTACAAGGCTGACTTCTTGAAATTCTGCCTAGTGCCATCTCCACTGAAATATATACGCCCGGCGTTAAAATATCCCTGTCCTCGTCCCAAGTCTCCTGCCAGTACATACATTTTTATCGCTTTAGGAATATTTTTTGGAGCATCCGTACCGATCTCATACTTTTCAGCAAGGATCATGACAGCATCCACTTGCCCTTTCTCTGCTGCTGTTTGGTAGCATCGCAGAGCGATTGTTTGATCGGTGATAAATCCGCGCCCCGGTTCGTGAACTAAACCTAGCGCGAGAGCAAGCTCCGCCTCAACACAATAATTTGATATGTCTCGGCGCTGGTTTAGAGTATTATTGACCACCCCCAAAGCAATCATTGTTTGAGCCTGCCGCGATCTGGTTTCTACGCCATTAGGTGAGGCTCCACCAATTAGGTTGAACCCATATTGAAACAATGGGCTATCCATAATCTCATCGAATTTCTGCCTATTTAAAGCGTTGCCTTCGGTCGCCCCTGCTTCAACTCCAACC
>SESG01028079.1_pt1 | contig 16780 bp, 25 predicted proteins | sample 3171421 | NCBI WGS metagenome assembly SESG01 (sample SAMN10866946, study PRJNA518727) | freshwater metagenome | biome: subpolar coniferous forest; feature: holomictic lake; material: water; isolation source: holomictic Lake 227, 6 m and 8 m depth | place: Canada: near Kenora, Ontario | collected... | reverse complement strand
TTATCAATTGTTAATTGATCAAATACCTTTTGTGTATCTGATGCTTTTTTTACTTGAAGATTAATTTCGTTTTGTGTATTTTGAATTCTTACAATGATATCAGCACTTGCTGCTGGGCTTAATAATAATCCAGTAAATGGTGCTGATTGTGTTTTCTTTATTGGAAATATTACCGCTCCAATTTGTGGTTCATTTATTCCAAGCGTAACATTTGGTAATTGTAAAGTTGTTGATTCAGCAAAGGAATTTATGTTCACACTTAAAATTGTCGCTAATAATAGTGACGAAATAAAATGATGTTTCATATTTCATTCCTTCGTTATATAAATTTGAAAACCTGTTGCATCTGATAATTTTTTTGCAAGCAATTCTGGATTATCTTGAGTTGTTTCAATTATTTGTTGAATCTCAATACGCTTTTGTGCATCCAATAATTGTTTTGCATTTTCGTATTGTTTTTCAATTTCATTAAGACGTTCTTTTAATTTTTGCTCATTTAATTGTCGTTGTTTTTCTTCAACATCATGTGCATTTTGAATGTCTTTTAATTCTTGTGATCTTTGTTTTGCAATTTCATCTAAAATTTTTGCAATGTCTTGTTGTTGTTGAGTTGCTTGCCAAAAACGAAAAACAATGAATGCAAATGTTGCAGCAAGAATAACCCAATATTTTTTTATATATGAAAATGTTGTTAGTAAAATTGTTGGCATTTTAATTTCTCAATTTAATTAATGAATTTCTTACTCTTTTGACTACGTTCAACTAACAATTGAGTGCTTTTGCTCATTGGTTTTTCTACAACATTATTTGATAATTCAATATATAAATTGAACAATTCAGTTATAGCTTCTCTACTTTCTTGTTCAAGTTTTACGAGTTTTGTCTGCGCTTCTAAAATATCTTTCATTCCAATTGTTAGATTTTTAATCACAAGAACAATGCTTTTAACAATATTTGTTTTATTTAGAAAATAACTAAACATTCGTAAAATAATTGAATTAATCATCTTTTTTTGATTCTTCTTCTAAGGCTTCTTCGCTCTTTTTTAAGCTTTGTTCCTCTATTAGATTATAAAGCGTTTCTTGATCAAGAATAGATAAATTTTCTTCTTTCACCTTTTTAATCTTACCTTTAGCTTTATCTAAAACTAAAGTATCAATTATTCTCATTGCATAAGGTGATTCTTTTATTAATAAAGTTGCAAATTCTTCAAATACTTCTTGAATTGATAATCTTTTTCTAAAAAGCAAAATACGTAATGATGTATGTGTATCTTTTTTTAATTTTAGATGTACTTCTTTATGTTTTGCTAATAAATCACCCATTTAAACACTCAATTCCGGCCCAGCCCCTTTAGCATTTGGTGCATGATCATCTTGATATAAATCATTATTGTTATCAACTGTGATACCAAAATTCATTTCAAGAATTTGTTTAATTTCTTTCGTTTGTTTTGCATCATAATTTTTTGTGACCCAATTAAGTGCTCGACGAACAATTGTTCCACGAATATCAAGCAAACTTTCATGTTTCTCAACAATACGTGCAATATTATCAGCAAAAGCTACATAATCAAGTCCAATATTTTCAGCATCTGTATTATTTTGCGTTGACTCTGGAGTTGAATCTTGTTGAGCAATTTCTGTGGGAGGTGGCACAACATCATCTTCGCCAGCTTCCATAATCAAATTAAGATTCATTCCAAAATAACAACTTTCAAGTGCTGTTCCAACTGGTTCAGCAGGTGTTTGTTTTGGAAAACCCATTTCTTTTTGTGATTGTTGAGTCTCACCTTGCACAAACAATTTATCAACTTGAGAATCAAGAGAGTCATTTTCATACATCTCAGGATTAACTTTTGACATAAGAACTGAATCTTCACGAATCAGTTTTTTTGATTCTTTGATTAAAGGTAATTTACAACGACGTTTTGCTTCATCAATTGTTAATTCACCACGTAAAACTTTAGCAATATCTCGTTTTAATAATTTCATTTTAAAACCTCATGAATTTTATCTAATTTGCGAAATCTTTCTTCAATAACTTCCCAATTAAATTCTTTCATTTGTGCCAAAATAAAATTTTTCTTATCATTAAGATAGTCACGAAAATATGCATGTTCATGACAGTCAATAACAATTGCCGGAATTAAACCAACCATAACATCTTGACTATTTTCATTAACGATTGTATTAACAAATCGCTTTAAAAATGTGTTATACCCACAAACAACCCAACCATTTGAATTAATTGCACATGTTAAAAAGTTTGTTTGCCAACTTTCAATCGTTCCAAAATCACGTTGAAGTCTCATATATGAAAGTGTATCCATATAAAGTTCAGAGTTTGGATCGAAGCAATTTGCAAAATAAGCTTCGTGTAATGCAACGCTATTTAAATTATAGGCTTCATTAATTTTAAGAGAACGAAATTCATATTGTTTTGAATTTTGATCAGTTTTTGATGAAGCATCAATTTCTACACTTAATTTGTTAAGATTATTAATGTAGTCATGATAAAGATGAAGATGACTATCTTTCGTTCTTTGAGAAACTAAATCAGAAACTTGCGTATATGACTTTGGCTGCAAAGAATATGCTTCTTTTAGATTTTTTTTATTTTCATCTGAAGGTTCAAAACTATCAGTGATAATCTTTTTAAGTTGTCCTTCATTAATCATTGTAATTCAAATTCTTTCTCAAATTGTTCTGTAGAAACAACAAATTTTGTTCCTTCTGGCTTTTTCATAATAACACCAGAAAGTCCAACAGAATCGATTGTACAAAGCATTCCAGTCTTTTTGTGATTCACTTTAAGCCCTGGACTAATTATCGTTTGTGGAATTTCTTCACCTTTTACTTTAAAAGTTGTTTCTAATTCCTCTCGTAGTGATACTTTACGCTTTTCCCATTCTTCTTGTAATAAACGAAGAACAACACTTTCATCAAGCTTTTGCATGATTTCTCCCGAACTGTGTAATAAGTAATTTGATTAATGAATTATTGTAGTAATTCGGCCATGCTTACGACTTGAATACCTGCATCTTGTAATAATTCAATACCGGACGTATCACGATATTTGATATCATAAATGACTTGATGAATATTTCCGCAAGCAATAGCTTGTGCACATTGTTTACAAGGCGAATGAGTCGTATACATTATCTTTTTTAATGGATAATGATATGGTGCCTTGATAAGGCAATTAATTTCGGCATGAGTGAACCCACTCTGACCCGGAACTAGACTCTCAGGCTCATTCGGGCCCCCAGGATATCGACCATTATATCCTAAAGAAAGAATTCCTGTATTGTCTTCTGGAACAATTATTGCACAAACTTTTGTTCGTGGATCAGTTGAACGATCCTTTGCAATGCCTCTTGCAATATTCATCCAAGCTTCATGCCAACATTTTCTTCCTTCACACATTATTTTTCCTCTTTTAATTTTTATGTAATCTTTAAAAAATGTGGATGATGTCGAATACAACGAGCTTCATATAATTCAACACCACCCACTAAAATCTCTTTTTGCTCATCAATTGATTTTCTCCAAGAATAATGAGCATCTTCCTTACAAACAGAACATACTGCTGTTAGTTTATGAATTGATGTTGCCCATGGTAAAATCTTTGTAACTTCGGCAAATGGCTCACAAGCAAATGATAAATCTAAAGTTGAAACAACGATTGTGACACCATTTTTATAAAGCCAAATCAATTCATCTGCAATTTTAGGAATCATAAACATTTCATCAACTGCAACAACAGTTTGATCTGGGATTTCTCCATCAGGAATTTTTTGAAGTAATTCCTTAATAAGATCTTTTCCATGTGTAATTTGTGTTGCTGGAATCTTCAATCCAGAATGTGAAACAATTTCATCACTTGAATATCGATCATCAAGTCGTGGTTTAAAACCAAAAATATGACGACCTTGATGCCTAAAACGATCAACTGTAATTACAGAAGATGATGTTTTCCCACTAAACATAGGCCCACAATAAATAATGAATTGTTGATTTCCGCGCATAATATAATCTATCTTAGATTTAACTTAATGTTTCATATTTTTACAATAAACTCAACTATTTGAGTTCAACCATTCAGAAAACAAGAATTGTTTTGGAATTGTTTCAAAGTCTAATTTGCGCAAAAACTTTACTTCTTCTGGACCTGAAATTTTGGGACAATAAATTTTCTTAAAATCATTCTGTTCTTCATTAATAAGCTTATCAAGCATCTCAAAATGCTTTTCATAAACATGAAATGAATCAGCAACATGATGATATGTTCCACATTTCAATGTTGGATAAACATCTAGAAGAGCATTGTGCATCATCTCATGAATGAAACTAAATGCAGGTGCATCATTGCCCATTCCATAAATTGCATCTTGACTTCGCATATGTACAGTCATATTTAGGATATTATTACGAATCCTAAAGTTAATTGCATATGTACAACAAACATCATTCGTCTCCATAAGAATATGTTCGCTATTAAGAATTACAATGCTAGCCCTACGACTATCTTTGTCAGATTCTAATACTTGAACTGCACGATCAAATTGATTATTCTCACCAAAAAAGATATATTGACCATAATTTGAATTTATGCTTCCATCAGCATTTTTAATGCTATTCCAAAGCTTTGCATGTTCACAAATACTTGTGTCAAAACGATCACCCTTCAAATACCAAAGAAATTCTTTCTTAATGTAATTCAAATTTAATTTTCGACAATCAAAACTTTGAAATCTGACATAAGGAGGAAGATCATATGAAAAATTTTCAATCTCTAAAACAAGTTGACCACGTGGTTTTACAAGATTTCCATTCTTTTTTAATTGTTTGAAAATCTTAACAAATGCATTCTTTTGTTTTTTTTCACTCATTTTATTTTTTCCTTTTAAAAAAGATCACTAGACATTGCCCAGTTTCTAGTTAATTCAAATCCTTCATCAAATGTGACAATTGGCTTATATGAAAGCCAATCCCAAGCTTTTTGAATTGATGCCAAAGTTTTCTTTACATCACCTGGGCGTTCTGGTGCATTAACAATTTTACAATCTGGATAGATTGACATTATTTTCTTAAGAACTTCATTATTTGAAATGCAAGTTCCAGTTCCGGCATTAAATGCAGAACCTTCTAATGAAATTGTCATTATTGCAACGCGATAAAATACATCAACAACATTATCAACATACGTCATATCGCGTAATTGTTCACCCGTTCCATCAAATCTTAATGGTAAATTATGTTTAATTGCATATAACCAAGATGAAACTGCTGTTGCATATGAACTATTTCCAAGTTGATTTGGCCCAAATACATTGAAAGGCCTCACAGACACTGTATTTAAATTGTAAAGTTTTGAAAACATTCTACAATATTGTTCAGTGATTGATTTTTGTAGGGCATATGGTGAAACTGGTTTATGGTTTAGGTGTTCTTTTGCTGGCAATTCTGACTCTTCTCTATCACCATAAACTGATGAAGAAGATGTATTGATAAATCGATCAATATTTCCAATGCAAGATTCTAATAATTTAACAGTCTTTCCAACGTTATTATCATTTGTCTCACTTGGATTTTCAACTGAGTAACCTACGCGGGGCCTGGCTGCCAAGTGAAATACGTGTGTATACTTTTTACGTTTAATATCATTTAAAACGTATTGCGAAACAAAATCTTCATCATAAAAATTATTGATTTGTTCTGAAACAAAATTAACATTTCCAGAACTTAAATCATCAACGCCATCAACTTTCCAACCTTCTTTTAAAAGTCGATTTGTCAAATTACTTCCAATAAAACCTGCATTACCAGTCACAAGTGCGTATGGTTCTTTCATAGTTTATATCTTATCTTTAATTTTGTTAATGTTTAATTTCAATCACATATGAACAGTTTTACGAAATATCTCTGGGAACAAGTTTCTATTTTGGCGATAAAATTGTGTCCAACACTCATCTAAAATATATGATTGTGCATGGTCTTTATCATTTCTAATTGATCTTCCGGCAGCTTGAATAATTGACAATATTGTCACATATGGATACCAATTTGGATCGCGTTCCATTTTCTTTTGAGCAACTAAATCACCTAAATGAGGAAATGGTAATTTACAAAAGACTTGGAATCTTGAAAGATCATCTTTTAAGTCGACACCTTCAAGCATTGATGGTGAAACAAGAATTGTTGGTTCTTCAGATTCAATATGCCTTTTAAGAATTGCTTCACGATTCTCATCATTTTGAATTAGAAGTCGTTCATCTTTTATATGATCACGAATATAATTCGCAATTTTAAAATTTGTTGTATGAAATATTCCCTTGTCATTTACATGTTGTTTCATTATCTCTTTTAGAATTTCAGTCATTTTTGGCAAAGAATTATCAATTTCTTTATATGACATCTTTCCAATTGGAAGATAATGAATTGGTCTATTTTCAATTGGAAATGGTGAATCTATTGATATGAATTCACAATCATTTTGATCAATTCCCAAGTTTCTGCAAAACACATCTTTATTAAGAACAGTTGCAGACATCATGATAACTTTTTGTCCAAATTTAAAAAGCAAATCTTGACTATAATGTGACACTTCGATAGGTTTAAATTCAAATTTCAAACCACCACGTTTTCCTTCGAGTGGTTTTGCAACATTCATAATCCAATTTTCTTGAGAATATATTTCAATGAATCGATTTACTTTACAAATATGTTTATCAAGCAATTCATATTGTTTTGAAAGTTCACCCATACCATTTTCTTGATTCTTTACATAATTTTTTTCAATTGCTTTTTCAATTCCTTTTATAAATTTTGCAAGTGCTGGTTTATATGAATTTTTTACCCAATCAAATACAAACTCTTGAGTAATTTCTTTTGGCATCTTGCATTTAAGCGTGTCTTTTGAAAATTTTTCTGAAAAGACTATTTCGATAAAGCGAGATAATTCCGAATTTATATTATGACATTCGTCTATTACAAGACACTGACGGGGTTCAAACTTTCCCACATATTTTGTCTCTGCAAGGAAAAATGAAAAGTTTGTAATTGATAATTGTGAATTTATAAACGCTTGCTTATCATAAGCGTAACTGCAATTTACTCCTCCACAACATTTTGCAAATTCAGTACCTGCAAGTTGCTTTCTCATTCTTCCAAGAATACGCCTTGATTCAGCACATGTTTGATGTTGATAATATTTGCATTGATAATTTGCACTTGATTTGATTGAATGAATTCCATTATTATGAAAGTCATTTATATATTGTTCTTGAAGAATCTTTTGTGTAGTTAAAACATAAGATCCTGGAGTGAATCCAGTTGTGATTGCTAGATGATCATTGAGATAATTTGCGATTGTGACTCCAATCGCACTTTTTCCACCACCAGTGCCAACCTCTGTTATACAAAACTTTTTTGATTTATTGTAAAAAGCATCAAGTGCAAAATTTATTGCAGTTTCTTGTTCTTTACGAATTTGTTTGAATGGAAAATATTGACGCCAATCTTCAATTGTAAATACTTTATGCATTGTGGTAAAATATACCACACAATGATACAATTTTACATTCTTTTAAACAATTAGTCTCTATTTGGTTTTGATCTTGGAAGTACGCAAACTTTCCAATCTTCAACACCTAACATTGTATGAATAATATCAAGTGCAACAATTGAATTGAAATTCTTGCAAGAAAATACATCAAGACTAAAAAACTTTTGAAGTGGCCAACAATGAATGCTCATATGAGACGTTGAAATAACTGCAACTGCCGTGATCCCACCTTCATCTTCAAATTTTCCAGTTAATTTAACACGCTCAAGAACTTTCGGATCAACATCAACTTCATACACTTGAGGTTTTGCAAGCATCTTCATATCTAATTCAACAACTAATTTTTCAAATAAATTTTCTATTGTTTCTTTTGTAAAAATTGTTGAATCTTTAACATATGCATCGACGATAACATGAAGTCCGGCACTATTTCTCATTGCTTTTTTGCCCCTCAAACGTTATTTGTTTGTGCAAATAATTAACTCATTTTGAGCAATTTGTTCAAAAATAGAGGTGTCGTTGTTTCATATGCTAACATATCAATGTGCTTTTTTAATGCAATTTGATATTCAGTTAATCTTCCATCTTTAAAAGCATTAAGAAAATTATTGAATGCACGATCAGCATCAATTAACTTTGTCAATTTGTTTTTTAGGCGTAATTCATCTGGAAAATTGATTGCATCATAATAACGTTTATATTCATTAACGTCTGGCGCAAACAACATTGCCTTATGTGTCACACTTTCAAATAATGCAAGCCCTCCATTACTGTCACTATCACCATCTGTGTATAACCCAACAACAACGTCACAATTTTGAGACAACCAACGATAATCATGACGTGAAATTGGCTCATCTCGTAATGAATAATATTGAATGCCGACCCATTTTGAAATTTCGTTATGTGAAATCTTTCCTGTTGGATTTCCACAAACAACAACAAAGTCTCGACGATTCTTTGTAACTTGCGGTAAAATGTGTTTTAAGAAATAACCATTGTTCGTATAATCAAGTGATCGAGAAGGGCTGTCAGGATCACCAATGCGGTTTGGAATGAATACAATTATTTTGCCTTCAGATTTTAATCTTTTAATGTCATCTGAAAAATATGCTTTTGAATCTTCACAGGGTTCATGGGCACGTCTAACTGAAAAACTATCTTTCCAATAATCAGTCTTTGCCATGATTCTATCAGCAAATTCTTTTGACATCGTTTGTCGCAAGGCTTTTTCAAAAATCTCCATCATTGAAATACTATGATTCAAATAGAGATTGCTTTTAAATGCACCATCAATAGTTTTCGTCCAATATCCAAATGCAGGATTCGATACAATTGAACCTAATGGACTATCAAGAAAATGATTAATTGCAATAAAGAATGGATCTGCACCTCTTGATGCAAACATTGCCTTATAATTTCCAACTAAACATGGATCATTATTGAAAACATGAGAATATTTTTTTAAGTCACCCAACGCTTGAACTAACTCATCAGTGTTAAAATCTGTACGAGTTAAAGGTGCCAGCGTCTGAATCTTGATACGTGCAAAATTTACACGATTCTCAAGTCCATGACGATATTCAGCAATAAGTTTATCAGGTTGAGTATGACACTGTTCTCTTAATGGAACAATAATTGTGTGTTTAATTGATGGATCAATTCGATCAATTTCAGAAATCTTATCAATTGCAATATTCCAATTGCTGTCATTCTCAAGAATAAACTTTGAGCGATCAGAATTTGTATTTGAAAGTTGCAATTGATGAAGGAAATATGTATGCATTATGCTTTCTCCAGAAACTTGTTTATCTCTCTTAGTTCTACATCAAGATTTTCACTATCAACATTTAAAAACAAAACTTTACATTTGGAATGTGCTGCAAAATTACGATATAACTTTTCAAGTTCTTTTAATTTATTTTCATCCAATGTTGGATCTAAATCATCAACAATTCCACGATAAGATGAACGATATGGAATGATAATAATCGCACCTAATTTTGCATATTGTTCATCTAACCAATAAATTGCATCACTATCGGTAATTCGTTTATATAAAGTTGAATAAACAGATTCACATACCCAACACCTATCATAAACAACACCTTTAACATAACCTTGATCAATCATTTGTTTAAGTAAATCAAGGCGTGCTGGACAACTCCATTGAATGTCTTTGATGAATCTTTCTTGATTTTTAACAAATTGTGTTTGTTCTGAAGTTGCCTTATAATAAGGAATCTCTAATTGATCAGCAAGAGTTTTTGCAATTTGAGTCTTCCCACACTTATCAGGTCCTGCAAAACAAATAATTTTTGGATTTGACATGTTTTTCTCTAATTTCTCCTCAATTAGATTTTATCTAAAAAATTAACCAATTTTTCTAAGATCAAATAAGTTACTTGAAAATCCAAAGTTTGATTTATCTATTTTACCCATAAACGCAGTATTTACTGGAACTACGTTAGTATCCTTGCATCCCCACATAAACATTTTATGTTGTTTATTGGATTCACCAATTACTTTTGCAAGAACGTATTCTTTTCCATTTTTTGTCTTTTTTAACTCAGTCTCAACAACAACAAACCAGTAAATTTCTTTTTTCTCCCAATCATCAATTGATTTTACACCCTTTGTATCAAGGACTTGTTTCTTTTCATCAGAGATGATGAGATTTATATCAAAATTACCCAACAAATCTTTTCCAAATTCAAGTTTTTCAGCCTGAGACCATTCCTGCATGTCCCTGGTTGACCCGAGTAATTCTTTAAAATACTTTTGACCATACTCTGGATCTCGCTTTGGTGATTTCTTTAATTGATCTTGATTTTCAATTAAAATATGATGCATTTGCTTGTACGTTCTAAACATCTTATCTTCACCAACAAGTTCCATTGAACCAAATGCGCCAATTTTTATTAATGTTTCAAATGCACGTTTATTAAATTTTGAATGTTTCCATGATCCATCAGGATTCCATAGTAAATCATAAACTGAATTATAAGGTCTATTTGCAATCAATTCTTCAATTGCAGCTTCTCCGATTCCTTTGCAAGTTAAAAAACTTGGCATGAATTTTTTGCCTGGAAGAATTGTCCAATCAGATGTTGCATAATTTATATCAATTGGAGTAATTGTATAACCCATAGACTTAATTTCAGAGAACGCTGTGATACGTTTTTCTGAGTTGCTTGACATTGCTGCCATATATGAACTCAGCCATTCTTCCTCATGATGAGTCAACAACCAAGCACACATGTAACTGTCAATACCATATGCAACTGCGTGAGAATTTGATGTAAGAACACCATTTGCTAAATAAAATTGATGATCTGGATGATCAACTTCAAGATCACAAGTTTCGTATTCACCATCAAGTTCTTTTACATATTCGATGTTAGACATTATGTACGTTCTTTCAAATATTCATCATCATAACTTTTACCAATTAAAATCAATTCTGGGCGTATGTTCATTAATTCTTTTCTAATTCTATCTTTACATGATTCAGTAATATCATTATTTTTGTATTTAAGCTCATCGTAAGAGATTCGAATCAACATGTACCCATTTTCAATTGCAAATTTATTAAGTTCTTTATCTTTTTGAACTGCAACGCTATATCCTTCAGTTCCAATTGACCCAGATTTATAAAAATGAAATCCACCATCAAATTCAACAAGAATTTTGTGTGAATTTGATACAATGTCTATTTGTCTAATTTTGCTTTTATTTGCTATAAAAGATTCATCTTTTAATCTTTGGCTATATGCGAATCCAAAATTTGGAAATTCTTCAAATAATAATTTACAAAGAGCTTTTTCACCTAATGTAGGACTATATGAATTTATAAGTCGATCTGTACGTTGTTGTTGGATATCAAGACGAGCAGATGTGATTTTCGCTGTGTCTGAAGATTTTTTACGAGAAGCATCAGTTCTATTCGTTTTAGCCCATTGTTCAGCTCGTCTATTACGTTCTTGTGGATTTGCCATGATAGACTTTGAAACTGATTCAGACATTTTCTTTTTATATTCAGGATTTTGTTGTAATGAACATAATTTTTTTGAAGTATTTTCACATATGGTTTTACCAAATTTTAATTCATAATCTTCTTTTGTGATATCATTTTTATGTATTGAATTTACATGTTTACTAATAAGTCGAGACGCAAATTTACATAATTTACATTCAACATAATCAATTCCTTCAATACCATCTTTAAAACAATCTTTTAAATGTTGTTCGTGTGTATATTTTTTATTAATAGATTTTTTACATTTATTACAACTATAATGAAAAATTGGCCTAGTGTCAATTATTGAATTACAATTGATAGATTCTTTTTGATTATTATATTCAAAGGCAACATTTCCCCCGTTTCCTGAACACGAAATTTGTGATCCAATGTGCATTGAATCTTTTGTCCAGATTTCAACTTGACTTCCACAAGTTTCTTTTTTCCGTTGTAATGTACTTGTTTTACTTTCACAAATATATTCTTTTGTGTTTTCTCGTTCCGAGAAAGAACAATATCGCCTGATTTCACATTTTTTAACATTTTCTTGCATACATATATCTTATTATTTTTTAATTTATATGTATAAACTAAAGACTCCGACAAAACGCAGCGATTGAATCCGTACGCGGCGAAGGATAATATGTTTTGATACGATGTTCTTGCTGTTTCTTCTTTAATTCCATTTTCCATCGCACCTTTTACATAATCATCTTCCAATTTTTTAGCTTCTGCAATTGCTGCAGCACCCTTTGAAAGATCTCGTTTCATAATAGCTCTACGAATATTATCACATTGGTCTTTAGGGAATTTACCAATGATTTCAGCTAGTTGCATAATTTGCTCTTGAAATATGCAACATGAATACGTGTCCCCGAGCACCTTATCGAATAGAGGATGTCCCCATTCAAACTTTTTCCCTTTTAATGCATCCAAATAAATCTTATCGACATTTGCTGAAAGTGGCCCCGGCCTATAGATTGCTGTAATCGTTGCAATGTCTGTGATATTTTGTGGTTTTGCATTCTTAAATAATTTTTGTGCACCATGTCCAGTACATTGGAATATGCCTGCAAAATTTCCATCTTTATACACATAATCATAGACTTTTTGATCATCGTAATTATTTGCATCAGGATGGAGATGAGTTTCATACCACTTTTTGATATCACAGAACTCAGGTTCTTGATCACTAATTTTTTTGATTTTCATTGATTTTAATATATTACAAGAATGATAAATTTATAATCGATTTTTAATTTCATCTAATGCATCACAGATCGCATCTGCAATTTCTTCAAATTCAAAATAATCTAAAATTTTAGTTAGATCGCTAGTTTCATCAAAGTTATGCATAAAACTTAATCGTAAATCCCAACGCCCTTCTGAATATGCTTCAGGATCATATTTGTATGTAATATACTTCAACTTTAAATTTCTAATATTAGGATTTCTAAGCTTATTAAGAATAATAGCTCCAGATGTAATCTTTGGATTGATTGAATTTAACAATGTATTCAATTTTTGAGCATGTTGTTCTTTTGCTAATTTAATCAATCTTTGATTTTCAAATTTTTTATCATTTTCTTTAATCTTTGTCAAAATTTCATTATTCAAATCTAAAATTCTTTTTTCATATTGTTCCATTTTATTCACACTTTCTCAAAAGCAAAATTGCACGTTCAACAATTTCTATTGGAATTGACACTGAAACTTGATCTTTTATCAATTCGATTGTTTTTTCATTACATCTAATTTCAGTTGCATGAAAACCATCTTCATCTTCGTATGTTTCTTCATCTTCATAAATTAAAGCCACTGACTTAAAATCATTGCTAGTTCCAATTAAACTTGTCCAATTTTTATAATCTAAAATCTTTTCTTCCATTTTCAATACATTTTCAAACGAGTTAAAATTCCATTTTTCAAATCAGCAATTGAAATATTTTTATGCAAAATATCATTTGCAACTTCTATTGGTAGAATAGACAAACCAGATGAATCAACAAAATACCAAGGTGTCTTTACGTTAATTTTATCATCTTGACGATTTAACTCTACGTAATATGTTTTAGTTTCTTTTGTATATTGACACACATAATAAATTCTAAATGAAATACAATCATAACCGCACTCACACGATGGCATAAATTGCAAATCATTTAGAATTAATTGAATTTCATCTGCCAAATTACAAACTACTTTATTTTTCAACAAGTTAATTACTTCATTGCAATAATAACTAATTTTGTTGATTCTTTTCACTTCATCTAAAATTAAATTTTCTTTTACAATCATTTTTCTATTCTTATCCTATCTCAATTTTATAAATTTTACACCACTATTTCAAAAAGTTGAATTAAAGGTACTGACGTTCTTCTATAGAATATTTTCTCATTTATTAAAAATTCAAAATATATGTTAAGTTTGCCCAATTCAAATTGTTTTGACAAAATTAACACATAAGTTTCTTTAAAAAAATATTCTATAAGATTATCATCCTTTCTAAGAAACCAAATTGAGTGATGATTATCTTGTTTTAAATAACGTAATAGAGTTCCTTCATTCACATCATTCCAAGAATTTACTTTCATGTTACTATTTCAAAATATGAAGGTTCTGGCATTGATCTTCTATAACACAATTTTCCATCTATCAAAAATTCAGAAATCACGTTAATATCATTAAACAAAATGTGGGGTTTAAATGATAAAATAATCACATAAATTTCTTTAAAAAAATATATTGGGATGTCGTTATCATTTCTAAAGAAATAAATCACATTGTTATGCTTATACAATAAAAGCATGCCGGCGTAAGAATCATACCAAGATTTTAATCTCATATTATTATTTGAAATTCTGAAATTTTAGGTAAAATTATTTTTCTGTAAAAAATTTTCCCATCTATCAAAAATTCAATAGTTTCATCTAATGATGGATAATTTTCATATGGTGATGTTGTATATCGTAAAAAAATCATATATTTTCTAGCATAGAAATATTTTGTAGAACAATCAATTTTGTCAGTAAAAAAAGTTACTCCTCCTTGAGAAGGATTTAAACACAAAATTGTTCCCTTATCGAGATTTGACCAATATTTTAATCTCATGACTTTAATTCATCACCCTAAAATCAATCGAGAGTCACTTTTGTGATTAAGATGATTGACTTTACAGTTTTGTTTCAATGATTTATTTAAAGTGATTTGCCTTGTTTCAAAGGTTATTATGATAGATACTTTATTCAAAATGTTTTAATGCTTCAACAATAACACAAGCAGGAACATTGATCGATCTAGTATGATAACAACCTTGATCATCATCATATGATTGAAAAAATGTCACTTGTAGAATTCCACGTTCTTTTGATATGTTGCATTCACATGCTGTATCATCATATACATTATCATTATTAAATGTAATTGAATCTTCAGAAATATCATGAGCGTCTCTAATGAAAGTCGTATCTTCTCCATTTTCATCTTTGACGAATGACAAATTTTGCTTTTTAAAAGCATTCAATTCATCTTTTCTTATTGAAATAATTCTTTCCAATTCATCAATTTCTCGTTGAGTTTGTATAACTTTTTTATCAAATTCTTTCATAAGTTTATCCTTACATTTAAATCTCTAAAGTCAAATAAATTCTTGGATTTCCGTATTCTGCTGAAGCTGTTAAACATTCTGCATTCATTCCAGGATACATCTTTCCAGACCAATGTGTATGTCCACAAAGAATCTGAATCTTCCCATCATTTTCTCTAAATTCTTTTGTTGTATTCATAATAGTTTCACCAATGATTCTATTGGAGAAAAATGGTGCATAAAAAGGTTCAGAAATACAATCATTGTACCAAGCAGCTCCATGAAATGGTGGAACATGCGTTGCAATAATAATTTTCTTCACTTTTGAATCTTTGATTACAGCTTTCAAAGTTTCATTTAAACGATCAGCAGAATCTTGAGTTAGTGACTCCAATACTTTCTTACGTTCAAATTTTGAAAGATGTGAAAGTTCATCAATGTAAAAAAAATCATTTAATTGTACGTCTGAATTATTGTAATCACCGTTCAAACCATCATACCAACCATCATCACCAATCAAAACTGTATTTTGATTTAAATTAATTACATCGTTACTTCCAAGATGAATACAATTTGAATTTGTTAAATGAAAACTTGCTGCTGTTCTACGTACTCGTTTTATTGAACTACAATAAAAATCATGATTTCCAAAAACATAATAAATTGGAATTTTGATCTTTTGTTCCAATTCTAAGAGATCATAAAACACATTATTTGCTTCTGAAATATCTCCGGTGATTATTAATCCTTGTGCTTTTTGTTTATTGATGTAATTGCAAAAATAATCAAGTACGTGTGATCTAATACAATTTAGATGTATATCACTACACCAAAGATACTTTTTGTGATTCATTTTTATCTCAAATTATTATTTGCAAAAATTAATAGTAACAAATAGGCTAATATGATTGCAAAAGGAGTATATAAAATAAACAGATTTTTTATTAATAATGAATCATCATAATTTTTAGCAAATTTTACTACTTTTGATTTTGGATAGAATTTACATATAAGCCCAAATACAATGGCAGGGAATATAGCGTACAACAAAATTACATACAAATAAAGATTCATTTTTCTTTTATTTTCTTATACAATTAGTCAGTTTCAATCTATCATAAATTTGTAATTTTTATACTATACCAATAAATTTAGTAATTCATCTTCAGCAATTCTATTTGAGTTTAGGCACTTGTCTGCTTGTTTACGTTCATGATGAATTCTATTCACAAAATTTTGTAATTTAAAGAATTTTAATTTATGTTCTTTTATGAAATCAACTAAATTTATTATACAATTGAATTTTAAACTTAAATAGACGTTGTGATCTCTTAAAATACAACCTTTATAAGTTGAACAATGATCTATTAACGCTATGTACTCTTCAGGTGAATACTTTGAATAGTTAGGTTTATTCATTTGTATCTCATGAAATGAAACAACATCCCATTCAGTTGAAGAAATTAACTTCTTAAATTTGCGCTCATTTTCTTTATATTCTTTATCAATTAAACGTTGTAAAATCTTCTCTTTTTCTTTTAAAGAAGACTTTAATTCTTTTATTTCTAATTTCACACTTTCAGCAGTTTCAATTAAATGCATAG
>SESG01013086.1_pt1 | contig 16789 bp, 20 predicted proteins | sample 3171421 | NCBI WGS metagenome assembly SESG01 (sample SAMN10866946, study PRJNA518727) | freshwater metagenome | biome: subpolar coniferous forest; feature: holomictic lake; material: water; isolation source: holomictic Lake 227, 6 m and 8 m depth | place: Canada: near Kenora, Ontario | collected... | reverse complement strand
TCATTCAACAACTTGAGCACTTTGTATTATATAATCGAGAAGGTACTTCCCGGCGCCAGGCGGACGTTCGCACGCGCGGGCGCGGGCAGGCGGGCCCAGGAGCGGCTGCGCTGGCTGCCTGGGCGTTTGCTCACAACTGATTAAGAAGACTACAACGTCTACTTCATCGCGCCATTATTTCGCTGTGGGACTCATCTCCCAGATACCAAAGGCATTGTTCTCAGTATCCATACAGATTATGAAATACCCCATCCCGGGAACGGCTTTCTTGGGAACAATTATTTTGCCGCCCAGCTTTTCAACTTTCGCAGCATATTCGTCTACCGACGGCACTCCGATGTAGTTTGTAATTTGTTGCTCCGGGTGCATCCTCTTCATCATGCCTCCTCCAGGAGCGCCGAAAACGTCGATCATCGCATAATCCATGCCTGGCATGCCTTCAATCTTCCAGCCAAAAAGGTTGGAATAGAATGTTTTTGCCCTTTGGATATCATCCGCAGGTATCTCAAAGTGTACTATACTGGACATTTCTTCTTTCCTCCTTGTTCGATATTTATCATTACATCTTCAAGGTTTTTAAGACTATTTCTTCCAGGCGGTCCATGCTTTCTGTTGCACCTTCCTTCATCCCTGATTTGAACATGCCGTCACGATCCTCAACGCTCTGGAAGAGATCTGTGACCGTCAATTTCGTCTTGCCTTCGAACTCTTTGAACATCGACGTTTCCAGTATTACATGGCCCGGCATGCCTTCAAATTCAAAGGTGTGAACTTCTCGCTCCGGCGGCACGATTTCCCGGTAAACGCCATGAAAAGCGTACTCATTGCCATCATTATCGCGCTGGATGAATCGCCAGACTCCGCCCGGGTTTACGTCCATCCTTTCAACCTTAGTCGCAAATCGTTTCGGCCCCCACCACTGCGGTATAAGATCAGGATTCGTGCTCGCCTTGAACACCAGCTCGCGCGGAGCCCTAAAGATGCGAGTTATGACGACCTCCCGATCTGACGGAAACTCAAACAGGGGGACATTTTTCCCGGAGATGATCGATTTCTCCGTTTCCAGGTATTCTGCAAGCTTGTCGAAGGATTCATTCCAGCCCTGCTGTGCACCCTCACTATCCGGGCCGGACGGCATGCCAGTATGGCGCAGGGTAAGTCTTGTCTTGCCATTTTTGCCGTCATGCTCTTCGAAAGTCACTGTTATCAACATTTCAAGCGGAAAGTCTTTGCTCATGCCGTAGTAGGAAGCCGGGACAATGTTGCCTTTCTCATCTGCAAAAGAATCGGTCATGACCAGTCGCTCAGGCGGAACGATTTCACGATAGAAGCCTTTGCTCCAATAGTCCTTGCCGTCGGGTGATCGCATGCAATTGAGGTACTCGCCGCCCACTCGCAGATCGATCCTGGAAACTGATGATGTAGAACCAATAGGTCCCCACCAACGCATAACGCGCTCGGGCTCTGTCCACGCCTTCCAGACAAATTCTGCAGGTGCATCAAAGAGGCGTGTGATGATTAAGTCTCTCGTATCTCCCTTGTTCATTTATTATTCATCCTTTTCATGATAATTTGTGACACAAACCAGCGGCGCAGGGGCAAAGCTTGCCGCCAGGCAATCGGGCCTTCTGGAACAATCGAGATCGGGCTCACGGACGCCAGGCGGACAAGCGCGCGAGCGTGGGCAGGCGGGCCCGGAAGCTCCTGTGCCCGTCCCATACTGATGATCAATCTTTCTTGGCCGGTTCAAGTTCTATATCTAATGTTGGCAAGTATCGGGTTCAGCCTAGAATATATTGTTGTTGAACGCGGCAGAAGTCAGAGTTGACAATCTATTGTCCTGCATTCCGAAGGCTCCTAATTTAACTGTTTTATTATCTGATGTCGTGTTTACCATGTTATTGGTTAGAGGCATGACTACAAAACTACTCTGACTTGAATTGCCATTGCTGGTTTGGTTAAGGGATGAATTGGTGTCTAATGGCGTATCTTGCGAGAGCGATTTTGCCTGTAATTTAGTCGGGTTGCCGCCAAGGTTGTCCCTGACAAACTCATCAAAGCTCGACATATCGATATTGACTGCCGGGTCACCCATGAAGCTGGATGAAGAACCTCCGCCGCCGGAGACTGCACAACCTCCCGCACAACCTCCTTTTACCTCTGGAAGAGAGATGAAGACGGATGAAATTACTACCAGAAACAAAATCGTATGCTTGATACTAATCCCCATGGCCTTCCGATTGGGAGGCTTCTGTTAAAAGCCCTTCGATAGCCTGCGTGCCTTGTTCAGGCTCTTTAAGTGGAAAAGCTTTTCTAGAGAAGTGCATTTGCAAAATCGGTTCAGGCCATAGTGGCTTCATCGCTAGATCTGGGTATATCTGCACAGTGTCTAAGAATTTGGGCTTGTGCATAGGCGGCGATAATGGTGGGAAGCAAATTTCATCAAATCCTAACGGAAGATATCAATCCCGATAATTCCCCCTCTTTGTCACAATCAGGCATAATCATCTCTTTGAGTCGCGAAGATATTTAAGCGATTTATGAGGAAGGTCCTGAAGCTGTTGTTGGGTTCAGTATAACCCATTAGAATTAGAAGCTCCCTCAGATACGACTACCAACAAAAGAACCGCCAGTGCTAAAGCTAGAATAGAATATTTGCTCTTGGTCTTCCCTAACAAATACATTTCAGCTTTCATTCATTTGTTTCTTGCGCTCCATCCAGACCTTGGATACATGCATACATCCCTACGCGTCAGGCTATCATGAGACACACTCCTCTACAGTCTCGATGCAAAATTTTAGGCCGCCAATCACATTCGCTCCACCCGCCTCGTCTTTATCTTCTCCGCCTGCAAAAGATAGTCTGTGGAGACTTTGAGGTGAGGCGCAGTATGTGGATTTTTGACTCTTACTACAAGGGCTGTGTGGAGCTTTGGGGCCGGGAAAGGGGCCTAACCAAAGCCTGCGCCGCCTATCCTCCCTCGTTCTACATGCACCTCAAGGATCCTCCAGCCTACCGGGAAATGATCGAGGACCTGGAGAGCCGCTTCAAGGCGGAGGAGTGCAGTTTCAGAACCATCTTCGGCACCTTCCCAGGCCACAGGATCTACGCTGGCCGAAAAGTGGCCGAGAAGATCGAGATCCAGACCCGCTACGCCGCCGAGCTCTATAATGTGGACGTCCGCCAGGATCAGCGCTACCTGGCCGAGCACGACCTCTTCCCCTGCGGAGACAGAGACGAATCCCGGTTCTCGCCCGACTTCGCGGTCCCTTTGACCAGCCTGGAAATACAGGTGGCCGGAGACCCCGCGTTGCCCGGTGATATCTCACGCATCGAGATCCTGGATGGTCGCAAGCAGAGGCTGGAAGGATCTGAGAGACAGGTCATCTCCGATCTCCTGGATCTCATCAAGGCCCATGACCCCGACCTGATCCTATGTCCCCATGCGGACACCTGGGTCCCACTCCTGGTTCGCAAGGCCAGAAGATACGGCCTGGAGCCCACCATCAGCCGCACTGGCTTCTTCAAGCCGATGGCCTCCAAATCCTATTGGAGCTATGGAAAAGTCAACCATAAGGACGGCGCTCTCATCCCCGAGGGCCGCATTCTCATCGACACCGCCAGGAGCTTCGTCTATGCCGAGAGCGGCCTGAAGGGCGTACTCATGGCCTCCCGGCTCTCCGGCCTTTCTCCTAACCTTACCTCTCGCTTCACGCCCGGCACGCTCATCTCCAGCTACGAGGTCTTCGAGGCGCTGCGCCGGGGCATAGCCGTGCCCTTCAGAAAAAGAGATGCAGAGGGCCTCCGGAACATATCGGAGTTGAGGGCCTGCGACAAAGGAGGCATGATGTTCCAGCCCGAACCGGGCGTATACGAGCGGGTCCACCAGATCGATTTCACATCCCTGTACCCCTCGATTATCGTCAAGTACAACCTCTCCCCCGAGACCATTCGAGACCCCGAGCTGAAGGGCTTTCTTTGCACCGTACTCTCCTCTCTGCTCAATTTGCGCATCGAGACCAAGAGACTGAAGAAGACCAACCCGGATTACGCCGGCATAGACTCGGTCCTTAAATGGATGCTGGTGACCTGCTTCGGCTACACCGGCTATAGGAACGCCAAATTCGGCCAGATCCAGGTCCATGAGCGGATCACGGAAATCTCCAGAGAGCTGCTCATGCAGATCAAGGAGCTGGCCGAGAGCATGGACTTCCAGGTCCTGCACGGCATCGTGGACTGTTTATGGGTTATAGGCGAGAGCATAGCGAGCTTCAAGGATGCCGTGGAGAGGGAGACGGGCATCTTGACAGAGGTGGAATCTTACGACTGGATTGCCTTCCTGCCAATGGCTGACGGCTCTGGAGCCTACAACCGCTACTTCGGTCGGCTGGACACGGGCAAGATGAAGATCCGGGGTGTGATGGCCCGCAAAGGAGACACGCCCGAGTACGTGCTCCGCATGCAGAAAGAGCTGTTCGAGGTCCTGGCCGGGGCGAGGAGCCGGGAGGAGCTGAGGTGGATAGAGCCCAAGGCCCGAGAAGTGCGCAGGCGGTACATGGACAAGCTTGTAGAGGCGAATGTCCGGGAGCTGGCCATTCATCGCAAAGTGAGCCGCTTGAGCTATTCCCGCAGGTGTGCTGAGGCTTCGGCGGTGCAGGCTCACCTGAAGCAGGGCATTCCCCTGGCACCGGGGATGAAGATAGGATATTCCTGATGAAGGATCTGGCAGCAGTCGCGAAGGCGGTGGGCATGGGCGCGAAAATAGTAGAAGGCTAGGGTTGCCTTATGATCAAGTAGTTGTCAGTTTCCGAAGTCTTTGAATGGCCTCCATTGCCCTGGCAGATTCGCGATTTCTCTCTTCTTCATAGTGCTGTATGATCATATTGAGGGTTACACTGAGCATGTAGACCTTCATGGGCCGACCTTTTCCCTCTGCGTTGATATCGCCTTCCTCTACCCAGTTATTTGAGCGTAATGCACGCATAGCTATGCTCACTTCTGGCTGCCTCATGCGTGTTGCCGTTTCGATTTCTCTGGAGTTTGCTTCGCTCACTCTTGCCAGAAAGGTGATCAACATGGCTACGTTTCTTGGCACATCCAAGCTTCGCAGTGCCTCGACGAATTCCAGATCCTTTTCATCCAGCACTTTGACAGAAGTTTGTTTAATTATAATCCCTCAAGATTTATACATATATTAGTCGCATATAAATATTTTCTTTATCGAGATTATTAATACCTCCTGGTCAGCCAATGAGCATAAGTAGAGCAGAGCAAGAGGTTTTTAGGCAGCTTTATTTTAAAACGCAATACCCCGCAGCTTGCTGCGCGTGGGTGCGCCGCCGCCGTTTCACTATGGGTGGTCAGAAATCACTTTCGCGGCGCGCAGATGAGTCTTTTCTACTATTATTACTACTTGTTAATTGGAGACAGCCATCCCCTCGTGCTACTCCCTTTAGGCTGCCTCCAGCTATCCCTTTTAGAGGTGATTACACGGGACGATTTCTTGATCTCACCAGATCCGCATCATTCACATCAACAATAGCGTGTTTTCCTCTGGTCAGTTCAATTAGCATGGAGCGCCTCCGCCTTCATCGCCCTGGCCTTCCGCCTGGCCGCCCTCGCCATCCATCTTCCGGCTGCTCCCCCCAGGTGCACATTGCGCGTCTTGCCGCCTTCGCGCCAGGAGGCCATCCAGTAGGTGTAGGTCTTAGAGCCCTTGCGGCTCTGTTTGACCTTTTCCATCTGCCACACGGTCAGGTCTTCCAGCCGGGCCTGGAGCTTGAGGGCCTCGGCCTGTGCCAGGGCCTTCTCCGCCTCGCCTTGCAGCCTTTGCGCTTCCTGGCGGGCTGCGGGTGCGCGGGCGGCTTTTTGCAGGGATCGGGCATCACGGGCCAGCTACCCGGTGGCCGATGAGGTTCTGGCCTGAGTTATCCGGAGCCCGGACAGTAGAATTAGAAGAGAGTTTATTACGGTATTTTACTCTACGCCCTAAAGGATGGGGCTTCATGCTTCGACGAACCGGCGCTTACTTTGGACATAGGCCAAAGCCATAGGTCGATTCTCTACAGGCTATCCCCCTCAGTCCGAGGGTTCTGATTCCCATAAGACCAGCAAAGCGGCCTGATCTTCATAAGATCGAGTTATGCCTTCGCGTTCCCAGGCATTTTTGCGATCATCCAGTATTATTAAATATAAATATTTGGGTACATAAATAGATATGAGTCATAATCTATATATACGTAATGTCCTGTTCGACAGGGATTAATGCCCAAAACTACATTGACCTTATCCGAACCTATAGCCAAAACGCTTAAGGTTTATACGGCAAAAACAAAGAGCAGCATGCGTGCTCAAAGTGAAGTTGTAGAGGAAGCATTAAAAGAGTTCTTTGAGACGCACAACGTGTTGATCGAAATCTAATTCGAGATAGATGGATGATGTAGTGCCGGTTGGAAAATCAAGCAAACAACTATATTGGTACAGAGATATCTTTTATAAGTCCAAATAGCATTTACCTTACATCAGAGAAAAAAGGACTGTGGTAAGTAATGGTCGCTGATCCAAACAAGTGGTTCTTGAAGTTTTCGCCAAACGGAGGGGGGCGTCCCTGGGGCGATGATACATACATGGCCAAAAGGCAGGGTAATTGCATGCCTTGGGATGAAAACTGCAAGATCATCCCTCTGATTGGCGGGTATGAGGCATTGTCCGCGATGAGAGAATCCCTGGAAGCAGCGATCTTTGAAGCCAAACAAGGCAAGAAAGGGTATGTATATATCGCCGATTTTCGACTAAATCCCTTGAGAGACCTGTCCGATGATAATCCTTGGATAATCCAAAATCGCCCCTGGAATGAGAGCGATGCTTCAATAAAGGATCAGACCGTGCTGGGATTTATCCTGCGTCTGATGCAGGCCGGGATCAATGTTAGGATACTATTGTGGTTACCGATAAGGGCGTCCATAATTGCAGGGCTAGGTTCACACATTAGCGATCACTTTTACATAGCCGAAGTTGTGAGCAAGGAATGCGAGAGGCTCTGCAAGAATGATCCCAGTGCAAAAGATCGAGGCGTAGTAGCTCTGGACATGAGGGTGGCTTCTCCCTTAACCTCTACCCATCACCAAAAGATGATGGTGATCCGCGTGGGTGATGTAAACGTAGCTTATTGCGGGGGGGTGGATCTGGCCTTCACCAGAAGAGACACACCAGACGGCACACATCCCTATGCATATGATCCGAATGCCACGCTCGACGATCTGCTCGTTCTTATGCAATCTAATCCGCCTCAATTCCTGGGCGGGGACTGGCAATCAGGGAAAAACGTCCCTCATGTCTTCGATGGCGAAGACAAGACTCATCGCTGGCCGAAAAGCCTGGATACAATCTATGATGCATTAAAAGAAGTATCCGTGCCTTTGCACCCGGAGCCTGATCTGCCGAAAGAAGTCTATGGTGACGACAATCAAATCTGGCATGATCAGCACCTGCGGCTTCAGGGACCAATCATAAGGACGCTCGAGGAGCAGTTCTGTGAAAGATGGCAAGACTGGGGAAAAGTACATGACTCTGGATTCTGGGGAAGATTGCACTTTAACAGTAAAAATCAGATTATCTTCAGCTCAAAAACGGCCATTACGGATGATGACGTAACGAGATTGAATGAGCCAAAGGAAGTAGATCCTGTGCCAGGGGGCTCATCTCTGGTACAGATGTGGCGTACCATTCCCCTGCGTACAGAGCGCAAGAGGCCTCCGTTCATGAGGGGGGAGTTTACAATCATGGCGGGAATCGCCAATGCATGTCAGGCAGCGGACGAATTGATCTGGATCTTTGATCAATACTTCTTTAGCAGGCCCCTCGCCAGACTGCTTAACCACCTGATCAAGGAGGATAAGAAAAAGAAGCTTTGCGTCATTATTGTGCTTCCACCATATGCTGACAATCATCCCCATGAAGTGCACCATGCAAGGAAGCTGGCCCTCAACGATTTAACTGACGGCTTAACGCTTGGTTCCGGTGAATTCGAGCGCATAGGCGTATATAATCTCTGGCATCCTTCCCGAATATCAGGCGGCATTTACTGTCATGCGAAAGTTCAGATGTATGATCGCAGTCTATTAGTATGTGGTTCGGCAAACCTGAACCGCAGATCCTTCACCTGTGATAGCGAACTTGATTGTGCTGTTTTAGATGAGGACTTAGTCTTAAAGCATTATCGCAGGCTTTGGCGCGTCCTCTTTCCGGATATTGCCTGGCCAAGCCAGATCAATTTCAACGATCCAAATGGCGGATGGGGAAGGCAATTCTTCGATGCCTTTGAGAACGCAGCTAAATCACAGAATTCTTACTTAATACATGACCCATGGTGGAATGCCGATAAACAGATAAAGCCTATTAGTATCGATGGCAAAACCAAGGCTGCGGTGGAAATAAGGCCACCCAGGCTACCCGCCGACCCTGCCGAGGCCAGGAAGGACCCAAGCAATTGGACAGGTGTCGCACGAGAACAGGATTATGAGGAGGATTATTTGGAGGATGCAAGGGGGACCCTAAAAAATCCTCTGCTAGAAAAAGAAGATCTCTTGTCATTAGGAAAAAGATATGTAGCAAAGATCGAAGACGGTCTCTTAGAACCCAGTTCTCTAAATGCAAAAATAGAATCCGAAATATGCCCAAAATCGAGCGAAGTATTGGGAGATCCCGAGGCACCCGGCAGATTGGACGAGATTGTGTTTCTAATTGAAAACTGTGGTCATGGAGATAAATGGCCCTGGAGAGTGCCTTGACCTCATTCGACTTCATCGCTCGTCTCTGGAATGGATATGCCAAAAAAATGATAAGTGCAATCTTAGAAAGGAAATACAGTAATAGAGATCTGGCACTCATATTTGTGCTCCTACTCTTGCTGGCGCTCCTGCTCTCGTATGCGGTAGCTTGGTCCCCTGTCTTGCCCTTCGACGCGAAGTCTTACGAGGAGTTGCAAGAACAAGCCAGCCCACTCTTCGACTGGCTGATGAGTGCGGTTAGTGCTCTTGGCGAAGTTGCGATTGCATTGATGCTGACTGTCTTGGCCATGCTGACCTTTGCATTGAGGCGCCAATGGTTAGAGGCGGTCTTTATGCTGGCGACAACCAGTAGCGTGCTGCTGGCTTTTGTACTCAAGGAGCTTATCCATAGAACACGTCCATTCCCTCTTAATCAAAATGCTACTGGTATATTGCAGACTATAAACGAATACAGTTATCCTAGCGGGCATGTACTATTTTTTGTCGTCTTTTTTGGGTTATTCGCCTATCTAGCATGGAAAAATTTTAGGGGACGGGCACGAGTCATCATTATCGCTATTTGCGGTGCGTTGATCGTTCTGATCGGACCTTCACGTATATTTCTTGGGGCACACTGGGCGAGCGATGTTTTAGGCAGCTATATCATCGGCACGATATTGCTGTTGGTTCTGATTCTCGCCTATAAATGGGCGATACATCGCAAATATCATGATTATTCTTAACCTTGTTTTTGCTTATTTCGGAAATCTTTTTTGTGCTGCTATCCCTTCGAAGCTGCTGGTTCCACTTCGAAAGTTACTTTTCTAAAGTATATCATTGTCCTATAAGCTGCCAGTATGAACCCGTAGACAGCGGGGCCAACTATCACACCCACTATTCCGATGACAAAGACCGGAGCCGTAAATGCCATGAGGGTTATGAGGGGATGGATTGAAGCGCGCGCTGATGCTAGGCGAGGAAGAATTATGTTATTAGGGATTATGGTGAGAAAGATCACTCCGAAGACCAATAGGGCTATGGCCGTGGCATAGTCTTGGGTGAGCAGGTAGTAAAGGGCAATCGGCCCAAAGATCATTTCTGGTCCTATCAATGGAACCAGGGCGACTACAGCTATTATCATGCCCCAAAATAAAGGATAGGGTATGCCGAGCACGAGGAATCCTATTGCCCCAATGATTCCGATAAGTAGGGATGTGAGAAAAAATACCCGGAAAAGGCTCTTATAGATAAGGTTCAGTTCCAGAAGAAAATGTTTGCTTACTTCCTTTTCAGAAAGTAGCCCTACAAATTCATTTATTATCCCTCTGCCGTCAACAAGGAAGTAATAGGTGAAGAATATAGCCAGCAGAAACTGAGTAAAGTATATGGGCAGATTTGAGGCGAAGCTCATGATCTGGCCCTGTAAAGCTGGTTGGACCATTATAATTAGAGCTGTGGGAATGTCTCCTATCCCCTTCACATAATTTGCAGCCGAAGAGGGCAGGTACATCTGAGAAAAGCTATTAACGGCACTAGAAAAATTGGATACCTGTATTTGAAGATAGGCTACGCCACCTAAGCCCAGTAAATTCGCCATCTCCGTTATAAGTGCATCGGCTGCTGCAAAGACGACAAATATTAATATAAAAAATATTATTAATATGGAAGCTAAAGCTGATGCCCGACGATGGTGACCGACGTTCCTGGTGAAATACATGAAGACCGGATCCAAAATATATGCCAGCAGAAAGCTCAAAAGAATAGTTGATATAAAATCTTTGCTTATATATATTGCAAAAATAATTAAAACAAATATAATAGCTGTGAATATAATGTAAAATCTGCGGTTTTGATACATGGTGAGATATTAACGGTTCAATTCTAGATATACCTTATGTGTGAACTACCGCGTCCTGAAGGGCGCGGCTTCCCACTTCATTGCCAAAACTTGCATCACTGATATGTGATGTAGTGGTTTTGGTTCTATGGGCGCTACGGGCTGTTCCATCCCAGTAATGAGTATGTTCCTGGAAGCATTGTAATCTCGATCACATGAGAATTCGCAATGATGGCACTCATGTACTCGTACTGACAGATTTTTCTTTACGATGCTTCCACAAGCAGAACACCTTTGAGTGGTATTTCTAGGATCTACTTTTATCAACTTTCGACCAGCACTTTGAGCCTTGTACGAAAGCATAAATATGAACTTGGACCAGGATGCATCATGAATGCTGCGATGCATTCCATTGTTATGACCTTTTTCTTTCAGGCCTTTGACATCAAGATCCTCGACACAAATGATATCGAAGTTGTTGACGTACACCCGAGAAAGCTTGTGCAGAAAATCGTCTCGTTGGCAGTTGATTCTCTTATGCAGCTTAGCGATTTTATCCTTGAGGGACTTATAATTATTCGATCCCCTCACCGCTCTGGCTATCTTTCTTTGCAGCTTTGCCATTTTATCAGCAGATTGCTCGGCACATCTTGGATTCTCTATCTCATTGCCTTCGGAATCAACCACGAAGGAAGTCAAACCGACATCCAGACCCACTGCTTCCCCGGTTTCTGGTAATTGCTGTGGTTCTTGATCGGCTTGGACTATTGCGAACCATCTTTTGCCTTCTCTCTTGATTATGACGGCTTTGATGCAACCTTGAAGCTTTCGATAGATCTTGATCCGCATATCTCCTATCTTGGACAGATGCAATATGCCATGATCTTGATCGACCTTGAATCCGGATTGGTTGTAATTCAGGGTATTGTACCAACCATACCCTTTGAAGCGAATATTACCAATCTTCCGACCGTTCTTCTTAGATGCCAAAAGTCCTTTGATGTTAGACCAAAGAGTGTAATTCACCATCTGAAGAACTTTGGAATAGACCAGATTCAGCTTTGGATTTACGAGCTTCAGAGTTGGAATCATATTCTGAGAATCATAGGTCTTGAGCTTGATGCCTTTTCTTTTTGCTTCATTCAGGTCTTGGAGAAGCCGATTATAGAGCCACCTGCAAGCATCCAAATTCTCCGCTAACTTCCATTGAGTGATATTGCTCGGGAAGATGGGATACTTGTAGCTGATAATCATATGAATACAGATCTGCATACCTAATATTTATATCAGTTGAGAGCGGCGTGAAAGTAATCATGGCAAAGGACTCCGCTTTCATCCTGTGGCTGACGTTGTCAGCCACTCCCCCGGGCTTGCAGTCCGGAAGACCACCCTAAAGGATGGGGACTTACGATGTTTCGACTTCTCGTCGAAACTCTCGCTGACCCGCGGTCAGCGAAATCCGTCCTTCGCGATCCTACAAGTTAAAAAGGCAGTTGCTGATCAAATGGTATCAATTTGACATAATAGCCATGTTTTTAAATAGAACAAGGTGTGCTAGCTTTACAGATGTGATTCAATGAATGATATCGAAGATAAGCTGCAAAAGATTAACGAGTTGGGCAGCGAGTACGAAAAGAAACTTGATGCAGATGAAGAAAAATTAGCCGCCGCAAGAAAACTGGATGAGGACATCGGTGTGGCTGTAAAAGAAAAGGTAATGAATTTGGAGACCAAACTAAATCATAGAATGCCTTTTGAAGTCCGATACCCAATTGGAGAGTTCTCTGGGAGTCCAACGTTTCCTTTTAGGGCCCAGGTTTACTTAGTTAAGACTGATGAAAACAAGATACGAATGTTTCTGTCTCATCCAGGCGGAGCCGCATTAGATGTCTCCTATATGGATGCGAATCCCGAGCTTTTAAATCTGATCACTGATCAGAAGATCGAAGGTTTTCTCAATAGGGTCCAGGATATGCTAAAAGAGAATATTTCTAACTCTAAATAATTTTTAAGGATTGAAGGGTAGCCGCCCTCATGTTCATCATTTGAACAATCTCAGTTTTGCTAAGATGCTTAAATGCCTTGGCTAGCGAGCAGAAATCCTGCTGACTGTATCAAGGCCATCCAGGAATTATCTTAGATAAATGGAGTAATTCCTCCAGCTTACTTGGTTAATCCTCGATCTTAACATTGTGCATATCGAAGAACTCTTTTAACGCCTCTTCAACCACCTGGCTTTGAGCTCGCAAGCTGCTCTTGGACTTTACGGTGTAAACCTTCAGAGTCTTAGCTAATTGTTCGGATAGGGTCAATGTAGTTTTTTGCATGAAAAATCATAACGAGGCTTCGTGTTTATATATCTTGTGTATCTTAAAATTTGGGTACCAAAAGCTTTTTATGTAATAACATCCTACTAAATTTAGATTCATAAATGGAGGAATTAAATAATGGCAAGTGATCGAATAGAGACGGCGAAAGCTGATACTAAGAAAGTAGTGGCTGACATAGGGAACAAGGTAGCACATGCAAAAGCTGATGTAAATGCTGATGTTGAGAAGATAAAGGCCAATTTAGAGCATGATGGATCCGAGAAGAAGGTAGCTTATGCAAAGGCTGACATAAAGGCTAATGCTGAGAAAGCGAAGGCTGATGTCGAGAATAAGGTAGCTTATGCAAAAGCTGATGCTGAAAAGGCGATGGCTGGCATAGGAAAAAAGATGAATGATGCACTGAAATAGACAATGGAGAATGTACACAGTCATCAATATTTAGGAGGTGAACAGAAATGGCGGACTTGCTCTATTTGGCTCTCGTGTTCTTTGTAATAGCTCTGATACTTGGAATATTGGGCGTACGTGGTGTCGGCATATCGATGGAAATCGCTAAATGGCTGATAATCGTATTCATCATCCTGGCGGTATTGTCGCTCGTATTTGGCGGCTCATTCCACTTGGCGGTATTACAGCTTGCACAGCTTGGAATTTAGGATGGTTGGGGCGCGGGGGCAGAGAAACCCCTCGGTTTTAACCATGGGATGAATCGATCCTGCCTATACATCTCAAATGTGCTCGGGATGCGGTTCAATCGTAAAGAAGGATCTCTCGGAAAGTGTCCATAATTGTCCTAGATGTGGGTTGGTCATGGATCGAGATCTCAACGCTTCAAAAAATATTCTCCGACTGGGACTACAGTCTGCGGCGAAAGCCTAGATGCCCACGAATTTATTCGTGGGAGTGGTCACGATTGCATTACTTGCGTATTACTTGCTCCTGAACACACATTATGGATAATGCTTAGGGGCAACATACCTTATTCATAAAGAAAAGATATTGATTACTCCTCTATCTTCACATTGTGTTTCTCAAAGAATTCTTTTAAGGCCTCTTCGATCACGAGGCTTTGCGCCCGCAAGCTGCTTTTGGACTGTACAGTGTAAACCTTCAGCGTTTTGGACACAGATTCGGATAATGTCAATGTGGTTTTTTGCATGGCTCTCTATAATAGAGCTTCGTGCTTATATATCTTATGTATCTGAAAATTTAGGTACCAAAATCTTTTTATGCAATAGCCGCCTACTATGTTTAGATTACTAAAAGGTGGAATTAAAGAATGGCAAATAAAAATGTCGAGACGATGAAGGCTGATGCCAAGAAGGCATTCTCTGATTTAGAGAATATTGTGTCTCATGCAAAAGCTGAGGTAGAGGCTGATGTGGAGAAGGTGAAGGCCAAATTTGGTAATGATGATGAGCTAGGTAAGAAGGCAGCTTATGCAAAGGCTGACATAAAGGCTGATGCAGAGAAGGCGAAGGCTGATTTAGATCATAAGCTGGCTCATGAAAGAGCAGATGCAGAGAAGGCGAAGGTTACATAGAAAAATAGGAAGGCTGATATAGCGAGGTGTACAAAAATGGCAGACTTACTTTATTTGGGGATAGTGTTCTTTGTAATAGCTCTGATACTTGGAATATTGGGGGTACGTGGTGCCGGCATATCGATGGATATTGCCAAATGGCTAATAATAGTATTCATCATCCTGGCGGTACTATCGATTTTGTTTGGCGGCTCAATCAACTTGGCGATATTACAGCTTTGAATCTAGGATTTGCATATTCACATGAGAAAAGAGGTTTTGATATGAAGAAGATATTAGTAGCCGTGCTTATTGCCACAATGATGCTTATGGCCCTAAGTGCAGCAGCGGAAGAAACCAAATCTACTACAACTATTACGAGCACCACTCCCAGCCCTGATGTCACTAAATCAACTACAACTACGACTAGCTCGGGTCACGGCCCTGATGCTACCAAATCAACTACAACTACGACCAGCTCGACTCCTGCTACCGAGCCTACAAGCACGACCAAATCAACGACTACGACTACAACTCCAGGCTTCGAGGCAATATTTGCCGTAGCCGGGCTCCTGGCGGTGACCTTTGTAGCTTTGAGGAGAAGAAGCTGATTATGTTAAAAAAGCTTATAAAAATATTGTTCATGCTGGGGACTGTAATCCCCATCGCCTTGGTACTGGCGAGAAAGATCCACAATGCGATGAAAAAGACCTAAATTCCATAGAGGTGATCATTTTGAAGAAAGAAGAATTTATGCGGCTGATAGAGGGTTGCAAGCTTCCCGAGATGTTTGATCAAAGTCTTTTGGATAACGCTTCGGTGATGTTCGGCAAATGGGGTATGAGCACAGAAATGAACGAGAAGGAGCACCTTTTTAAGAGTTCTGGATTGGCTCCTAAATCCGAAGATAGCGATGCTTTCAAGAAGGAAAAAGAGGCACTGCGTTGTGTGTGCGAGAAGATGATGAACTCTCAACTGAATAGGAAAGACGCAGTAGTGATCATCAAGAATTTCAATAATATCAAAGGTCCAAAATTTGATTGGGTTGAAGGATAGATTCGCACCAAAAATTATATTCATTACCCAGACCGAGCGCCTTGAATGCAAGGTCCTCGGCCAGGCCCATTTTTTTGCCGCCGGTTCGGCTAAGTTCAATGCAGTCTTTAGATATGCATTTATTTTATAGAATTTTATATGTGCATAGATTTTAGTATTTTAATATCTTAGTACCAAAAGCTTTTTATTCAATGGTATCTTATTAGAATTAGAATCGCTAACTGTGGATTCAGAAAATGATCGAGATGCTGAAATAAACAATTAAAGGCTAAATTGAAACGCGAGAAAACATTCTCCATGTCAATCATTTGTTAAAACCCGTATTAGTAATAATAGGTTGAGGATATATGGTACTTTGTGGATATTGTCAGAAAAATGTAACGCCCAAGATGTATTTAACCAGGAAGGGATTTATTTGCAGTTTAGGCATCTCCTATTTGATATACCTAATGATAAAAATTCCACAATGCCCAAACTGCAATTTTCCTCTGCCCCGGAGAAGCATGGTTTTTGCCGTCCCATCGCAGCTTATCAAATTGGCAAGGATGAATGTATTACAACTGATCCATTTTAGGGATCGAGTAATATTCGCCTCTCGAAGGTCATATCTTAATCGCAAATTCGATCCATTCCAGCATTTCGGAAGTACGAACACACACCAAAAAACAGCTTTCAATTTGATGACTAACGAAGTTCATAGCTCGGTTGGTTTAGATGGTTACGGGTTTCTGAAGTAATATCAATTTTTTGCCGTCGGTTCGGATGCACTTTAATTTACTGAATTTATATGTGCATAGCTTATGGCATTTTAATATTTTGATACCAAAAGCTTTTTATTCAATGGCATTCTATTAGAATTAGAATCACAAACGTTGGATTCAAAAAATGATAGATGATAATGTAGATACGACGGCTGATGTCAAGAAGACTAAGGCTCATGTAGGGAAAAAGATGGGACAGGCAAAAACGTCTCATAGGAAATAAGACGGCTGAAGATCTGAAATAAACAATACATAAAGAGATCAGGCAGATTTGAGATGGGATTCAAGAAACTCTTGACATCCTTATCGCTATTTGCCTATCCCTCCTCTTAAAACTATGAGTTAATTAGGAAATCAAAGAATCTGATTAGAGAAATAGTAGGTGTTAATATGAAATGTAGCAAAATTTTACTGTTTATGACGGCGCTTTTATGCCTTACGTTTCAGGCTTGCGCAGTATTGGATAGTCCAGGCAACTTGGCTCCGGGCAACATGACTCCAGGAAACATAACTC
>SESG01007263.1_pt1 | contig 16797 bp, 13 predicted proteins | sample 3171421 | NCBI WGS metagenome assembly SESG01 (sample SAMN10866946, study PRJNA518727) | freshwater metagenome | biome: subpolar coniferous forest; feature: holomictic lake; material: water; isolation source: holomictic Lake 227, 6 m and 8 m depth | place: Canada: near Kenora, Ontario | collected... | reverse complement strand
TGAAGAAACACCTTGATATACACGTGCCTCCGATGGTAGTGAAAGAGAATGTAGCAGAACTCACTTATGAGCTTTCGGGAAACAAGGCTGTGCCATACGGCCATGACAAAAAGATCGTCCCGGGGATGTATTTCTGCAGTGTTGCCCAGCGCAAGGACAGCGTGGTGTTTTATTTTTTCCCAATGTACTACAACCCTGCCATGAACGAAGTTGCTCCTGCGCTTTGCAAATGCCTGAAAGGGAAGACCTGTTTCCATTTCAAAAAAGAGGAACAGGTCGATGAGAAGGAGCTCGCGGTACTGTTGAAAAAGGGGATGGAGGCATGGAAAGAACGTGGGTATTTGGTGTAAGATCGTGAACCGTGATTCGTGAGTCGTGAGCCGTGAGCCGTGTGTCGTGAGTCGTGATTCGTGAGTTGTGAGTCGCGAGTAGTGAACCAAACCAGAAACAAGAAACCAGCAACCAGAAACTGCCAGCATGACTTTCTCAGACATTTTCACCTGTTTTTCAAGCACTTAACATTACCATCAAAGGCCCGTAGGTCTGCGGGTCTGCTACATGACAGCACCATATGTCAACGTCATTCATTTATGCAAAAAAAATCAGGTTTTAAGAATAATTTTTTAAAAACTTTATATATTTATGCGTCAATTTTCAACCTCAGATCAGGAAAAAAGAGATTAAGACTGAACGCAAATGATGCTGAAGAATCACAAAAGCTGCCATAATTTCGATATACCAGATTATAGATATATTGTTATTTCTGAAATAAACTCCATGATTTATGAAAAAAGCATTACTGTCTTTCTCCCTCCTGATCATCGCATCAATCCGTCTCCTTGCACAGGATGTAACCATTGATGCACCCCTAGCATCAACCATTCAAACCAGTCTGAATGCTGGTAGCGATTATACCGTTACCGCAACGGGAAACATCATAGTAAGCGCCAGTATTCTCAAAAGCTTAGGGTCTTCTGCCACTTTAACTCTTAAAGCAACTAAGAGCATTGTAATAAACTCGGGCTATTCCATCAGATCAACAAATAATGCACTAAATCTGGTATTTTGGTCCAGAAGTGGAGGAACTAATACAGGTGATGACGCAGGCTGTGTTTGGTTTCAGGTCAGTACCATAGTAACTTCCAATGGTGGAAATGTAACTATCGGAGGGGGAGCCGATCCCGCTGTTGGATATTGCGTGGGGGATGTGGGTTATACTCCTGCAGCTGAAAACAATGCCAATTATCGGGGAGCCGTTGTTAACGGGACCTTGTCAGCAGGCGGTGGTAATATCCTGATCCGGGGAAAAGCTTCACCAAGTGCAGGAGCAGAAAGAGGGGTTAGTATTGGAGGCGCTGTCTCCACTATGGGGTCAGGAACCATTACTATCACAGGTCAATCAATAAGTTCATCTGACGGACTTGCTTTTGGGGATTCCTTTGTCCCGGGGACAACAGGTACAATTACCTGCGGTTCTGGCACAGTGACATTAACAGGGGTCAACACTCACAGCTCTTATAATAGTTATAACGGAGTTAATCTTTCACCCCGCGGCGGGTCTTCTGCTTATCTTAACTGCGGTGGTAATCTTACAATTAATTCCACAGGTATGTTCAGTATGGCTTCGGCTACTTATGTCAACTGTGATGGCAATTTATCTGTCACTTCAACGGGAAGTATAAGCGCTGCAAGTGGTAATCTCACAGTAACTGGAACTTCCTCTTTCTCAGCAGGAACAAGTTCAATCGATCTTACAAACTCCAACAATGATTTTACCGGAAATCTGAGTATTTCCAGCGGAACAGATGTAACCATAACGAATGTAGATGCCTTGGCCCTGGGAACCATTAATATCTCCGGCTTGCTTAGCGCAAGAACTCTATCGGCCAATCTTACGGTCAATAATTCAATCACGACGAGCAGCACCAGCACATCGGCGATTTCATTGTATGCCGATTATAACAAACTTGCAGGGGATGCAACAGGCGGAAATATAATCATCGTTGGAACGCCTTCAATTACTATGGGTTCCGGCGGGAGAGCTAAATTGTACACGGGCAGTATCTCAGGCAGCACGGGCTTGTCGGGGATCGTCAGTATCAGTTATTCTCGTTTCTACAGCGATTACAGCACATCGACTTTTTATCCGGACCTGGGCTCAGGAATCTACGGTATCTACCGTGAAGTGGGCTCACTGGTGTGGAACGGGAGTTCAGGCACCGACTGGAACACGGCCGGCAACTGGGATCTGGGGGTCTCTCCCAACCAGACGTTCAATACCACCATTGCTTCTGCTGCCAACTCCCCTGTGGTGAACCAGGCAATTGGTACTCCTGCGTATTGTCGCAACCTCACGATCAACTCAGGCGCGGTCCTCACGATTGCCGCGGGAAAGGCGCTTACTGTGAACGGAACGCTTACAAACAATGCGGGTAACGGCGGACTGGTGATTCAGTCAACCTCGGTTTCAGCCACCGGTACGGGTTCTCTGATTCATAACACCAACAATGTGAACGCGACGATACAGCGCTATATTCCCGGAAGCGCTACTCTCACCGATAAGGTCTACCATATGGTCTCGGTGCCCCTCACGAAGGCAGCCTCACCTGTGAGTAGCCTTTTCCTTGGCTCTTATCTCTACTATTTCGACGAAACCCAGACTGCTCCCACCGCCGAAGGCTGGGTTAATATGGGGTCATCCACGACAGATCCCCTCACTGTAAGCCGCGGATATATGATCTATTATCCCGGCTCAAGCCAGACCTACAGCTTCGCCGGTCCCATGAACAATGGCGACTTTCAGGCAACGGTTTCATATACCGCCGCTGCGCCATCCGCAAACAAGGGTTTTAACCTGGTCCCAAATCCCTACCCCTCAGCCATCGACTGGCTGGCTTCGAGCGGATGGACAAAAACCCGCATCGATAATGCGGTTTACATCTGGAATTCTGCAGTCAGCACAAGCAATTATGCTTCCTATGTGAGCGGCGTTTCACTCAATGGCGGAAGTCAGTATATCGCCCCCGGACAGTCTTTCTTTGTCCATGCTTACGATGTAAGCCCTGCCCTTTCGATGACAAATTCGGTGAGGTTGCATTATTCCACAGCATTTCTGAAGGATACGGTAATCATACCCGATCTGTTCAAGATCCGTGCCACCGCCGCTTTGGTAAGCGACGAGATGGCCGTGAGGTTCACCGATGGCGCAACTCCCGGCTTCGACGGTGAATGGGATGCCTATAAAATGATGGGCAGCGCGAATGCTCCTCAATTATATTCGGTGACTTCGGATGGCATTAACCTGGCAATAAACAGTCTGCCGTCATTGTCAGGTCCCGTCGATGTGCCTGTTAATTTTTCGCTGGATGCCTCTAAGGAAGTGAGCTTCACCGCCGGCGGACTGGAATCCTTCAATTCCGCCACAACCATCTGTCTGGAAGACAAAACCCTTGCCCGTATTGTCAACCTCAGGCAGGATCCGGTGTATACCTTCAGTTACCAGAGCGGAAGTGACGCAGACCGTTTCATCCTTCATTTCAACGGACCCAATGGCACTGCGGAAACCCCGTCTTCGAAAGAGGGCAAAGCCTGGGCTGTCAGCGGAAGGATATTCCTCGACCTCCCCTCCATGCAGGACCAGTGCGCCGAAATATCAGTCTACGACCTCCTGGGGCGCCTCATCCGCCATCAGCAAACAACAATACACGGCATCACCACAATCGAAACCCCGCTAACCTCCGGAGTCTGCCTCATCTCCGTCACCACACCTACGAGGAACTTTACGACTAAAGTCTTAGCGCGTTAACTGGTTGCTGGTTGCTTGTTTGCGCTTCGCGCGTTACTGGTTGCTTGTTACTGGTCTTAGCGCCTTCGGCTTGTTTCTTGTTTCTTGTTTCTTGTTTCTTGTTACTGGTTCCTTACAATCCGCTAAAGTAAAATAAGAAAATTCTTATTTTACTTTTCGAAAATCAGTGCATTGTTAGAGTTATATTTAATAATCCATCCGCCTTCAAAAACCACATGTCATTATATTATAATTCATTAGCGGTTTTTATGTCAAAAAAAGTGAAATAACCCTCCTTATTTCACAAAAAGTGAAATTCCACCCATTATTTCACAAAAAATGACATAAAACCCCACGATAAAAAGCATTTTTTGCTTCAACCCAGTTACCCAGAACCCAGTAACCCAGTCACCCAGCAACCCGCCTCACGATTCCCTTTTCACCCAAAGCTCGAAAAACGGGTCGGTAAGCAAAAAACGGTTCTCCACTTTTTCGAGTATGTCAAGAGCTATCATCCGTTTATAGGCCTTTTGTACGCTCGATGTCGGGAAAAGCCTGTATTTCTGAAGAAATTCCGTTTCATAATTGCCATACCCCTGCGTGGCAACGGCACTTAATATCCTGCACTGGAATGCGGTTAACTGATTGCGGATGCCATGGAAAAAATCGGCCTGGTTTAACAGCAAACGGTCCAGCGCCTCCTGGTATACAGCCCCGGGGTTTTTACCGCTTAAACGGGCCGTTTCCCATAGTTCGGCGCCCAGGTACTGAATATAATACGGGATGTTATGGGTTTGCTCAACAATTCGTTTAATCAGCTGATCTTCTACTATATAGCCTCCGTCGCGGAACCTCTCGCTGAGAAATTCGGCTGAATCTGTTTCAGAGGGCTTCGCCAATTTGTATAATTTTCCGAAATTGTAAAATGCCCGGTCTTTTCGCGAGAACATATTCAGCAGTAAATGACGCTGGCTCCCCAGGAAAATATAACTGGCATTGCGGTGATGCTGAAGGCCGGCCCTGAGTTCTTTCTCAAATGATTCACCGTTCAGCTTCTCAATCTCCTGGAATTCGTCAAACACAATGATCCAGCACTTCTTCTGTTTTGTTTTAGCCGGTATGTCGATGATATCTTCGAATGCTCTTGCAGTCTGCAACGGGTCTATCGAAAGCTTTAATTCAGGTGAACCCGACTGATCCAGCCCCATAACAGGTTCTATCCCCCTGATCAATCCCTGTATCCAACGCAGGCCTTTTTCCCAACCTGAGAGCGGTCTCATCAGTTCACGGGCATATAATTCGATAAGCTTTTCCCTCGACGAAACCTTGAAAAAATCCAGGTAAACCGTGGGATGTCCTTCGGCCTCCAGGTCCTTCAGCGCCTTGATCACCAGCGACGACTTACCGTAACGACGGGGTGAATACATGACCAGGTTGGTGGCATTGCGCATGGATAATTTGATCTCCTCAATCTCCTTGTCCCTTCCATAGAAAAACGGTGTGTCTACCGTCTTTCCGTAGCTGAATGGATTGTTGCTCATACACTTAAATGTTACGCCTCACGGCATTACGCCAATTAGCATTACGCTATGCAGCATAATTTGGTTTAAGCGCAAATATAGTAAAATTTTGCGTATTATGTTCAATGATCAGAGAAAACGGCGATAATCACCAGCAACCCAGTAACCCAGTAACCCAGTCACCCAGTAACCTAGTCACCCAGTAACCTAGTCCCACGTGTCACGTGTCACGTGAATCGTGATCCATCATTATTTTTACCAACTCTTTAAATGTGACTTTTGGAGCCCATTGCAGATCCCTGAATGCTTTTGACGGGTCTCCCCTCAGCAATTCCACATCGGTGGGGCGGTAATATTTGGGATCCATTGCCACAACAATTTTATTGCTGGCGGATAGCTTTGCGGTTTCATTAACTCCTTCACCTTCCCAGGTCAGCGTTTCGCCGAAATACGCAAAGGCCTCATCCACAAACTCTTTAACAGTATGCGTTTCACCCGTGGCCAGAACATAGTCGTCGGGTGCATCGGCCTGCAGAATCCTCCACATGCCTTCGGCATACTCGGGGGTGTAACCCCAGTCACGGGCCGCATGGATGTTCCCCAGGTATAAGGTATCCTGCTTCCCGGCCATAATGCGTGACACTCCTATCGTGATCTTGCGGGTCACAAACGTCTCCCCCTCCTCGGCGACTCGTGATTGAACAAAATGCCGTTGCAGGCAAATAAATTGTACGCCTCCCGGTAATTCACCGTGACCCAGTACGCGTATAGCTTTGCGACAGCGTAGGGCGATGTGGGGCGGAAGGGGGAGGTTTCGTCAAGGGAGGTCAGGTGCTGGGTACTGGGTGCTGGGTACTGTGAACCGTGAGCCGTGTGTCTTTAGTTAACTGTATTATGAAAAAGTACTTTATCTTTTTAGGTGGATGGCAGGTCTTTATTGCCCTGGGTGCAATACCTGCAGGATTTTTATTCCTGCTCGACACCTCGGGTGCTTTGATGGGAACAAGTCCGGCAATGCTGGCACACTCTCCGTTTTCCTCGTTTCTCATCCCGGGTTTGTTTTTGCTTGTTGTGAACGGACTGGGCAATGCAGCTGGGGCGGCTTTGTCATTTAAAAGGAAAAGCCAGGCCGCAATGGCCGGGCTTTTCCTGGGTGTTGTTTTATGTCTTTGGATTGTGATCCAGGTTTACATGATTGGCTTCATCAGCTTCCTGCAACCCCTGATGTTTGCCGTAGGTGCATTTGAAGCGGTTACAGGCTGGATACTTAACCGTAAAACACAATCTGCATCCTGCATCCTGCATCTCGCATCCTGCATCCTGCATCCTGCATCCTGTATCCTGCATCCCGCATCCTGTCTCACGGCTCACCACTTTTTCCAAAGCCTGGCTCCTATCCTGATAACGGGAGCTACATCAACATTGGGAATACTGTATGCAGTTCCTTCAAAATCCAGGTTATGATCACCGCGGAGGTAGATATGCAAGCCGGGCTGTATATAAAATACCCTGCCGATAAAGAACTGGTAACTTATCCCTCCCCCGAAATCGGTGCTGAAGATATTTTGCCGCATGCCGGTTGAGACCTGCTCGATGCAGAAGGTGTGAAATTCCAGGTAAAGGTAAGCCTCGAGGTTTTTCCAGATGTTGTAACCGGCAAAGAAGCCCGGCGAAGTTTTATAATACCGTCTGAAGTCGGGTGAAGAGTTCGGGATCCCTGCAGTTTCGGCATCATAGGTCCCGCCGTTGATCACGCTGACCCTGAACCTGAAATGCTTGTAACGATAGCATACGGCAATATGATATCCGCCGTAAATAAACATCGGAAACAGGCTTTCGACCTCTATTGCCTGTTTGACTTCGTAATTCCGCGGCACAGGCTTCAGAAAGGTCCCTTTATTTATGGTATCGTTGTTGGCGGATGAGCTGAGGCAGAACAAAAGTGCTGCTGCCATTGACAAGATGATTTTTTTCATATCGGTTGAATTTTAAATTGATGATGCAAAATTCAGCCGATTGACGGAGGATCTTCTCCGCATTTGTTACCAAATCACTCCACCGGAATTTTTTCCCTGCGGATGCGGCTGAGCGATTTGGGTGCGATGCCGAGATAGCTGGCAATATGGTAAAGTGGGATACTCTGGATGATGTCGGGATGCTCTTTCAGCAGTTTCTGATATCTCTGTGATGCGGATAAAGTCTGAAGATCTATGCTTTGCAAAGCTATTCTGACGTAGGCCTGTTCAATCAGTATCCTTCCAAGTCTTTCAAGTGAGGGTATTTTCAGGTAACATTTTTCGAGGTCCGCCTGGCTTATGGTAATCAATTCACAGTCTTCAATTGCTTTAATGTTGAGGCGGGATGGTGTCTGGCTCAGGCGGCTGCTGTTATTGGTGACCCAGTCGCCGGGAAAGGCAAAATCGGTGGTGGCCTCCTCCCCCGACTTCAGAAGCTTGTAATACACCAGCGTTCCGCTGCAAACGAAAGCGACAGAACTACATACCTGTCCTTCGCTCAGAAAGTGCCCGTGCTTTGCCAGTATCCTGGTCTTAAGATGACTTGAAAATATTTTCCAATCACTTTCGTTCAGGGAAATGACACGAGCTATCGACGTTTTAATGGACTCCATGCACATGTAGCAAAGATACATTGAAAAACGAAAACCGTGGCTGGTGATTGGTTGTTGGCTGTTGGTAATTGGTTGTTGGCTGTTGGTAATTGGTTGTTGGTTGTTGGTGATTCGTACATCATACATCGTACATTGTACATCCTGCATCCTGCATCCTGCATCCCGCATCCCGCATCATGCATCCTGCATCCTGCATCCTGCATCCTGCATCGTCCATCGTACATCGTAAATGAAATTCGTAAATGAAAATCGTAAATCGTAAATCGTAAATCGTAAATTTATTATATTGCATTAAAATACTGTCGATATGAAAACCAGGATTATATTTTTCTCGCTGCTTGCGGGTTTCGCCCTTCTCCAGTCCTGCACCAAGAACGAGGCTGTTTCATACACGCCTGCAGGGCCCGATATGAAATCGCTGAAACATCAGTACAATCTGGCTGTGATCGACACAAAAACCGCTGAGCCATGGGAGATCTACCGCAGCCTTATAGCTATAACCTACTATGGTGACAGCACGGCAGGTGAGGGTAACCTGATATGGTCCAAAGATTCGGTAGGCAACGAGAGGGTGTTGGTGATTTCATGGATGAGCCAGTCGACGCTCCAGTACTGGCCGGTGGGGAAGACCTTCAGAACAAATAAGAACCCGGCTTACCTTTCGTGGGTCACAGCCGGACCCCAGATGCTGTATTTTCTGAAGAAAAAATCGTATACCGACAGCTCTGCCCTGCATCTCAGGATTGCCCAGGTTCTTGGCATGCCCCCCGATACCAAAAACAATTTTTTCGTGGAATACTGGGTTTACCCGAAAAAGATCTTCCGCCCTGCACCTGATCCTGAGATCACCGATCATGAAGCCGACCTATACTTCCCATCAGGTGTCAGCCTGACTTACAAGGCCTGGTTTTACAATGAGATGAAAAACAAATACGATACAAATACAACTTCGGCATTTCCCTGGACCAGGCTGGGTTATACCTATGACTGGGCTGTTCCTGAAAACCCTGTTGGCCTAAGTGAGTTTGTGGTTGATACCAATGCACTGGTTACGGTGAGGGCTGTATATTCATCATGGCAGTACTTTCGTCTAAGCGCTTCGATGAAGTAGGTTTTTTCTTTTTCCCTGTTTGAATCCCGATCAGCAGCCCGAAACGTATGCCGCTCCAGTTCGTAGTTGTGCTTGCCTTTTGTGCGGAGGAGTTTGCCAGTTTCGCACCCGGATTGAAATAACACCCCAGGTACACACCGGCCTTCAGCAGCTTCCACTGGTAATTTGCTTCTATCCTGGGCTCAATGAAAAACCCACGGGAAGTGAACTTTTCAGATGTGCTTTCCGAGATATCACCCATGTTAAAATCCTCGGAGATCTTCACCGTCGTGAAAACCTCCCCCAGGGTGATCTCCAGGTCAAGGCCAAAACCTTTTTTGTCAAAAACCGTAAATCCATTCATCAATCCGATGCTGTGAGAAGTGACTATGTCGTCAAAACGGTAAGATCCTGAATAATCCGCCGCCGCCAGCCTGCTGCCTGTCGAGTTGAAAGCATACAGCATCCCGAGTTTATAAACATTTCCGAAATGAACGGCGACGATGCCTCCGTACTGCGGTGTGACAGGGAAATTACTGACCACATCGGTCTGAAACGGAAGGTTGTTCTTTACCTGGCTGTTCAGATCTTTCAGGTCATACATCGAACTGCTTGCAAATCCTGCGGCAAACATGAGTTCGAGCTGTTGTGCCTCTGCCGTGAGAAGGGCCGAAAAAATCAAAACAACGGTGATGAAACGTTTCAACATCAGAAGACGATTAGTTTCCATTGTCCGTAATAATACACCGCATTTTTCTTGACCCTCAGGAAATAATCAGGCGTTGCTGATTGCATGGGATTCCTGAACTGCAGCTCCCCGGTTTGCGGATCATAGATCTTGAAATCACCATTGGTCACACCCATCAGGTGGTTGTTGCCGAAATCGATATTGCATACATTGTCGATCTCCGGACTGAAACTTCCTTCAACGGCCAGGGTTTCACAGTTCATGTTCGTAAAAACATGGTTGATGAACATGGCGGCTTTATGAGGCTGTGAAGGGTAGAAATTATAATAATTGACGGCGGATGAGGACGTGGACCATTTTTCCTGCAGTGTTCCGGATTCAAGTTTATACAGGTGCAGCTTATCCGCATACACAAAAAGATATTGAGCATCGGCTGAGATCACCGACCTCTCGGCATCGACAGGATATACCTGCTGGCTTACCAGGTTCTGATGCAGAAAGTCATACACAATAACCTTGTTCCCTGTGACGATGGAAGCCAGGCCGTTATCGGAGACAGACACAACCCCTGTTTCTGCCCCTGCCCCTATGACAAGGCTGCTTTGTATAAGGGTCGACTGCCCGCTGCTTAAGTCATAGAACAGGTATGAGAAATCCCGGTTCCCCGTTGCTGCAAGCAGGTATTTCCTGTTGGGTGAAACGCTGAAGGTGTAAAACCAGCCCGAAGGGGCGCTGATCACCCTGGCGATACTGCCGGTTTCGACCGAGTATTCGTTGATCTGGTTGCTGGTGTTGGTGTAATAAAGGAAATCCCCGGTTGGAGTGAGCAGCCTGTCCCAGCCGAAAGACGACAATCCTGTAAATCCCATCACCTCATTCGAATAGTATAGCCAGGCTATTTCAGGGGTGAACCATGAGGGTACCGACGTCGGCACTGGCGCAACATGGTATGTATAACTACCCGGGAAAGGGCTTCCTGATGCTTCAAATGTGGTATCGTTCACATTCGAAGTGCTCCCGACCTGCTCGTAAGTGTTTGCACCTGTCCATTTATAAATACGGTAGCCCCCGCAATTTGCTGAGTAATGGCTTTTCCTCCACTTGATCAGGGGATAGCCTCTTGCCGAAGTACCTTTTATCAATTCAGGAAGATCAGCCTGCACAAACCCATCTCCTTTGACATAGGGGATGAAGATGCTTCCAGACGGGTCTCCTATGTATGTCTCCAGGTAATAATTGCCCATATTCCCAACATAAAGAGGATCGTTCACCTCATAATGGCTGGTTCCAGTTACAGTTGCAATCTCTTCAATCTGACCCGACACAGGTACCACTCTCGAAAACTTCACTTTGCGTACATTATTTACATAAGCAGGAACATCCAGCACGACTTTGAGGGAATTGTCTTCACGCCTGAAACTCGGAGATGGTGAAAAGGGATTCTGATTTCTCAGAACGGCAAGGATGAAATCCTTCCTGAACAGGTACCCTTCGGTGCCCATCTGGTCGCCAATGCTCCCTGATGCTGAATTGATGCCTACATCCACCGACAGCCTGTAAATTCCGTCCTGGTCGATGTATGAAAGCGGGGTGATGTAAAAACTGTTGCTGCTGACTTTCTGTGTTACCTTCTCAGCATCATTGACCGAGAGCCTGCAAAACACCGCCTTCCGTGATCCGCAGACCACTTTGACGAGGTATGATTCATTCCAGGTTGCAACCAGGGTATCGGTATGATCAGCTATCGTGATCCCGACCCCGGTGGGAGGTACAGGGGTGCGTTCTATATAATTATCTCCTTTGGGTTTGTATCCGCAGGAATACAGCAATATCAGCGGAAGCACCATAAGCAGGAAACGAAAAGCTCTCATCGTGTCAGTGGAATGGCCGTACAAATATAATAAATTCTGATTCAGGATGCAGGATGCAGGATGCGGGATGCAGGATGCAGGATGCAGGATGCGGGATGCGGGATGTGGGATGAAGGATGCGGGATGCGGGATGCAGGATGAAAACATAAATCCGGAGGAATAGTTTCAGGAGTTTTTTCGTATCTTTAATGTTTATATTTCAGGGATGAGAAAGAAACTTCATTGCCTGCTATACATTATCTTTTTACTTCCGCTTCAATCGCCCGCCCAGTGGACTGTCATGAATTCAGGCACTGCCAAGGTTTTAAGCCGGGGATGTTTCGTCTCAGGTACGACAGGTTTTGTCATCAGCACTGATGGATCTGTTCTTAAGACAACCGATACCGGACTTACCTGGAACCAGGTTGCCACTCTTCCCGGGACATTTACCATCATCACCAACTGCGGTCCCGACACTGTTTACGCAGGAGGAAAAACTCTTTTCCGGAGCACAGATGCCGGGAATACCTGGAATTATCTGTCTTCGTTCAGTTCTGCAGGTACTGACACAATGGCTGTCAGCGATCTGATGTTTTTTAACTCGGGAAAAGGATTTGCCGTGATCCCAAATGAATATCATTGTTCTTCCGGCCAGTTTACAAATACCTGGGATGAATATCATATGTACCAGACGTCTGATTACGGCAGCAGTTGGCAGAGGATCAATGGCTGGGATGTCGACAGGTACTGCCATTTTCAGAAGCTTAACGATAGCGTCGGGTTTATTTCAGGCAGGTTCGCCGCGGCGAGCTATCATTGTCAGCCCATCTGGGACAATTCAACGAAGAAAACGACCAATAAAGGGAACACCTGGACAAGCGGCTATGAATGGCCGGGTATTCAGTATTCCTACTTTCAGCAGGACACAGGGTATTTCATAGCGGAGAACAAGGCAATCTATAAAACGGCAGACGGGGGACACAGTTCATTCCCTCTGTTCACCACAGTGAATTATCCCAATATCGTTGCCATGAAATTCATCAACAATATTGACGGGTACATCCTCGACAGGAATGGAATTTATGTGACACGGTCGGAAGGCTTTTCATGGGCTACCGATTACACAGGCAGCCAGTCCCTGAACAATATGTTCTATGCTCCTTCTGACTATTTGTTTGTTTGCGGATCAAATGGCCTCATTCTGAGAAAGCATATCACCCAAAGCACTCAGAGGGAGAACATATACCGGATTGTAATGAGTACGAACGTGTTGAAATTTGACTCTGTCTGGGTCAACACCAACAAATTCATCAACTTTACAGTCACCAATACAGGCAATACCGGCATTGACCTGAAGATCAAAGGATCTGCGGTATTCAGGGTAGGGTCAGCGGGAAGCATTGACACTGTTGTGACCATTCACATTGCCTCGCTCAAATCAGCGGCAGTGTATTCATGTTTCACTCCTCCTCAACCATGGCGGTATTCAGGAAGCCTCCTTTGCTCAGCCGACAGCCTTCTCCCCTCCTCTATGTCAGTTAGCGGAACAGGATACAGCTGGATCAGCGGAAACATTATTCAAAACACAACGTTATGCGGTGACACGGTGAATATCGGCGGTAATGTGACTGTACAATCCCCGGCCATCCTGACCATTTGTAAGGGAGCGCATGTTCGTTTCCTTGGGAATTACCTGCTCGAAATCAAAGGATCCCTGCAGGCCGTAGGTGAACCGGATGCCTGGATCAGCTTCGAACCACTGGATGCAGGGAAGACATTATTTTGGGGCCTGCACATCGCAGAGTCAGATTCTTCAGCAAGAGCGATATTAAGGTATTGCGTTTTCACGGGACCTTCAGATTATTATGCGATGACCATGACGTCGGGAAACATCGCACTTGACCATTGTAACTTCTATGGGGTGCCCGCTCTATACGCCAACAGTCACGCCACCATCGGAATAAGGAATTGCGTAATGTACGGATGCGGTGTGGCTATTGATCTGGCGGGATACAAGCAAGCATATCTTGCAGATAATGAAATTCTTAATTGTACTGAATCTGTAATTGCCGGCAATGGAATTCATTCCGAAGCAATCATTGAGCGAAACCTTATACATGATAATGCGTCGGCAGGGATCAATGCATCCTCAAACATGAAAGGATCTGGGTCAGGCACCGCCGGACTCGTAATCCGCAAAAACAAGATCTTCAACAACAGGGGTGGAATTTATGCGGATAACAGGTATGGGAAGCTATGGATTCAGGAGAATGAGATCTATAACAATATCTCATCGTATACCGGAGGGATTCGTGTCAATGCGGGCCCTGACTCATGCTACATCACCCAAAACCTTGTATACAACAATACAGCTACCGAAAATAAAGGAGGGGGCATCAGTCTTCCTCGGAGCCAGTATGTCTATATTCAAAAAGCGGTCCTGAGCCTCAACACTGTTTGCAACAATAAAGCCGGGACTGGCCTTGCAGGATCGGAATTTTATGCCGACTTCCCGCCTGCACTGGGCCGGCTGCAGATCTTCGACAACATCATGGTTAATATCAGCGATTCAACCAATGTTATTTCTTTTGCCTCTGCGATCCAGAACCTCACTATGGATTACAATTGCATCAACCAGTCACAACAGCAGGGGGAACATTCTATTTCGGCAGACCCCTTGTTCAGGAATCCTTCGTCCTTTGCAGGGGCCGGACCAGGGCTTGATTCGCTCGACTGGTCGATAAACGGGTATTCTCCCTGTATTAACAAAGGAGATTCCCTGCCTCCCGATATGCAGCTGCCTGTTGATTTTGCTGGAAATCCGCGAATCATAGATCATAGGATCGACATAGGCGCATACGAATGCCAGGATCCGCTTGCAGTTCCGGAGAAAGAAAGCGGCTCTGAGTTCTCCGTTTTCCCGAATCCCGCAAGTTCATTTACTTATTTTTCGTATAAGGCTAAACAAAAAAGCTTATCGATAATTATCATTATCAGGGACCTGAACGGAACACAATTAAGGACATGGAAACCCGGGAAAGAAAATCCTGTAAAGCTTGATCTGGGCGGACTCTCAACAGGAATGTATCTTCTTCAGATAGAAAGTCAATCCGGCAGAGAAACAAAAAAAATAAGCATCTTTTAATATAAAAAATGATCCGTGACCCTTCAGCTTCGACAGGCTGAAGGGTCACGGATCACTCACATCCGCATTCTATTATCCTTAATCAGGTTCCGGCACCGCGGTTCACGTTATCTGTTTTTCTCTGCACGTACTCGTTGAAATGCCGTTCGCCTTCTTCATTCCAGTACTGCTCATAGTAACTCCAGCGCATGCCTGGATTACCCGTACCTGAATGCATGTGATTCTTATGCCACCACGGACCGAATCCATGCCTGCGTCCGCCCTTATGTGGACCATGGTGTCCAAAGCCGAACAGAAGCCGCGCCAATATTGCGAGGCCCACAGCCTGCCAGTATGTTATAAGTCCGAGGTGGAAAATGGCGGGCATCAGCCCGTTCCAGAGCCACATGATGACTGCCCCGAAAAGGAAAAGCAGGGCTGTGAAGCCGATTATGCCCAGTACGATCCAGAGAGGGCGGAACCTGCTGTTTCCGCAGCAGTGATGTCTCATTGTTTTATTTTCAGTTGTTTCCATGATTTTCGTTGTTTTTGTTTAATAATATCTTGTGTAATTTCGAAAGGGCCCGGTGCTTGCGCGAAAGAAGGGTTCCCAGGGGAACTTCCCATTCGTCGGCCAGCTCTTCATAAGTGCGCTCTTCGAATTCGGTCGCGATGATCACGGCCTGTTCGTCGGGCCTTAATTGCGCAATGGCTTCCCTCAGCTGTGAGGATTCAATGCCTTCGTATTCAGTTTCTTCTGTCGTTTCATCTGCAATAGCATTTAGTAAATAATTTCCTTTTTCCTGGTCTTCCAAACTCTCAATCGCCACTTTTCTCTGCTTTTTCCTTAGCGAATCTGTGATCCTGTTCCTGATCGAGCGATAGATGTATGCACTGATGTTGCCTATCTGATCATCAAGGTTAAGCCTTGACGACAGAGATAGGGCAACGTCCTGCACAATGTCTTCGGGTGTCGCTCCGAAAAACCGCTCATCGAGATTCTTTCTTACGAAATTCAGCATCTTCTGATACTCGCTGCGAAAAAAACTATCGACTCTGGTCTTTTGAGAATTCTGTTCCATGGTTATGCAGACGCAGGTCCGGGAAATTATTGCAGGAAGGTAGGAAAAAAATGTACGATGTTTAAAGGATGCAAGATACAAGATACGGGATCTTTTGCATCTTGCATCCTGCATCTTGCATCCTGCATCCTGCATCTTGCATCCTGCATCCTGCATCCTGCATCCTGCATCTTGCATCTTGCATCCTGCATCGCGGTGAAGCCGCTGACCCGGTTCCCCAACTACCCCTTCCCTCATCCGCAATAAAAAAAGCACATAATCGAAAAATTTTATTTATATTTGTACTAAATTAAAATAAACATGAAAGCCTTACATATAAAATCAATATTGCTGCTGCTTCCGATGCTTTTCGGTATGAGCAATGCAGCCCTTCCTCAGGACGGTCCGTTCAAACTACCTCCCCTGCCTTACGGATATAATGCGCTGGAACCTGTGATCGACGCCATGACCATGGAGATCCATTATTCAAAACACCATGCCGCTTACGTGAAGAATCTCAATGCAGCCGTTAAAGGTACTCCCGCCGAAAAAAACACACTGGAAGAACTCCTTCTCAATGCCGGCAAATACGGGGATGCCATCCGCAATAATGCGGGCGGAGTCTGGAATCACACACTTTACTGGAATATCCTTTCCCTGAACAATCCGTTCAATCCATCAACTGAAATCGGGAAGGCTGTGATTGCGACATTCGCGTCGGCCGACAGTCTCAATAAGCTGCTGATCAAAGCCGGGGCAAGCCGTTTTGGCTCAGGCTGGGCCTGGCTTTATGTGTCAACCGACGGGAAGCTTGCCGTTTGTTCAACGGCGAACCAGGATAATCCGCTCATGGATGTGGCTTCTCAGAAAGGAGTTCCCATCCTGGCGATAGATGTATGGGAACACGCTTATTACCTGAAGTACCAGAATAAAAGAGGCGATTACCTTACAGCAATTGTGAAAGCCATCAACTGGGATGCGGTGAACCGGAATTATATCGAAGCTCTGAACGGCCCACTGATGCAGGCTTTAAAGAAGCAGGCGGGGAAGT
>SESG01034488.1_pt1 | contig 16803 bp, 12 predicted proteins | sample 3171421 | NCBI WGS metagenome assembly SESG01 (sample SAMN10866946, study PRJNA518727) | freshwater metagenome | biome: subpolar coniferous forest; feature: holomictic lake; material: water; isolation source: holomictic Lake 227, 6 m and 8 m depth | place: Canada: near Kenora, Ontario | collected... | reverse complement strand
CGACAATGTCAACCAAAGCAAGCTGATAGAAGTTCTTTCAAGAACCATCAGTGACGGCAGGGTTGTATCATTGCTACATAAATACCTCCGGGCAGGAGTTATGGCAGATGGGCGATACGAGGATACTCCAACGGGAGTTCCGCAGGGTGGCAATATCAGTCCGTTGTTAAGCAATGTGATGCTTAATGAATTGGATAAGGAACTGGATAAGCGGGGACACCGGTTCGTGAGGTACGCCGACGACTGTATGATATTTTGCCGAAGCAAGCGGGCAGCCGAAAGGGTGCTTGCAAGCATCACGAAATACATCGAAGGTAAATTGTACCTGAAAGTAAATCAGAACAAGACAGTAGCAACACACATCAAAGACGTTAAGTTTTTGGGCTATGGATTTTACTTTACTAAGGATGGGTGCAAAATCCGCATCCACCGAAAGAGTGTAGAAAAGATGAAAACTAAAATCAGGGAACTGACCTGTCGCAGCAACGGTTGGGGAAATGAACGCAGGAAGGAAGCATTGCGCCAATACATCACTGGATGGCTGAATTACTTCCGACTAGCCGACATGAAGAGCCTACTGGAGCGGACTGACGAATGGTTCAGGCGGCGGTTGAGATCGTTGATTTGGAAACAATGGAAACGCATCAGAACCAGACTCCGAAACCTGATTAAACTCGGTATCCCCCGGCCTAAAGCCTGGGAACTTGCGAACACCAGGAAAGGATATTGGCGAGTTGCCGATAGCCCAATCCTGAATAGGAGCATTACCAATGAACGCCTGAAACAGGCGGGCTTCATCTTTTTCTCTGACTACTACAAACAAGTCCGTTGTGTAAATTAAGAAACCGCCGTATACCGAACGGTACGTACGGTGGTGTGAGAGGACGGAAAATGAAGTAGGAGGAAAACCTTTTCATTTTCCTCCTACTCGATTGGCAATAAAGGGTGTTGATCCCGGTTTACGGGAATCTTACGCCGGGGTATGCGGTAATGTTAACCTGGGGGATCTTGCTGCTGTACTTGGCATTGATGGCATCAATGAAATAGTTGGCTGCAATGGAGCATCCCCTTGGATTCAGGTGGATTCCGTCGAGGGAGAAAACACCACCGGTCACGAAGGTCGTGTTTAAGGTAATACCATCCCATACGATGCCCTTCTGGAATTCTCTCAGTTTGGCGTTCATATCCACCAGTCCCAGGTTGAAATGCGTGGCAAGACCAGCCAGGATCGTGTTATAGGACTCGGTGGCAACCCTGATTTTGTAAACTTCATCCATGGTCAGCACATACTGTGAGGGAATGGGGTAGGGATAGAAGGTTGCCGGGTTGATGATTCCCATGCCCCTGCACTTGAGAGAGTCCTGGGGTACACTCATCAGCACCAGTTCCCCGGCCTGCATCTGGCGAACCTTGAACATCGGGTGGTGGGATGAAGGATCAGCAACGAGGAACGGGTTCGGACCTTTTTTGTATACAAAGGGAAGTTGATAAAGATGCATGGCCATGTTCACCGAGTCGGCCTGGCTCTGGGTCAGGACAAGTCCGTTGTAAGGGATCGTGGTGAAAAAAGGGATGGCGGTAACGTCGGGAATGTTCGCCATTACACCTTTGGCTCCATTAACTGTGAGTGCTGTAAGTACAGCGCCCATTGCCTGCTGAAAGAAGGCGGGGCTGGTGATGGTATCACCGACGCCACCGGTAAGGGCATAAGAGAGCACATCGTTGTCGCCAAGCCAGATGGTGAAGAAGGTCGGGTTCAGCGGGGCGATCTCCTGCACGACCATATTGGTGGCACTGGTTGCGAACCGGGCGTAGTAGGGGTTGTAATTTGCATAACCCGGGAAGAGCATGTGGAATGATTTTGCTCCCGGGATAGCCAGGTTGTTTACCCGGTAGCCAACAGGTGCAAGCGGTTCAAGCGTTCCCTGTGCATGCACGGGGCCCATGGAGGTAACACCCTTGCAATCGGAAGAATAACCCAGGACGTATTTTGAGGTAGACCCGGGATATTGCACACCATATTCACTGTTTACAACGGGTTGCACAAACTTACCCGAACCTGCCAGCTGAAGTTGTCCGGCAATGATGTTGGGGATGGAATATTGCTGACCGGTATGGTAAAGCGCGCCGTCGGCATAACCCGACATCAGCGAGTTGCCCATGGCGATATAGGTGGTGAAATTGGCATTCCCTTTATCGACCTTAAAGGTGTCGATTTTTCGCTCACAGGAGGCAAAAAGGGCAATTGATAATATAATGAAAAGTATTTTTTTCATAGCGTTCAAATTTTAAAGTTAGAAACTGTACGATAAACCGAGTCCCGGGATGCTGAAACCTGTTCGGTAGGTGCCGGCAAAGTTGTCGGGGGAATAGCTCCCGCTGCGTTTTGCACCGATCAGGTAAAGGAAGGAAGCATCGATGCTGAATCCTTTCATCGGGTAAATGGAAAAACCACAGGTAAAACCGGTTTCGTCCAGACTGGGGGTCTGCGGGTTCAGGTAGTCGCTCTTAACAGGCGATGGGTCAAGATAGGCGCCTACCCTTACGGCCACCTTGTCATTGATTTTGTACTGAGCGCCGATGCGTTCAATCAGGCGGTCTTCATACAGGGATGGCGTGGCGGTGCGTCCAACAGCCGGGGTCTTGGTCTTGAAATCGAAAACAAGTGAATCGTAGGTGCTCCAGAAAACATAGCAGAAGTTGAGGCCGATCATCCACTGTTTTTTCTTGCCGAATTCGTAAGAAACGCCCAGGTCAAGGTTTGCAGGTAAAGGCAGCATCACATCCACCTTGTTATTGGGAAAACTTGAACTAAGCGATGGGGCAACGCTGAAGGTGGCGTCGGCGCCCTTAACCTTCATCTCGATTTTTGAACGGTAGTCAATACCGATACTCCAGCCCTGCTCGGGATGAATCATAATCCCGGCGTTGTATCCGAAATTGCTGGTCGATCCTTTAACGTGCAGGTTCCCGTCGCCAGTGGCGCCATCCAGGGGAATCGATTTGTTCAGGTCAACGGTACCCGTGGCAAAAACAAAACCAACGCCAATGCCGATGATATCATTGAAACGGTAAGAAACGGTAGGCTGGTAAGTAATTGCTTTAAACGAGAGGTCCTTGATCAGGTAACGTCCCTGCCAGTCGGTTCCGGCATCATCCTTCCATGCAAGCCTGTTTCCATAAGGAGCATTGACTGCAATGCCTACGCTGAGTTTTTTGGTAGGTTTATACGCTGCATAAAAATAAAACGGGGTATTCAGTTCATGCTTCAGGGTGGCCTGATAATTGGCATCTTTTGCCTGGAAGGTAGCCCTGGCAAAAATAAAACTCATACCACCGGAAAAACTCCATTTATCATTGACAAATGCAGCGCCGCCAGGATTGTAAAACAGTGTGCTGGCATCATAGCTCAGTGAAGTTCCGATAAGTCCCATGCCGATGTTACGCACACCATGCAAACCTACCTGGTATCCTCCGCCAAACGACGTAGTTGCTGCCAGACATACGAATAGCAGCAGGACAGAAATTTTCCTCATAATGACATTTTTTTGGTTAATACTGGGCGCAAGTTACTAAATATTTTAATATTCATAAGTTTGGATATTAGGGTTTATTCGTTAGCTTCTGGAAATGAGAGGTTGACAAACATCTGCAGCCATGATTCCGGGGGAACAAAAACAGACTAACTTTGCAGCCCGGCAGACGGAGGATGATCCTGTCCTGCTGTTCAACCGTAACCTTTTCTGTTAATTCATTAAAAATCAAAATATGAGCACCCTGAACGTCGGCGATAAAGTTAAGTTTCTGAATACCTCCGGGGGAGGAATTGTGGCAAAGATCATCGACAGCCGCATTGTCAGCATCCTGATAGAGGATGGTTTTGAAATTCCTACCATGATCAGTGAACTGATAAAAATCGAGCCAAGCAACCCGGCCGGCCGGTTCTTCGAAGAGCACTACAAAATTGAACTTCCGAAAGGGGATCCAGAACCGGTGGAGCCTGGCGACGACCGGCTCAGGCACCTTGCCCATCATCTGACAGCCGACCGCAAATCGGAGGATATCTTCCTTGCCTTTGTTCCCCATGATCAGAAATGGCTGATTACCGGCCAGGTTGATATTTTCCTGATCAACAACAGCTCCTACGACGTCCTCTACAATATCTTCGGAAAAACGCCGCTGGGCCATTACAATGGCGTTGACTATGGCAGCATCTTTCCCGATTCAAAACTGCTGCTCGACACCATCAACCGTGAACAGCTTACCCACTGGACCGACTGCTGTCTGCAGTTCCTGTTTCACAAGCAGCAATGCCGGGAGGTGCTTCCTCCCTTCAATTCGGAATACAGCATCGATGGCAAGAAGTTTTTCAAGGAGGGCAACTACCGCGACCACCCGATGATCCAGGCCAAAGGGATCGTGGTAAAGGTGCTTTCGCTGACCTCCCATTTCAAGGCGGCTGATTCGCCCGAAAGCAGGGAGGGTGCGAGCCCTGCGCCTGCAACGGGTGCTTCGCTGATTTCGCGGTTCCAGGTCGCCCCCCGCGAAGCGGTTGTGGACCTGCATATCCATGAGCTGGTAGATGATCCCACAAACCTTGAAAAATCGGAAATTCTTGATTTCCAGGTAAATTATTTTCTGAAGTGCTTCGACAGCGCCGTGGCAAACCATTTTCTTAAAGTTGTCTTTATTCACGGTGTTGGGAATGGCATCCTGAGGACCCACATCATTGAACTTCTTAAAAAGCAGGAGGGCATCGAGTTCTTCGATGCCCCCATGGCAAAATACGGTGTCGGAGCCCTGGAAGTCAGGATTCCGCACAATGAGTAAATTAGTGAATCACAGAGACTTTTCTTGAAAAGACAGCGGTTCCCGTGTTGAGTTGAAGGATATACATTCCGGCTGTTAATTTCTGTCCGTCGATGGTAGCTTCATGCTCTCCGCTGCCAAGGCTGCCCAGGTCGCTGGCGGAAACCAGCTGGCCGAGGGCACTGAACAGGTTGATGGTGACATTCGCGGTTTTGGCCAGGTAGAATGATACCTTGGCAGAACCGTCGAACGGGTTGGGAAATACATTGAACGGGCTGGTCGTGTTGGCCGGCCCTGTTGATGTAGGGGCCTCCATCCAGAATTCGCTCGATTCGGAAGATCCGAAGGTGCCGCCCTGTTTGATTACCGTACTGCCGCAGGCGATCTGGTAAGCGCCGCTGCCGTTGACGCAGCATAACCCGTTGTTGCCACTGTCGTAAATGGTAAAGGTATAGCAATCGGCCTGTGGCAGGGTGATGTTCTGGGTGATGAACTGGTTTGACTGGGTATAGGGACCACCGCTTGCTACTACGGTACCGGTTGAACTTTTCACATCCCAGGTGGTTTCCTGTGGGGCGTTGTCGGTATGGATCGTCAGCGTGACAGTGTTGGTGGTTACCGGCGCAGCCTTTATCGTAAAATGAATCGTGTCGTTTTTCGGGTACTGGTCGGTTGTGTTGTTCGGGTTGGTGGTATAAACCGTAAGGGTATTCTGCGGCAGGATGTCGAAACCATACTCGGGAAGGGTCACATTCACATGTTTCAGGCTTGGCAGGTTGCCATTCCAGTGAAAAGTGCTTACGGCCCCGTTGTTTACATTGTATTTAATGGTCATGCTGGTCACCGGGTTGTTCCCGTTGTTGCGGATATCGACGACAGGCGTGATCTTGTTCTTGCAGGTAACGGCCAGCACGTTATTGACGGCCATAACCTGGAGATCGGTACTGTAGGGCATCACAAGCGGGGTGGTGGCACTGAGACCGGACTGGAAAACCGCTTTGGTGTTTTTATCCTGTACAAATCCAACAGCGGCAACCTGGGTCTTGTCATAAACGGTACCGAATTTCCAGGATCCCTCCATCAGGATATAATCGCCTGTTGCCATGGTTGCCGGAATGACAGTCCCTGCAGAGGTGGGGAGCATTTTTTTCATGACATTATAAAAATCTTTTTCGCCATTTCCTCCAGGAGCAGAGTTGAAATGAATCCACTTCTCGATGATGATGTTATGGGCAACCAGGGTTCCCGTAAAGTTCTGGGTGCATTTGACGAGCATGGTCGAATAGACCGAATCCTGCCCGGCAGAAATGGTGTGCTGGAGACTGACGTCAATGGGCGACGGGATCAGGTACTCGGCATCAATTTTCGCCTGGGTGACATTGGCGGGAGCTCCCGTATAATTTGGGCCTGTCTGGGGCACGCCATCCATAACGGCATGCGGCACGCCGGTAACTCCGTAATAACCAACCCTGGCGGCGGCATCGGCAGGATTCTGCGCGTTCATGGGGTCAACACCCGGCCAGTTCGTATGGAATTTAATGGAGGTACATTTGGTACTATTGGCGTTCAACAGGGCATCAAATGCCGGGTTTTGCGCGGCACAAGGCCCGCAGCTTGCATTTGTGAATTCCTCGAAGAGGATAAACCGTTGCGATTGACTGTAGCCCGAAATAATGGAGCAAACAAAGGCTATAAAAAGTAACATTTTTTTCATGACGGGAAAATTTTAGTTTTATAATGTACAAATATATAAATTTTTATGGCTGGCATGAAATTGCATTTGAAAAATATTGTAATTTTGCAACATAACATCTCAACGCAATTTAAGATATCGGCTATGAAAAGAATATTACTTTCTGTATTGCTTATTTCTATGGTGGCTTTTTATGGCTACTCCCAGAGTTTATCGCTAATCACCCCGCAGGGAGTCAATGTTACCAATACGACCATTACCCAGTTCGGGACCTATGACAGTGTTGAACTTATTACCTATTTGAATGTCAAGAATATCAGTTCAAACACCATCAATGTTTATTCAAAGAAGGTGGATGTAAAGTTATTGGATTCGACCGAAACCACCATGTGCTGGGCCGGAGGTTGCTATCCATCCTTTGTAACGGTCTCCCCCAATTCCGCCCCGATGACACCCGGGCAGACGCTTACCGATTTTGTAGGCCATTACAGTACAACTACCGGAATGGGTTTTAAACTGGGTGAAAGTGTGGTGCGCTGGGTATTCTTCAACGGAGCCAACCATAACGATTCGGCTTACCTTTTGGTGAAGTATAAATCATGGACCGTTGGCCTGGATGAAAAGGCTTCCCGCGAGGGTTTCCTCTCATCAGCTTACCCCAACCCTGCCAATGCATCTGCCAGTTTTAACTGTTCTGTCCCTGCCGGCTTAACGGGAACGATCGTTGTACGCAACATGGTTGGTGCAACCGTGCTGACCGAATCAATCGCCCCGGGTGCCGCAACCAGGACCATCAACACCTCCGGCCTTGCCGACGGTCTTTATTTTTATTCACTGGTGCTTGACGGGAAAAACAGCATTACCAAAAAACTGATTGTAAAACATTGATATTCTGTTGATTTTTAATCAGGGCTGTCTCAAAATAATACATTTTAAGACAGCTCATTTTTTTTGCCGGGGAATGAGCCGGATCATTTTAACCGTGCCCCTTACCTGCTATTTTTTCCATGCCTGAAAACGCACCTTAAGCTTTATCTGTTTTACCATATTGTCAGGCAACTTAAGCGGTTCGATTCTCCACCCGGTCAAAATAAATTTGCTGCTGCAAAGGCTTAAACCTTTGGTGATTTTGAATCTTATACTTTCAGCGCATTGATTGAACTTAATCATAAGGAGCAGGTCGACTGCAGTAGATGCATGTTCCAGGCAATAAGCTGCCAGTTTATCAATCCTGCCGAATTCAGGAAGCTTCAGCAAAGTTCCCTGCGGGTCCACTTTACCAAAGGCGAAGAGATACTCAGGCAGGGGGTGAAATCATCCCACCTGGTTTTTCTGCAGTCGGGCATTGTCAAGTTCAGCATGAAGGATGAGGCCGGCCATGGACTTATTCTTACCATCACCCGTGCGCCAGCGATGATAGGAGGCGCCGATGCCATCAACAGCGGTTTGAATCTTTACTCGCTTCTGGCAGTGGAAGACTGCGATGTTTGTTTCATTGATTACGCGCTGCTGCTTGAAATTGCCATGACCAACAGCCTCTTTATGCTGAAACTGATGGAGATGATGACCGGCATGTTCAAGGCCTCAATCCTGAACTTTATCAGCCTGGCCCATAAACAGGTCAATGGCCGGATTGCCGATATCCTGCTTTACCTGTCACGGGCGGTATACCAGTCCCCATCTTTTTTACTTACGCTGACCCGAAAGGAAATTTCAGAATTCGCCGGGTGCTCCACGGAAAACGTGATACATACCTTGTCGAAATTTCACCGCGAAGGGATTATCCAGGTTACCGGGAAAAAGATTGTGATTGCTGATGCAATAAGGCTTGAGAAGATCAGTAAGGTAGGCTGAAAGCAGGTTATTTCAGGTCGAGTAATATCGATTGGCCCGATACCCAGCCGCGGATAAAGGAGGGCAGCCTGTCCAGGTCGTAAAGGATGGAGGCAGTAGGCATCGTTCCCGGGTAAACTTCCACAAAATACCAGTCGTTTCCCTTTCCATAGGATTTGATTGCCAGTACCATCCCCTTTGCCTTGCTGCGGTATTTCGCCACGATATTTCCGAAAGTTTCGGGTTTTGGAAAGAAGGGTTCGTTGAGCCTGGCTGCCGAAGCCCTCAACAGCATGGTGTCGGCTTTGGCAATAAAAGGAACCGGCACCGAGTAGTACCGCACCGGTTCTTCGGTATAACGGTAGGCCACGTGCTGTTTGACTTTGATGAATTCCGGAACATTATGCTCCTGGTTAACCTTGTAATCGCGGGTGAAATAAAGATAGTTATCCCCGCTGCCAACATCCCCTGTCGACAAGTCGGTCAGTTTCCCCTCCTTTTTCTTCAGGCGGGTAATATACTGGTAGTCCTCGAAAACCAGCTCAAAGCTGTCGCCGCGGTTGAGGTAAATTCTCACCAGCGGGGTTTCGCCTCCGCCGTAACCGCTGAATATGATGTCGGGCCGGTTGTCCCCGTTGATATCAACGGGATAGAGACATTTTTTCAATTTTCCGGGGGAATACTTTGGCAATGAATCCCCGGTAAACTGGGGGAACTGGTCGGGGTTCCGGGCCAGGAAGGTATCAACAACCTTCCCGGGGTTCACAACCACATAAGGCCGCAGGTTTAGTTTCTGCGGCCTTGGGATGTGGGTGTAACGTTTCCAGTAAAAGGTATCGGTAGCCGAGGTATAGCTTTGCAACTTGATCTGTGCATTCCCGGCAAGGGTGCACAGCATCAGCGAAAGCAGCAAAAGCCGGGAAAGTTTCAGGTTATGCAAAATCAGAGTGAAAACTCCTTTTTCACCTTTTCCACGAAATCGAGTTTCTCCCAGGCAAAGAAATCAACCTTCTTCAGGTAAACCTCTTTACCGTTGCCATTGATTTTGATGGGTTTTACACCTTTGACGGGGTAAAACACTTCAACTTCGCTGGTATAGAAATCCCTGCCAAAATGGCCATAGGAGGCGGTAGGCTGGTAAATGGGGTTTTTAAGGCCGAAGCGTTCCACGATGGAGTAGGGGCGCATGTCGAAAACCTTGTTTACCTTTTCAGCGATGGCGCCGTCGGTTAGGATGTTGCCTTTTTTATCTTTCACTGCGGCGGTGCCGTAGGTGTTTACATACAGGCCGACAGGCTGTGCCACGCCAATGGCGTAGGCTACCTGGATCATCACCTTGTCGGCAACGCCGGCGGCAACCATGTTCTTGGCAATATGGCGGGCAGCATAGGCTGCGGAGCGGTCGACCTTTGAGGGGTCTTTCCCGGAGAAGGCACCGCCACCGTGAGCTCCGTGGCCGCCGTAGGTGTCGACGATGATTTTGCGCCCGGTAAGACCGGTATCGCCATGAGGACCGCCGATGACAAATTTGCCGGTGGGGTTCACGAACAGTTTGTAGTCGCCCTGGAAAAGCTTCTGGATGCGGGCAGGCTGCGCTTTTTTAACACGCGGGATGAGGATTTTCTGAACATCCTCCCTGATCTTGTCCTGCATCGCAACTTCAGCGATCTTATCCTCCGCGGGGGAATCATCCTTGGGTTTGATAAAATCGTCGTGCTGGGTGCTGATTACAATGGTATCGATCCGCATCGGGTTGCCGTTGTCGTCATATTCAATGGTGACCTGTGACTTGCTGTCGGGGCGGAGGTATTTCATCTGCTTGCCTTCGCGGCGGATGGCAGCAAGTTCCTGTAACATAATATGGGCCAGTTCAACCGACATTGGCATCAGGTTGTCCATTTCACGGCAGGCATAACCAAACATCATTCCCTGGTCGCCCGCGCCCTGGTCCTCCTTCTTTTCACGAACCACGCCCTGGTTGATATCCTGCGACTGCTCATGGATGGTAGAAATAACACCGCACGAATCGCAATCAAAGCGGTATTCAGCCTTGGTATAGCCGATCTCGCGGATGACGCGACGCGCGGTTTCCTGTACGTCGACCCATCCCTGGGTTCTGACTTCCCCGCCGCAAACAACAAGACCTGTTGTTACAAAGGTTTCGCAAGCTACTTTGGACTCGGGGTCCCAGCGCATGAACTCATCGAGTAAGGCATCGCTGATCTGATCGGCTACTTTATCGGGATGTCCTTCTGAAACGGACTCCGATGTAAATAAATATCCCATAATATTAGAATTACGAATTACGAATTATGAATACAAGAGGCTGATTTGCGATTGAAGGGAGGAAATATGGTTTAGCATTTTTTTCCAGTGGTTGCAATCATTCAAATCTGTCCACTAATGGCTTGCAAAAATAATAATTTTTTCAAATCCACCCTGCGATTATTTTTTAGTCAGCTCCTGGAATACCTCCTCGAGTTTCTGTTCTTCGCGGTGCAGCGAAAGAACCGTCAGCTTGTGGTCAACGGCAAACTGGAAAATGGCGGGCCGGATATCGGCGGAGCCTATGCCGCTGAGGTGCCAGACCGCCGATACAGGCTCATGGATCTGCTGGATCGGGTGCTTGATTTCGGTCACGCCGGGTATCTGCATCAGCAGTTTATGGGCAACCGGAGTGGCAAATTCGACCCTGATCAGCACCTTTGAAACAGCAAGATGCTGCAGGTTCTGTGTGGAATCGTCGGCAACGATCCGGCCGTTGTGGATGATGATGGCCCTGTCGCACATGGCTTCGACCTCCTGCATGATATGGGTTGACATCATCACGGTCTTGGTTTTGCCCACTTCGGTGATCAGGTGGCGGATCTCGAGCAGCTGGTTGGGGTCAAGCCCGGAGGTCGGTTCGTCAAGGATCAGCACCTCAGGGTTGTGAATCATCGCCTGGGCGAGCCCGACCCGCTGGCGATAGCCCTTTGACAGGGCACCGATTTTCTTGTGCTGTTCGCTTTGCAGTCCTGTTATTTCGATCATCTCCGCCACTCTCCCGGCGACATTTTCCCTGATCTGGTGCGTTCCGGCGATAAATCCCAGGAATTCGCGCACGTACAGGTCAAGGTATAAAGGGTTGTTTTCGGGGAGGTACCCCACCTTTTTCCTGACTTCGATGGATTGTTCCATCACGTCAAATCCGCAAACAGCGGCATCGCCCGAAGTAGGAGGGATAAAGCAGGTCAGGATCTTCATCAGGGTGCTTTTCCCGGCGCCGTTGGGACCGAGCAAGCCGGTTATTCCGCCGGGTTTGATTTCGAGCGTAACGGCATCCAGCGCCTTCTGGGCGCCATAAAGTTTGGTGATGTTGGTGACACTGATCGACATAAAAGCAGTTATTGGAAATGGTGTGCAAAGGTAAGTAAAATCCTGCTATCCGTTCGCCAGCCGGATAAACCCCTTGAGATGCTCGCTGATCTTGCCGGCCAGGAAATAGGGGAGGTTGAGCAGGAAGAATTTTTTCCCGAGCAGGGTTTGTGTCTGCTGCACAGCAAGTTTGCCGGCATAAAGCCGTACGGCAAAGTTGTGCGGGGAGGCGTCGATGAACTGGTGCAGCGACCTGAGTCTTCCCGGTTCGCCCGACCTGACGACAACAGGGATCAGCAGGTCGTTGAAGGGGATCACAAAGTCGACTTCGGCGGTTGACTGGGCTTTGCCCCGGGTCCAGAAATTCAGGACAGGGATTCCACCCATTGGCAACTTCCCTTGTTCGAAGGATCGTTCCGGAGGAAAATGGGCTGTTTGAGCATCCGCAGTTGCCAGGATCTCCTGCCCCACCACCTGCCTGGCAATCTGTCCCTCGAAAATCGCGTTCATGTCGTGCGACTGGAAAAGGGGTTTCTGAATCCCCGAAAAATAGTTAACCAGTCCGGTGTCGAGCATCTGCAGGCGCGGGAACCTGGATGTATCGGGAACCTGGGGCAGAACCGTCGAAATCGCGGGATAGACCATCCTTAAAAAGAATGCATTTTCCAGCGATTTGAATGCCATGCCGATCTCCCTGCTGCCCTTTTCAAGGTTGCCAAAGCGGTTGAAGCTGATCCGGGTTGCGGCAAAAGGGTAGGTGTTTTGTAGTACCTCCGTGGCCAGTTCACGGCTTTTCGTTCCCTGGGTGACATCCGGCAAACCCTGAATAAACCGCTCCTCGATGCGCTCGTAGATGTTTTTTAAGGCAGCAAGATGCCGGTTAGCTGCATATTCCGACGTGATTTCAGGCATCCCGCCGATGAGGCTGTAGAGATGAAAATAATTCAGCAGCTTTTCATAGGCATACAGGGGCACCGGCACCTCGGCGAAGGCCTCCAGCGCGGCCGGATCCGCCATCACCGGGAGAAACTCTTCGAAGGAAAAGGGATACAGATAGCAGGCCTTCATCGTTCCTGTCAGCCGGTCGGTCAGCAGGTTTATCTCCTTGCTGAACACCGAGGAAACAGCGACCAGGAAGGGCATATGCGGATCTGGTTTTCCGGATTTGGTCTGTTCGGTCAGCAGCCGGATCCACCTCAGCGCCTCAGGGCAACCGGCAGGCTCGTCCAGGACGATCAGCGTACCGCTTCCCCTAAGCTCTTTACCCTTCAGGAAGCTGATGGCCTTCAGGGTCTCCCCGGCAGAGGCGTCGAAATTAAAAATGGCCCTGTCGACGGTAGTTTCCAGGTCGAGATGGATATGATTGCTGAATTTACCGGCAAACTCCCTGATGAGCGTGGTTTTCCCGACGCCCCTGGCCCCGAGGAGGCAAAAGGGCCGGCTGCGCGAAAGATGGTTTGATAAGAGCCTTTGATACATAACTTGCTGCGAACCAGTTAATGATGAATTTTTCAGATTTCCCGGCTGAAATGTTGCAGGATAAACCGCAGGTCGGTATAGGTAATGGCATCGCCGAGGATGCTTTTGATTTCACCCGCCGTTTTATGCCGGTGATCGCCAAGCAGGTTCTGCACATATTTTAGTTTTTCGCCTGATACAAAACGGGTCACCTCCAGGTCGCCGCTGCCCACGTATGGCGCCAGGTGACCCTCGATGGTCGAGACGGTGAATCCGCGTTCGGCGGCAATTTCGGGTATGGTCTTGCCGGCCACGAACATCTCAAAACTGATCTTCGGGGAGTTTACCTTCTCCTTTTTCGGCGCTGCGCTCTTACCAGCGCTGCTTTTTTTCTCCTTTTTTGCAGGAACGGCTATCTGGGTCTGGGCAGGAACCATATTGTGATCGGTGCAGAAATCCCTGATGATGGTGATGATCTTTTCGCCGTACTGCTTGACCTTTGCCGGGCCGATCCCTTTCACGGTCTTCAGTTCAGGAAGGGTCAGGGGAAGGCGTTTCATCAGTTCCATGATCGATTTCTGCGGCAGGATCATATAGGTGGGAATGCTGAATTCATCGGCCAGGTTGTTTCTCCACTGTTTGATGGCACGATAGAGTTCCGGATGGGCGATGCTCTTCGAAAATTCAAGATAATCCTGGGTCTTTTGCCTTGAGGTGGGCCGGAAGTCGACCTCTGCCCCCGATTTCACCTTTATATACGACATGGTGTCAAATCCCTGCTGGCACCTGTCGAGACAGGAGACTTTGATAAAAATTTCCTTCTGGAGCTTTTCCAGCGCCTCCGTAAGCAGCTTCCTTACCGCCTTGTTGTCGGTGTCGAGACTGATGGTTTCAAGGAAGGTCCTGAATTGTTTTTTCAGGTTGTCGGAGAAATATACCGAAGCCTGCCTGACCCGGTTCTGAAACCCGGGATTGGCCTCCGGGAGCATCTGCGGCTCCATCAGTTTTTCGAGCTGCGACCTGAACTTTTCGGCTACCTGGAAGAGCTCCGTCTCACACAGGCTGCGCTTTTCCTGGATCTCAGCCATGAGCGCCTGGTCGAGGATGTTGGCATTTTCCCTGACGGTTTTGATCACCGTGTCGAAGCGATACCGGATCAGCTTCATATCAAAAAGTTCGATGGCAAGCTCTTTCTGAAAAATGTATTTTGATTCGTAAAGTTTATCCTCACCGGGTTCCTGTTGCCGGGCATCCAGCGAATAGCTGATCACCAGCGAATCTGTTTTAATACCCGAACCGGCAATGGGAGAACTCAGGACGATCCCCTCGAAGGTGCGGCAGCGGCTCAGGGCGACATAGACCTGCCCGAAGGCGAAGGCGGCGTTGGCATCGATGATGACCTTGTCGAAGGTAAGCCCCTGGCTTTTATGGATGGTGATAGCCCAGGCCAGTTTCAGCGGGATCTGCGTGAAGCTGCCCGCCAGCTCCTCCCTGATCTCCTTGGTGCTCTCATTCAGCGAATATTTTACATTTTCCCACATGACCTTACCAACTGCGATTTCACCGGTATCGGCGGGGCATTTGACAAAGACGGCATCGTCGGTGATCCTGGTAATCTTACCAATCTTCCCGTTATAATATTGTTTTTCGGCCGAAAGGTCATTCTTGATAAACATAACCTGTGCATTTGGCTTCAACTCCAGGTTTTCCTCGGTGGGGAAGTTCTGGGCCGGAAAATCGCCGGTAATCTCCGCCTTGAAAAAGTGCGACTTGCCTTCCAGACCGGCCAGTCTGGCCTGGTTCATGGCGAAGGCGCTGGCGTTGTGGGTGGTCAGGGTGATGTAGCCTTCGTTGTCATCAGGGCTGAAACCGGGAATATACCTGGAATTCAGCTCTGCGATGGTTTCCGCGCTGATCTCGTTATCGCGGACCTTGTTGAGCAGTCCGATAAAGTGCCGGTCCGACTGGCGGAAGATCTCCTTGAGTTCGATGGTGACGGGATTTGTTTTTTTCAGTGCAACGCTGTCGAAAAAGTAGGCGCTATGGTAATAGTCCCGCAGGATGCTCCATTCGGCGTCGCGCACCACGGGCGAGAGCTGGTGGAGGTCGCCGATCATCAGCAGCTGCACGCCGCCAAAGGGCTTGTAATGGTTGCGGTACTGGCGCAGCACCTCATCCACCGAATCGAGCACGTCGGCCCTTACCATGCTGATCTCGTCGATCACCAGCAGGTCGATGCATTTGATCAGGTTGATCTTTTCGCGGTTGAATTTCCGGTTGAATGCCTCGTTTTGGGAAGCCGGGTCGCGTGGCTGCAGCGATTCGGGGATGGCTGGGGCGAAGCTCAGCTGGAAGAAGGAGTGGATGGTTACCCCTCCCGCGTTGATGGCCGCCACGCCGGTAGGGGCGACCACCACCATCCGCTTTGGGGTGATCTTTTTCAGGTTGTGCAAAAAGGTGGTCTTCCCCGTGCCGGCCTTCCCGGTGAGGAAGATGTTTTGATTCGTAAACTGAACAAACTCGGAGGCCAGCAGCAGCTGTTCGTTTTGACGGTATTCCATATGGTGTGATATATTTTGATTAAGCACAATTGTACCGGTAACAATACCGGAGCCCTCCCTTGCCTTCGTGGTGACTGTCTCAAAGGTAATCGACATCCGCTTTTATTTCTACCACTTGCTTTTCAACATAGTAGAAAGTAGCAAAGAAAAGTCACCGCTGCATGAAAGTCACTAAAAATCAGCGTCATTCGCTGAACTGTTGAAACTCGTCATTTCGCTCCTCAGACAGTCCGCAGTTTTACGCTCATTCCTCGGTTTTTTTTTAACCTGACTTTCATGAGGCGGCCAGCCTGCTTAGCCTGGTTTGATCCAGGATTATTAAGGTACGATTGCGATCAATCAATTAAAACAATGATCTGCACATCAGCATCCTCAATTTCCAATCCCGGTTGAAGCAAACGCGTACTGTCATAAAATAAGCCATAAAATTACAAAAAAATGTAACATAATAAAGGATATGTGAAATATTTCCTGTTTCAGGCATCGGATTGCATGGCGGAACAGAAATTTACTTTTATCTTTGCACCCCTTTTTGGAAGAAAAAGGTTCAATTATTTAAAATAATCAGGAAGAAAGCATGGATACGTTAAGTTACAAAACCATAAGCGCCAACGCGGCAACCGCGACCAAGGAATGGGTGCTTATCGATGCCGAAGACCAGGTACTGGGGCGACTGGCTGCCAAGGTGGCCCTGTTGCTGAGAGGCAAACTGAAAACCAACTACACACCGCACGTCGATTGTGGCGATAATGTTATCATTATCAATGCCGAGAAAATCAGGCTGACCGGTAAGAAGATGGAAGAGAAGATCTACCTTTCCCATTCGGGTTATCCCGGCGGGCAGAAGGAGGTAACTCCGGTCAAGTTATTGGCCAAAAAGCCGACGGCAGTGGTGGAGAAAGCCATCAAGGGGATGCTCCCGAAAAACAGGTTGGGTTCTGTCATGTTCCGCAACCTTTATGTTTACGCCGGTCCCGAGCATCTGCACCAGGCACAGCAACCGAAACCAATGAAATTAACATCAATCAAGTAATATGGAAGTCATAAACACCCTCGGCAGAAGGAAAACTGCTGTAGCACGAATTTATATGA
>SESG01031742.1_pt1 | contig 16807 bp, 18 predicted proteins | sample 3171421 | NCBI WGS metagenome assembly SESG01 (sample SAMN10866946, study PRJNA518727) | freshwater metagenome | biome: subpolar coniferous forest; feature: holomictic lake; material: water; isolation source: holomictic Lake 227, 6 m and 8 m depth | place: Canada: near Kenora, Ontario | collected... | reverse complement strand
TGATGTCCATGAGAATGGCGACTCCAAGCCTTAGAAGCGATGCTTCATTCGGAAAGGCACCGACTACTCTGCTTCTTCTCTTGAGTTCTTTATTTATCCGTTCCAGTCCATTGGTTGTCCGAATCTTCTTCCAGTGCTCTTTTGGGAACGCCCTGTGATTCCAGATGTCCTGGCTAAACCGGTCAATTGTATCAGCCGACTTTGAATACCTCTTCTGCCTAAGCTCAATAGCTAATTCCGCCATCTTGGATTCATCTTCGAATCCTTGTCTGAGTTTCTCTGCTACTACTTCTTTATCTTTATTTGGAATATTGTTCATCACCGCACGGCTGAAATGAACCTGGCACATTTGCCAGGCTGCGCCCAAGAACCTTGACGAAACCGCGGCTTGTATTCCTTTATGGCCATCTGAAACGACCAGTAAACCAATGATTCAGATGCTGCCAGAAGCCAAGGTATCATGTTCTTTCCGTCCTGCTTTAGCTAATTAGGTACGACTTCCTGTCTTTATAGCCGTTCTGACACAAACTATGAACTCTGTAATTCCTGATTAACTTCTTTGATTCTAGGCTCTTGCAAGTACGAGAATCTCATCCACCGCACGTAATCGCAGATACGAAACTCACATCAATAGGCATTATCCATGCGGCATAGCCAGATGATTACCAGTAAAGTCGCATGACTTTGACTTAAGCTTCTTCCAGCTCTATTTAGCCAGCTTACTCTTTGCATTTAATGGAAAAATATCGCATACACCAGGCGCGTTCCCATTAGGGACAAGCCTATAACTTTCTCCATCAAGCTGTAGCTCTACGTAACCATCTCTAGGTATCGCATCATAGCTATGGGTGACAAGGTAAAAAGCCAGGTCTTGAACAGTTATTTTGGTGTCCTCAAATGATAATAGACGATCTCTTAATTCTGAGATATCGTTTCCCGATGCAAGGGCGGTATGGAGCAAACCTATGAGGATAAAGATCGGGATGATAAATCTCACCCAGATCTTTGAATTTATCACGCGAGCCATCTATCTCACCTAAGATTGGTCAATCATTTGGCCCCGCAGCCTATCCAAATCTTTCTTTAAATCCTCGCTCATGCTGGTTTTGTTCAGCCTGGAATTAAGAAGGTTCTGCAAGGTGAATTCGTCGTATTTTATGTGCTCCAGGTTAGCTCCGTCAAAGTCCACATTTATCATCATGATCATGGAAAGGTCAGCATTTGTTAGATCTGTCCCCGCCAGACTCACATTCTTCAGCAGTATCAGCTCCAGCCTGGAATTCCTGAGGTTGCACTTGCTCAAATTGACGTTCTGGATGAGCATAGGTCCCTGCAGCGTAGCGCCCTCCAATCTGGATCGAAGGAAATTTGCATCGACAAGGTTCAACCCTTGCAGCCTGGCTAAAACCAAATCTGCCCCGGTCAAGTCCGCTCCGTTTAAGGCTGTGTAGTCAAGTTTTGCCGAATTCAGATTGGCACCTTTAAGCCGGGCATTAGTAAGGTCTGTATAAGATAAGTCCGCACGACTCAGGTCTGCACCAGTTAGATTCGCTCTCATCATATAAGCCCTGGTCAGATCGGCATCGCTCAAATCAGCATCACTCAGGTTAGTTCCACAAAACTCCACCCTTGAAAGCTGGCTCGACGACAAGCGGCTGTCGCTCAGATCAGCCCAGCTCATCTTTGCGCTCATGGCATTAGCATGGCGCATGTTCAGTCCTTTCATATTAGAGTTTACCAGATTGGTTTCAACGAGCCTCGTTCCATTCAGATCCGCACCCCTTAGATCCGAGTTTCTCATGTTAGCTCCAGTAGTATCTGCCCCCTGGAGCTTGGCATCCTTGAGTATCGCTCCGGTCAGCGTTACATCTGTTAGACGAGCATCTGTGAGGTCAGCTCCCGTTAGGTCCGTTTCGGCCATGGCGGCTGAAGAGGCATTAATTCTGTTCAGTTTAGCATCCTTGAGTATCGCTCCGGTCAGCTTTGCTTTTGCGAGATTTGCATCAGAAAGATCAGCACCAGTGAGGTTTGCCTCTTCAAAGCAAGCGCATGATGCAGTCACTCGATTCAGTTTTGCATCCACAAGCCTCGCTCCGGTAAGCATGGCGTCCTCCAGGAACGCATCTGTGAGTTTGGCACGGGATAGATCCGATTTCAGAAAGGCTGCCCCGGAACCGATCAAGAAGGAAAGGTCTGAGCCGCTCAGATTGCTGCGAGTCAAGTTCGCAAAAACCACACTTGACCGGGACATATTGGACCCGATAAATTTGGCTCCAGAAAGTCGTGTCTCGGAGAGATCTGAGCCCCTGAGGTCTGCATTGCATATGGTGGCATTAATCAGGTTCGCCCCGACCAGGCTTGCTCCCGTCAGATTAGCACCATCCAATTGGGAATTACGGAAGGTAGAACGATCCATGAACGCTCCTATGAAGCAGGCTTCGCTCAGGTTTGCATCGCTCATTTTCACGCCCCCTAAGCTGGCTCTATTCAGGTTAGTACGAACCAGAGTTGAACGATCCGCAAAAGATTGGTCTATAAAGGAACTGGATAGGTCTGCACCATTCAGATTTGCGCCGGTTAAGTAGCAGCCCGCCAAGAATGCGCCTGTTAGATTCGCATTGGTCAGATTTGAGCCTAACAAATTGCACACAGGCATATTGGCACCTCGAAGATCGGCCTGGGAGAGATCTGAGCCATGAAGGTCTCCTTGTACCATAGTTACTCCGCGAAGATTTGTTCCTGCAAGCTTGGCATCGAAGAGACTGGATTGGTTCAAATGTGACCGGCTAAGGTTTGCCCCATGAAGATCTGATCGTTGCAGCTCAGAATGATTCAAGTTAGTCCCAGACAAGTTCATGCCACTCAAGTTCATGCCCATGAGCTGTACATGATCCTTGAAGGTCTGGCTAAAATTCATATCGATAGGTAGTTGGCTATTGGACAGAACTTGCTCGGAAGGTTTTTCTTCGATTGCAGATGAAATTGTAGTTGTAGAGAGCAGATCGAAAAGCAAAAACACCACCAAAGCCAATCGCATCACAGAAACACTCATGATGATACTATCTGTACTGCTACTATAAAATTTTAGCATATCTGGATTGTAGGGTTAATTGGGTCTAGGACTGTCCTCGGAGTTCGATGCAGGATTTTATCGTGTGACCTGATACCAATTCAAGGTTATCATTCGTTGTTATTGCCAACCACCAGGTGAGTGTTTCCGCCAGTTCTTTTTGTTGGAACGGTTTGGCAATGAAATCGTTCATACCGGCCTGAATACACATCTCCCGGTCACCTTGCATGGTGACGGCAGTCATGGCATGATGGGAATATGTGGATTGAGCGCCTTCGATCCTTCCTGACGGACGGAGAGAGTGGCCTCGAAACCATCCATATCAGGCATTTGGCAGTCCATCAGCACCATATCGTAAGGAATGGTCGGGAGCATGTTTATGGCCTCCTGGCTCAGGCCCGCAGCCAAAGCAACCGTGCACGATTGCAGCCTGTCTTTTTGATGGAAGACCCGTCCCCGCTCGGGCAAGAGGTGCCTGCTGAGAGGACGCGCGCAGGGGCTTGCGGGTGTGGGGGCGAGCCCGGGCCCACGCGGGTACGTGTGTGCCCGTGTGAACATCGCCAATTAGCCTGAATGATTCAGCATGAGTTTGCGACAATATTAATCCACCAATAATAGTATTATAAAATTTGGCTCTTCGCTATTTCCAGTTGCTAACCTAAGGTTACTATGTTTTTCCAGTTGTTAGTTAGTCGCTCTGTGCGTTCTCTGTGAGCTCTGTGTCTCTGTGGTGAAAACGTCGTTAGCCATTGGTTATAACCAATGGTTTACGGACTACCACCACCGCAGACACAGAGCGCACGGAGGACTCACAGAGGACTCGATTATTCTATTACCCACGCGAAACAGCGAGGAACCTAAAATTTCCACCATTCATATTTTCTTTCTCGCCCCTCGGGAAAACTTAATCTCATCGCACGCCCCAATCCCTCTCGTGAAGTGCGATGTTCTGGTAGTGGGCGCTTCGCCCGCCGGCCTGATGGCTGCGATCTCTGCCGCAAAAGGCGGAGCCGGGGTAATATTGCTGGACAGGGATCTGGCCGGCCTGGATCACGCCGCCAATACCCTCTTTGAGGGAATGGCCGCTACCTCAGGCATCAAAGTAGAGGATTGCTACCTGAAAAAAGAGCTGGAAGGCATGCGCATTCTTTCCCCCTCCGGCCAGGGCGCAAGCATTCCGGCTAAAGGCTATTTCATTGACAGAAAGAAGTTCGATGAACACTACCTGCGCCTCGCGCAAAGCTCTGGGGTGAGCCTCCTGGCCGGCGTCGCCAAGAAATCCCGGCTGGATGGCGGTCGCAGAACTGTATTCTTAAATGAGGGCGAGATTGAAGCAAAGGTGGTGGTGGACGCCTCAGGAGTTATTTCCCACCTGGCTCGCGGAGCAGGCCTGGTGCCCATGCGTCATGCCGAGGACATTGCCTGGGCCATGGAAGCCGATGTCGAGCATCCCGATCTCGGCGAGGAGATGTTCTTCCAGTACTGGATCGGCAGCATGGCACCCGGCTGGAAGGCCACCTTCTCGCCTGCTGGTGGCGATCACGCCACGCTGGGCGTTTTCGTTCGCGGCCACGGTCAAAATGTGCAGCCCTTTTTCCGGGATTTCCTGAAGCGGTTTAAGACCTACAAAGCAACGCAGTACAGGGATATTGAGAATCTCAAGATTCATGCTGTGAGGCGAGGGGGCGACCCCATCTGCGTGCTGCCCGGCGATATCGCTGCCAATTCTCTGATGGTCACGGGAGGAGCTGCCGGCCAGAGCGGTCTGGCCTACAGCATGCGCGCCGGCACCATCTGCGGCTGCGTGGCCGCAGAGGCTGTGGTGACGAGAGATGTATCCCGGGAAGGTCTTTCCCAATATGAAAAGCTCTGGAAAAGAGAGTTCTACTGGCAATACCGCATGGGTCGAGCATCTTTGCAGACTCTGGCCATGATGAAGGATGAGGAGATCGACAGACTGGTACGCGGCCTGTCTGGAAAACGCCTTATCTCGGACGGCTCATTTGTCAAGAAAGCTGGCTATGCCGCTGCTGTCGTCTTGCTCTCCCGGCCCAGGACTGTTCTCGATCTGGCGTCGAGTTTGATGCGAGGCTAAACACAGGAAAAGTCCATTTACTGAAAAGAGAAACGATCCACTCATGATTGAACTGTCCAGCGACCCTTATGTTCTGAAGCCCAGGAACGCGCCAATGACGGAAGCGGACTTTCGGCTTCACCTTAACATAAGCTGGTGTCGCGGCGTCCTCTTTAATGTGGTAGCTCTAAAAAATGCCATCGCTGTGGTGGAGTACGACGCCCTGCTCTGGTCCGATGATTCCATCATGTTTGTGGAATACAAGGATTCCGTTGCCGCCTACAAAGACCTCTCTTCTCGAAGGGTGCAGCAGATGAACAGCTTCGCCAAGAACATTGCCAGGGGACTGGGATACAAGAATTTCGCGTTCATAGTAGTAGTAAAAGGGCTGGAAGAGGGTACAAACAAAGGCGGTGTCGAGGTTTTGCCGCTTGTTGAATTGGGCTGCTATCAGCCCATCTTCATCTCATCCATCACTGAACTAGAATATCTGAATAAGATGATCGCAAAATATACTCGCGAAGGCAAAGATGAGTTTGCAAAAGAGCTGGACAAGCTCAAGAAGATCTTTGAGATGGAGCAATCATGAAAGGATATGCGTGGGCCAACGGCGCTGCCACAGTTCTTAATGCAGTGGCCACCTGGAAAGGGGCGGCCTTTGGAATCGAGCTCAAAATATATGCCGAAGTGGAACTGAACAATTCCGGCAACATTTTGGGAGACGTTCCCGGCGTGGACACTCGCCTCATCGAGACCTGTGTGCGCATGGTGCTGGAGCGACTGGGCTATTCCTACGGCGCAGTGGTGCGAACCAGCAGCGAGATTCCTGTGGCCGGAGGTCTCAAGAGCAGCAGTACCGCGGCCAACGCCACCGTCCTGGCAACCCTGGATGCTTTGCAGGAAGATATGGACCTGATAGATGCGGCCAAGATCGGCGTGGCCGCCGCCCGGGAAGTAGGGGTGACCATTACCGGGGCTCTGGACGACGCTCTGGCCTCAATGCTGGGCGGCATTGTGGTTACCGACAACAGATGCATGCTTCTCCTCAAGCGGGAGGAGTTCTCTTGCATGGTCATGCTCCTGGTTCCCGAGCGAAAGCTCTTCTCCGTTGATACCGATATCTCCCGTTCCCGGCTCATTGCGCCCATGGCGGATGTGATCTATGATCTGGCCATGCGCGGCGATTACGGCAGGGCCATGACCCTGAACGGCCTGGCCTATTGCGCGGCTTTGGGCCTGCCCGCAGAGCCCATGCTCCTGGCGCTGCAGGCGGGAGCGAAAGGAGTGAGCCTTTCGGGGACAGGACCCTCTTATGCGGCAATAATTGATGAAGATAAGATGGACGCTCTGGAAGCTGCCTGGAGACCTCTGGGCGGAAGAGTGATAAGAACGAAAGCGAATAATAAGTGCGCATCTAAGGGCCGGGGAATTTGATGGGGCTACAAGAGCATCGCAGCGAAATTGAGCAGATCGACGAGCAGATCATAAGGCTCATTTATCAGCGCATAGGCATCTCTAAAAAGATCTTTGAGGCCAAAAGAGCAGAAGGAAAGCCGATCAGCGATCCAGAACGCGAGAAGAGGGTCCTATCTCAGGCCATGGACCTGGCCACGGAGTTAAACCTGGACACGGGTGCAGTCAAAAGCATCTTCGAGACCCTGATTATGATGAGCGTGAATAAGCAACATGAGTTGCAGGGCCGAAATCAAGGATAGATTATGGTTGATATTGCAGTAATTTCCGGATCCAGGTCGGATCAGGCAATTGTGGACAAGGTCGCCAGCAAACTGGAAGAGAAGGGAGCGTCATTTGAGCATAAAGTTCTCTCCGCACATCGTAATCCCCAGGAGCTGGAAGACTACATCACCCAGACGGATGCTCGCGTTTTTATCGGCATTGCCGGCCTTTCCGCGGCGCTGCCCGGCGTTATAGCCTCAAAAACGACGCGCCCCGTCATTGGAGTGCCGGTAAGTGCAAAACTGGGAGGCCTGGATGCACTTTTATCAATTGTTCAAATGCCGCCCGGAGTTCCTGTGGCTTGCGTCGGCATCGATAATGGAGAAAATGCGGCGCTATTGGCCCTTAGAATTCTTGAATCAGGAAGATAGCTATTTATACAATGTCAGTGAGATAAACGCATCAAAGGTGGGATAGGATGTACAAGCGGATATTGATCGCCACAGATGGCTCAGACAAATCTATGAAAGCCGCTGAGGAGGGCATGGAGCTCGCTAAGGGACTCGGCGCACAGGTCATAGCACTCAACATAGTAAACGAGGTCGTTATTGCCAGCGCAGTTAGACAGCTTGGGGCCGACAGAAAGGAAGTAGAGGCCAAGCTGGAGAAAGCGGGCCGAAAAGCGGTTGACGATCTCAAGGCCATGGGTGCCAAGATCGGCGTCAATGTAGATACAATCGTCAGAATTGGAGCTCCCGCAAATGCGGTTATAGATACGGCCGGAGCTGAGAAGGCAGACCTGATTGTCATGGGAAGCCATGGCGAGTCCGGTGCCTCCAAGCTGTTGATTGGCAGCGTAGTGCAGAAGGTTCTCTACTGGGCAACGATCCCAGTACTGGTAGTGAGATGATTATATGGAAGCTCTTGTATTAGCTGGATCCCTGATCTACACCTCGTTCGCTGTTGTGTTCGTAGTAGGTGTGATCCTGGGTTTCTTTGTGATTAGCCTCATCGGTTCAAGCTGAATTCTGTTTAGAGGGGACTGCCGGATAGTTCCGGCGAGGCCTCTTATATTTTGATTTTTTTATAGTTGATTTCGAGTCTCTGCGACCTCTGCGTCTCTTCGGTTAATATTCGTAGCGGAGTAATCAAACCCCGGGAGTTTACCGAATAAAACCACAGAGTCACAGAGCACGCGGAGGAGGAACGAACGGAGACGACGATTAACCAGGATAACGCAACTAAAAAAAATATATTATGAAAAACTAATTTTTAAAGTATCTCCCTGCCGTCTCCAGGCACCTGGCCATCAGGTCTGCAGCCTTGTCGATATCGCTGATGCACAGCACCTCCACCGGCGAGTGGATGTAGCGGGTGGCCACGCTGATAACGCCCGTAGGAATGCCGGACTTGGTGAGGTAGATGGCAGTGGCATCCGTGGTCCCACCGTCGGAGGCCTCCAGTTGCACGGGTATCTCAAACTCCCGGGCAGTGCCTGCTATCCATTCAATGATCTGAGGTGTAGCGATCAGGCCGCGACCTGAGGCATCGGCCACCACGACTACCGGTCCCTTGCCCATCTCGATGGGGGCGTCCTTCTTCTCGATGCCGGGATGGTCCCCCGGAATGGTCACATCGGCAGCGATAGCAAGATCGGGATCCAGGCCGAAGGCGGCAACCCTGGCGCCCTTCAGGCCAACTTCCTCCTGCACCGTGGCCACGGCATAAATGGTGGACTTAGATTTGGTTCTCTTCATAGCCTCGATCATGACTATGAGCCCGGCCCGGTTGTCGAAGGCCTTGCCGGTTACTCTGTCACCCTGCAAAGTGGCAAAAGTCCGATCGATGGATACGGGCGTGCCGGGCAGGATGCCGAGGTCCTCCACTTCCTTTTGGCTGATACAGCCGATGTCGATGAACATATCTTTGGCCTCGACCACCTTCTTTCGGTCCTCATCCTTCATGACATGAGGGGGCTTGCAGCCGATGACACCGGTGATGGGGCCGGATCTGGTATGGATGATGACCCTCTGGTTGAGGAGGGTCTGGTCAAACCAGCCGCCGATGCGAATAAAACGAAGGAATCCCTTCTCGTCCACATGTTTTACCATGAGGCCGATCTCGTCGGCATGGGCCTCGATCATGATGGAGGGGGTCACTCCCTTCTTGGTGGCGATGAGATTTCCCAATTTGTCCAAACGGATCTCATCCACGTAAGGCGCAATCTCCTCTTTTACTATCTGCTGGATGGATCCTTCCCAGCCCGATATGCCGTGTGCATTGCTCAGTTTTTCCAATAAAGATTTGATATCGCTCATTTAATCATCTCTCACTATAATTTTGAATAGCTAGGCAGTTCTTACCCTCGCACCCTCATTTCTGGCGCGAGTGATGAGAACCTCTCCACCCACATCCCTCATGGCCTCGCTCGCGGCGGCCTCAATATCCCGCCCTTCTGTATCCGTTATGGCGTACACGACCGGCCCAAAGGAACTGAGTCCCGCACAGGCAGCTCCCGCTTCTCTCATGGAGGCCATCAGCCGGTGAACAACGGGATGCTGCAGCATTACTTCAATCTTCTTGAAGCCGATCTCCTGCACTCGGTTAACGGCCGCTCCGAAATCATCCAGGCTCTCTTCCACTAAAGAGGGCACCATGCGCACCAGGATCTGGTAGCATAGCTCATGCACCTCGGCTATGGGCAGCGGGCAGTAATCCCGGAATATGTCAACTTCCTTCTTTCCATGAGCGCCCGCGGCGACTTCGGGCAGGGCCAGGATGATCTTCCAGTCACGAGGAAATTCGTGGCGCACAGTTACCGCCGCCGGCCGCACGCCGCCGCAGGCAGCCGAGGGGGAAAAACTCATTTTGTCTTTTCCCGGTCCATAGCTATGCCCACCGTCTATTAAGAAGCCGCCCGTCTCAAAGGCAGCCGTGCCGATGCCGCTGGTTCCACCCCGCATAATGATGCGAGCGATCTCGCGCACAGAGAGCTGCCTGTTATAGAGCTCACAAAGCGCCTTTCCTGCGGCAATGCCTAGTTGCGTTCCCCCGCCCAGACCCACATGCATTCTGTATCCGCTCCTGATTTGCAGACGCGCCCCGCCCAGATTCAGGTGCTTTTGCACCGCGCGGGCTGCAGCCAGAGCGCGATCTGCATTCTCTCCCACTGCCACCAGATCCTCGCATCTCTCCGCCTCCAGCAATATGTTCGGCTCATCTAAAGAGACGCCCACGCCGCCGTCAACGCGACCGCTGCTGCCCGTTAAATCGGTCAGGGTCAGATGCAATCGGGAAGGCGTCTGGATCACAACCCGTCGCTCATCTCGGAAACTATTGTAGGGAAATGCCTCCTTGATGGCGATGAGCGGCTGGCCATGGCGAATTATCTTATAGCATCTCGTGAGCATAATCTCGCGAGCAAAGACGCCAAAAGCCTGGCAATGCTCCGGGTCGGCAGGCAAAAATGCGGTGCTTGTAATATCGCGCCGCGATTCGATGCGGTGTTTTTTCAGGATAACTCCTATGGGAATATCGGCCTTTGTAAGGTCATCTTTAAAGCTCGCATCGAGCCTTTTTAAGGGCGTATGCGAGACTGCATAGACCAGCGCCTCCTGGCTGTTTGCCGTCTTCAAAAGCACTACCCTGAAATTGACCTCCTCTCCAGGGTTTACTTGAAGCTCTTTTGCGACAACCTCATCTGCCGGCACTACCTTCTGCATCAGAGTCTCAATCTCAACTGGGCAACCTGTGACAACTTCCAGCAGGCTGGTCACGGACCCATCAGTCCCAAGCAACATCTTTTGCACGGGACTGAGCCTTCCCACAATGCTTTCCAGCTTTAGAATATCTCTTGCAATGGGAAAAGAAGAAGATTGGACCATAAAAATAAATCCATCGGCTGGAATAAAGTTTTTCCCCTTCCAAAGGAACTGAGATCTATGACTTCCAGAATATCGGGATTTTACAAGCTTGCTCCCTCCGAGAGGCTTTTGGCCGTAGCCGAGCAGGCCGCGTTGGGGCCGGAAGAGATAGCCCAGGTGCAGACGGGCCTTCTTCTTGACCAGGCAGACAAGATGACGGAGAATGTGATAGGCATGTTCCAGGTGCCGCTGGGAATCGCCACCAACTTTGTCATAGATGGCAGAGAGGTGCTCATACCCATGGCCACCGAGGAGCCTTCCGTCATCGCCGCGGCCAGCAACGGCGCAAGAATGGCACGGGAAACGGGCGGCTTTTTTACCTCCAGCACGGGGCCCGTCATGCGCGCCCTGATTCAGGCCACGGGAATTGGTGATCCCTTTGCGGCCCGCCAGGCGATTCTGCTTCATAAAGACGATCTGATGAGGATGGCCAACGACAAAGATCCCATGCTGGTCAAGTACGGGGGCGGTGTCAAGGATATCGAGGTCTATGTCATTGACTCCAAGATGGGACCGATGGTTGTGACCCATCTCATCGTGGACTGCCGGGATGCCATGGGCGCCAACGCCGTCAATACCATGGCCGAAGCGCTCGCACCGCGCATCGAACAGATCACCGGCGGGCGGGTGTATCTGCGCATCATCTCCAATCTGGCCGATCTTCGCCTGGTTCGGTCAAAGGCGGTCTTCAAGGCAGAGGAGATCGGCGGCCATGAGGTAGTGGATGGAATACTCCTGGCGGCAGAGCTGGCAGAGGTTGACCCCTACCGCGCCGCGACCCACAACAAGGGCATCATGAATGGAGTGACGGCCGTGGTGCTGGCCACTGGAAACGATACCAGGGCAGTGGAGGCCGGAGCGCATGCCTTTGCATCGGTCGCCGGACGCTACAAATCTTTAACCCGTTATGAGAAGAACAGGGATGGAGACCTCGTGGGTACTATTGAGATGCCCGTGGCCGTAGGCCTGGTGGGCGGAGCGACGCGCGTTCATCCTGTGGCCAAGACGGCCGTGAAAATTCTGGGCGTTAAGAGCGCAGACGAACTCTCCCGCATCATCGCCTCGGTGGGCCTGTGCCAGAACTTTGCAGCGCTGCGGGCCCTGGCCTCAGAGGGCATTCAGAGAGGGCACATGTCTTTGCACGCCAAGAACGTGGCTGTGCAGGCAGGGGCTAAGTGCGATCTGATTGAGATCATCGCCGCCCGCATGGCTGCCGAGCGCAGGATAAGCGTGGATAGAGCCGTGGAACTGATGGCTGAACTGGATGAAAAAGCAAAGGAGATAACTTGAGCTACAGGATTGGTGCTCTGGGGCCGGAGGGAACTTATTCGGAAAAGGCGGCTCTTCTCTGGATTAAAGGCAGGCCACAGGCCAGCATCGTCTATTTTAATGACTTTGAGGGTGTGCTGGAGGCGGCTGCGGCCGGCCGGCTGGAAGCGGGCATCGTCCCTGTAGAAAACAGCCTGGAGGGAGCAGTAACCACCGTTATGGATCTGCTCTTGAGACTGGATGTTGTGATTGTGGGGGAGGTGAACGTTCCCATCAGACACTGCCTGGTGGGCCAGGGTGGAGACGTCAAGGTCATCCTCTCCCATCCCCAGGCGCTGGCCCAGTGCCGGCAGTATTTACGCGAGCACTATCCAGAGGCCGAGATCAGGACCACTGGCTCCACCAGTCATGCCGCCCGCCTGGCCCAGGAGTTCCCGGAGACTGCCGCGGTAGCAGGAGCTGACACAGCTCTGAAATATGGATTGCAGATCCTGGCCAGAGAGATTCAGGATGCAAGCGACAATGTAACCCGTTTTATTGTGGCTTCAAGGAAGATGGCCGTAGCCACCGGACGGGACAAAACCTCACTGGTCGTTTACCTGGATAAGGATCGTCCCGGTGCGCTCTTCTCCATTTTAGAGGAGTTTGCCAGGCATAGTATCAATTTGACCAGAATAGAGTCACGCCCCAGTCGCAAGGGCCTCGGAGATTACTACTTTTACATCGACCTGGAAGGGCATGTGGATGACAAAGTAGTAACGCTGGCAATAGCCGCCATAAAAGAAAAAGCTGCCATGATCCGGGTGCTGGGATCGTATCCGCGGGCGTGAGTATTGAATGGAGCGGATTTGATGCCAATCGGAATTATCCTTGCCGCCTATGGCACTCTCTTTCTTCCTGCCCTGGCCACCTATGACCAAATCCGAAAAGCTTATGAGCACATATTTCCCGGCTCTCCGGTCCGGCTGGCCATCACCTCGCATCTCATGAGGAAAAGGCTGCAAGAAAATGTTGGCATCCGCGTCCAGAGCCTTTCGGCAGCACGCGAGGAGCTATGCGGCCTGGGATCTGAGAGCGTGGTCGTCCAATCCCTGCAGATCGTGCCAGGAGTTGAGTTTCACCAGGTGGCAGCGCTGGTACAGGGATGGAAGGGCACAAAGCCAGCATTTTCGAGCCTGGAGATCGGTTTGCCTCTGCTATCGGACCTGCCGGACTGCCGAAGGGTCTCATCCCTCTTGCCCGCCTTTTGCAGCGGGCCCGCATATCGCCGGGACCCGGAGAAAGAGGCGGTGCTCCTGGTGGGCCACGGCACGGGCCACCCTGCCGATGCTCTTTACTCTCTCATGTCCATGGTATTGAAAAAAGATCACAAGAATGTCTTCCTGGGCACTATGGAAGGCTTTGCCAGTCTTACCGAGATTTTGCCCGAGCTGAAGGGCTCGGGGGTGAAAATTGTGCGGCTCTTGCCCTTCTTGCTTGTGGCGGGAGGACACGCAGAAAACGATATCTTTGGCCAGAGCCCTCTGTCCTGGAAGAGCACCCTGGAAAAGGAGGGCTATGAAGTTGTGGTTGATCGGCACGGCCTAGGTGAGAGAGGGGAGATCGTTTCCCTATTCCTGAATCACACCAGAAATGCCCTGAAAAAGATGGAAAATGAATCGCTTGCTAAGCAAAGAGTGCCTTTTGAATAGTTGAAAGTAGAATGCCTGTTGACCAACACGTATATATACTTGTATCGGTGTGTAGGTAAGGTTGCAATGGCATCGATTCAAGGGACATTTCCTGAGATGTTTTTGTGGCATAAGTCGATTCTTTGAGTCGATAAAACGGTAAGTGAGTTAAAATGGAAAGATATGGAAGCGGTAGCAGAGGCGGCTTTAGCAGCGGCCCCAGAGAGATGCACGATGCCACCTGCGCAGAGTGCGGAAAGACATGTCAAGTTCCCTTCAAGCCCGATGGATCCAGGCCCGTGTACTGCAGCGATTGCTACCAGAAGCACAAGCCTGCAAGACCAGCCGGTGCCTCCAGGCCACCCAGAAGATACTAAGTTGTTTGATAATTATTTGATCAGATAAAAGCAGGGCCAAGAAATAGGTTCCTGCATTTTTTTGATTTCCAAAACCTTGTGTGGCAGATAACTGACTTCTCTTGGTCCAGGATCTTCCGCGGAAAATGCTTATGACAGGATAATAATTTAATATTAGAAAGAAATAGTGATAGCAATGCAATTTACAAAAAAAATCGTAGATGATGAAATCATGGATGATATTCTCAAAGAGGCAGCAGACGGATACGGAGACCTTATAGCTGCAGCCTTAGTTCATAATGTGAGTGTGAAATCTCTGCAGACCAGAGTTGTTGAACTACGCGATTTGAGGGCTACATGGATTTCTTAAATGAAAAGAAGGTGCACTATTCGTCAGGTTCGTGCGCCAATTGTGGCAGCTCCTCTTTAGCCTCAAAGGCAGAATCTCGCACGGACGAGATGAAGCTGTGCACTTCTTGCCTGGAAGAACGGCACGTCTCCTTAGATGATCTGAGGACCAATGTGAGAAAGCAATTCGATTTGATCCGATCACCCAATCTTCGCAGTTGCTTTTTGAGGATGCTTCTCTCCGGGGAAGTAGACCTTGCCCCTGCCGGATGGAAGACCGGAATGGCACTGGGATTTGAACTGAAGGACGCAGGCTTCGCTCTTCAAGAATCAAGACAAATCCTGCTCCAGGCAAAAGCAAACTCAAGTGTGGTGGACAGCCTGTTAGATAATATCTACCGAAGAAAGGGTCAGGGATCTTTAGCCTGCGAGCAGATCCGAGGGCTGAATGTGATCTGTGACCAATGCCCCGGTCAATATAAGATAGCTCGGCGTGAGCATAAGACTGAGATATGCTGATACAGTAGAGTATATTTATGATGGCTGAAAAGAAGAACTACTGGGAAAAGCAAAAGTCGTTCTGGAAAACACCTAAGGGAATTGCGATATGGATCATGCTCCTGGCGGCTATCCTTGGCGGGGGCCTGCTGGCCCTCAACGTCTTCGGATCCCCCTATCCCATAATTGAGTCCTTTCGTGCCGATCCCGTAGTGGTAAGCCCTGGGGACGGCTCCAACTTAAGCTGGAGCGTGATCGGCGCTGCCCGGGTGGAGATCGACCAGGGAGTTGGCGAGGTAGAACTCAAGGGCTTTATGCAGGTTAAGCCGATTGAGACCACCACTTACAGGCTGACGGCTATTAACGGTTCGATAAATAGATCTATGACACTCAAAATAATGGTACAGCAGCTTTAAGTCACTATCCGATAGCAATCTCAATAAGATCAAAGGGGTCAACGCATGATTTCCATCTCGATTTACAGAGCAGGGACCATAGCTAGATTAGTAACGATATTATTACTACTATTATTTTGTATATCAAGTTCGCTTATTACCTTTCCATTAGTCGCCCTGGCTGCCCAGGATGAGGCCTACGGAATAGTCACAAACGTAGTGGATGGCGACACCTTCGACGTTACCATAGAGAAGGCCGGTGCAAAAGTAGCCTACCGTGTGGAGAGAATTCGCTTGGCAGATGTCGACTCTCCCGAGATGGAATCGGAAAATGGGCCGGCAGCAAAAGATTTCACCTTTGCCTTGCTCATGAACAAAAGGGTCTACCTGGACATCGATGATCTTTCAGCAAACGGCCGGGATAGCTACGGCAGGCTAATCTCTGTGGCTTATCTCACCGGATTCTACGGCCAGCCAATAGCAGCTCCCAATTTCAATCGTCTTTTAGTGGATAGCGGTCATGCCAAATTAGAGAACTTCACCAATAACGAATTCGATCCCAAGGATTGGCGAAACGGACAAAGCTCGCTGGCAGAAAGCGAGCCGTTGCAACGTCTGGGTCAGGAATTACAGAAGAATCTCACAGAGGATCTGCTTCCCAGGCTGCAGGAGTCGGCAGGAAAGGAGCTGGACAGGGCGGCAAAAGATAGCTGGGATTGGCTGAAGGGGCAGATTGGGGTTTGAGTTTAAGGTTTAAGCGAGAGTGAGATTCAACCGGGTCCGGTTTCACGCGAAGCCGCGAAGTCAAAACATTGGTCTATTTCGGCCTCGCTGCACTATTATATTTTAAATTGACGTTGTTCACAGCAGCTCCGCTACCCCACGAAACCGCAGTCTGATTTTTGATGAGGATCTGCTTAATATCCCATGTTTCCAACTTTCGTGTTGGGAAGAGAGACTTGAGGGGGAATGTTATCGCATCCGCGATCTTCGGCGGATCATAGACCATAGGTGTCTCATCGTCATCATCCTCGTTAACTTGGGCGACGAAAATCTCTTGTGCGGTTGCTGTATTGTGTGCCGGATCTACAGTGACCTTAAGGTACCCTAGCTCCCTCGTCTGTCCGAACCTGTACCAAACCGAATGGTTCCCACCAGTAAGGTCAGAGAACCTACCTCCGGCATTGCCGACAATGAAATAGGGAATCGCATTCACTTGATATCTCTGGTAATTATGGGTATGGCCTGCGAAATTAGCGCTGATATTGTAGGTATGATACAGGGTTTCCCATGGCTCAAGATCAGAATTAATTGTAGTCCGGCCATAATCCCAGATAGGATGGTGATGTATGGTAAATGTTCCTGACATGGTATTGTCCAGCTTATCTCTTAGCCAGGATTCCTGGCTCTTTGTGAGGGCCAGGGAGGTATGCGGATCATCGCCACTGGCATTATTCGGATCAGGAGTATCCAAAATGATAAACCGGATACCAGCACAGTCAAAGAAATAGTTCAGGGGGTTGTCAA
>SESG01025743.1_pt1 | contig 16811 bp, 25 predicted proteins | sample 3171421 | NCBI WGS metagenome assembly SESG01 (sample SAMN10866946, study PRJNA518727) | freshwater metagenome | biome: subpolar coniferous forest; feature: holomictic lake; material: water; isolation source: holomictic Lake 227, 6 m and 8 m depth | place: Canada: near Kenora, Ontario | collected... | reverse complement strand
TAAAAGCAAAACGGGTAGCTGATTATGATAAATTAAAGAGGTTACATTTATCTATACTTTCAATGATAGAAAAAATTGAAGAAGAAATAAGAATTCAAACAAGACCAAGGAATCCAAGAGAAGATGTTCAACAAACTTGTAATAAAAATTCATTAAGAGTATTATATCGTCAACGAAGTAATAGTGAACAAAAGATGGCATTATTAGAAGAAACTATAAAAAAAGACATGGAAGAATTTGAAATATATGGAAAAGAATAGTAAAATTTTTATTGCTGGACACAAAGGTCTTATTGGAAGTGCAATTATAAGACGTTTACAACAAGCAGATTGTATTGGGCTTAATTGGGTGGATCGCAATGTAGATCTTACTTTTAAAGATCAAGTTGATAAATATTTTGATGAATGTCGGCCAGAATATGTATTTCTTGCAGCAGCAAAATCAGGAACTACTAAATTATATAATACATGTCCTGCAGAAATTATTTATAATAATTTAGCTATTCAAACAAATGTTATAGATGCTGCATATAAATATGGAGTAAAAAAATTAATGTTTTTTGGTTCATCTTGTATTTATCCATTAACATCGATATCAGTACCAATTTCCGAGGATTTATTTTTAAGTGGAAATATAGATCCGGTGGCGAATTCATATGCGGTTGCAAAAATAGCTGGTATTCAAATGTGTAACGCATATCGCAAACAATATGGATGTGATTTTATATCTGTTATATTACCTAATATTTATGGTAAATGTGATAAATTTTATTCTCCTAATGTAAGTGTTATACCATCTTTTCTTTATAAATTTGCGACTGCAGTAAGATACAAATCCGATTCGGTTACATGTATAGGAAATCCGGATGTTAAGCGTGAAATGGTATATGTAGATGATGTAGCAGATGCATGTGTATTTTTAATGAATAGTTATAGTGATTCGGGAATTATTAATGTCGGAACAAATAAATATTGTTCTCCAAAAGAAATTGTGGATTTGCTTGCAATGTTTTTTAATTATACAGGAACTATAGAATGGGATATTACTAAATCAGATGAAATTCCAGATAAAATATTAGATTCTACAAAATTATTTAATTTGGGATGGAAACCAACATGGGATTTGTATCGTGGATTGTGTGAAACTATGAAAACATATGTTTTAAATTCAATATAATAGATGTTGACAAAAACAAATTATATGATATAGTTATTAAATGTAAACCGAAGTGTCGGTATCAATTTTGGGCATAGCGTCCGAAAATAGTCAAGTGACTATATAACAAAACGAGAAAATAAAATATGAAGAAATTAACAAAATATGCTGGCGTAGTTAGCGCCTTAATTATTGCAACATCGACCTATGCGGCGAATACAAATACGACCGTAACTGTTTCGACGAATGCACCTGTAGTGGTGACATCGGTTGCAACAAATGCAGTCACTCTTACTTCCCTCTTTAATGCGGGTGAGTTTGGTATTAGCCTTGGGTCTGGTTACACTGTTGGGGCTGCTGGAGCAGTGAAGCCATCTACGGCATTTACTCAACCATACACTCTTAATTTTAATGCCGGAGCATTTTACTTTCCTTGGAGAAATCTTGGGTTTGAAGCAAATGTTCCTTTTTATCAAAGTAAAGGTGTAAGTGTTGAAGAAGTACAAGCTGGGGTATTGTTTCGTCTTCCATTATCCAAGAGTATTGTTCTGCTTAAGAACATTGCTCCATATGTTGGAGTCTCTGGAGTATATAATTGGCAGACTGCACAAGATTGGGCTTATATTGGTAAGGTTGGAACAGAAGTTCGTCTTAATAAAAAGTGGGGTATTTTTGTTGAAGGACAATATCGCGACAATGAACTTGTTAAGTTAAATAAGGGTATTGTTTCTATTGGTGGTGGTTTGAAACTTGTGTTTTAAATAATTTCCGCAATATATTTATTATAACGAGTGGGGTGGGGAAATAAATATATTGTGGGATTGGTGGACGGTGGTAGTTTAACCTATCGCCCCTAAAGAGTGGATCGTATGGTCCACTCTTTTTTTTAGAGAAAACAAATAAATAAATAAATAAAATTATGAAGATAAAAAGTATAATATTAGCAGTGGGCCTTTCGTTGCAATTAGCATTTGCCGGAACCGCTCAGATTACGATTACACCAACAAATGTGGTGAAGACAGCATCGGACATTACAATGGCATGGGATGCCAGTCCGGACGCAGCAGTAACCGGTTATAATCTGTACTATGGTACTAATTCTGGAATATATAGTACTAATAAAATTAATGTTGGAAATGTGCTAACGGCAACGGTTAGAGTTACTCCACGAGGAGTTTTGTATTTTTATGTGGCTACTGCATTTGATACGAATGGAATTGAAAGTCCATTTTCTAATGAAATTTCAAATGCAATTCCAAATTTAATTCCACAAAACACATTAACATTAACAACGAATGGATCGTTGGTATATGGAACTACAAATTCATTGTCAGTTGTTGGTGGTTCTGGATTAGGGGCAGTTACATATAGTATAATTAGTGGACCCGGAACGTTGATTGGAAATACAAGTCTTGTGGTAACATCTGCAAGTGGACCTATTACAATTGTTGCTACTAAAGCGGAAGACGATATATTTAGTTCAATTAGTGTTACATCTGTTGTATCTGTTGTTAAATCAAGTCAGATAATTACGTTTGCTTCTATTGCAACTCAAAAAAACAATGCGTCCGTAATATTGTCAGCATCATCAACATCTAAATTGCCAATTACATATGCGGTAGTATCTGGTAAAGCAACTATAGCTAATGGAGTATTAAATTTCCAAGGAGTTGGAACGGTAGTTATTTCTGCATCTCAATCAGGAGATGCTAATTATTTAGCTGCTACAAATGTAAATAATACTATTGCGGTAGTATCTTATTTGCCTCCTCCGGGTTTATTTCGACTCCTGCCTCTTAAATAAGCGGTAAAAAAGAGTGGATCGAAAGGTCCACTCTTTTTTTGTCTTGACATTTCATCGGGTGTAGGTAACATAAATACATGTGGTTTGTTTATGTGGTAAAATGTAATGACAATACATTATATACTGGAATATCAACCAATGTTGATAAAAGAATTCATGCTCACAATGCAACTAAACGTGGAGCAAAATATACTAAATCACGAAGACCAGTAAGATTGGTATATGTTGAAGAATATCTTACTAAATCAGATGCAGCAAAACGAGAATATTTAATAAAACAATTGAGTAGAATAGAAAAAAATAAATTAATAAAATGTTATGGCAAATAAATTAACTCCAGGATTAAAAGATGAATTTGAACGGTTATGGAGAGATTATCTTTCTACTATTTCTCCCCTAGATAAAATGAGTCTCGGGTTACGAGATAAAATTAAACCATTTGCATTGGCGGTGTATATGGAAGTAATTAATGATGTGGATACTAAAGTTAAGGAGGCTTATTTAAATGGATATGAAGATTGTATGATTGGAAAGCATCCGGTTGATACTAATGATAAAAAGAAATTAGAAGAAAGAGTATCAGAAAAAGAAAAGAATGATTTGGAAAAGAATATCAAATTAAAAGTTATTAATAAAATCGAAGAAGATTTATATGCCATTTGTAAAAATACTATGGATGAGTTTAATACAAAAATAACTAAACTTTTTGAAGAATAAATATATCTGATCAAGAAATACATATGTCAAGTTAAAATTAGATTCTATGGAAAAAATTACATTTTTTCCTAATATTTCATTATGAAAGAAATTTTTTATAATATCTGCTGGAACCAAAACATTGGACACGGGTGTGGAACGTACATGGACTTGGGGACACACGACTATCAAACCGCAAAGTTCTGTTGGAAAAAAATGTGCAAAAATAAACTTCCAACCGAAGTAAATAATGTCAGAGTAAGTATAAAGGTAGGAAACAAAGGTAAAAGTTACCACTTCGATCCTAACGGTGAATGGCCTCGAAGGCCCATGATTGAAAGCAATATTAATTATACAGGTAAGATGCTTATTGACGTTATAAAAAAGCATAACAATTTATTGTTATAAAACTTCAATAAAACAATGGAAACAATAGACCTAGACTGGGAAAAAAACGCAAAGGAAGGAAATCTTTCAACTAACGATATGAAACTCATTTGTGACTGGAGCGACAAAAAAATCGAGGAAACAAATGGTTTACTCCCTATTGCGAATGGCCGGGAGGATTTACATGCTCTTGTCTTGAGCCGGTTTCGCAAGATGACGCCAGAACAAGGGTTCCACTCTCTTATTGCGTCTGGGATTTATACGAGTGACGGACAGCTATCCAAGGAATATGATTGCAGTTTTGTCGAAAAAAGCCTCGGTCCTTTAGAGAGTGGAGGAACTTCGGCCAAACTTCCTCAAAAATAAATCGATTTTTTCTTGACAATTGATTATTTTATGATATAGTTATTCTCAATAAGAGTAATAATAATATTATTATGTCAGGCACTATTAGCATAAAGGTAATGCACTGCTCTTCCAAAGCAGACAAGTCGGGCCACTACCGACATAGTGCTCCAATTAATTTAATATGAAAAATGTATTGTTTGCAGTTATTGCTAGTTTTATCGCTATAACATCTATAAATGCCGAGGATATTTATACATTGCATTGTGCAAAATGTCATGGTTCTGATGGAAAGGGACAAACTCCTATTGGAAAGAAGCTTGTAATTAAGGATCTTTCTACCAAAGAATCTTGGAATAATATAGATTATACCAATGCAATTGATGAAGTTACTGGTGGAATTAAGAAGGATAATGTTTTTAGAATGAAGGCTTTTGGGGAAACATTAACTACAGAGCAAATTTCAAATGCGGTAAAAGAATTTAAATCTCTTACCAAGTAATTTTTGCCGATTAAACATATATATGAGATTGCAAGTCTCTCAACTCGAATCTAACGACTATGGTATTTCACTATCCAACGCTCGTCATAGGATTGATTCGCTTGAAGCTGAAATATCAGTATTACAAAGATGGTATACTATACATAAAGAACGCATTGCTAAACTCGAATCCGAACTTGAAGCTCACGCATGGGAAATTTCACCTGTGATGGCTCACGCTAAAATTGATGAGTTGAGTGTTGCTATGGATGACAAGTCAAAGCGAGTCGAAAAAAGAACGGTATCCGATTCATAGATTTGTAATAACTGTGGCGGAATATAGACGCATATCGTTATCAGTTTTCGGAAAGTCTGATGTACTTAAAACCGATGCAGGCTAAATCCTGCCAGTTATTACAGAACTCCCTCCATAAAGCCACGACGCTTTAGTGGGATGGGTAGTTCATTGCCGCTGTAGCTCAATTAGTAGAGCAATAGTCCTGTAAACTATAGGTTGCCAGTGCAAGCCTGGCCTGCGGCTCCAATTTCAAATGCTAGTTATATTGCATAAAATGCGTAGTATAACTAGCATTTTTTATTTCTTCACGACCCCAAATGTCACATAAATGTAACGCAATTGTCATTGTAAAGTCATTGAGTTGTAGTAGGCTGATTATATGTTTAAAGGTAATCTCTATACAAGCGTATATGAGTTTAAACATAGATCAAATAATCCAGTATATAAATAAAATATGATAAAAATGAAATTAAGAATGGTCACACTTGCGATGTGTTTAGTGTGTTGTCTTTCAGCGATTGCACAATCATCTGATGCTATGGTAGATAAGTTGGTTGAAAAGGGTATTATTTCTGTTACAGAAGCAAATACATTGAGGGATGAGAATGACAAGGATTTTAACAAAGCATATGCATTAAAGAATGGTATGCCTGCTTGGGTAAGTACAATAAAGATAAATGGAGATTTCAGAGGTAGATTTGATGAGCTTATAATTGATAACGGGTCAACGGCTGCGGATGTAAATGATCGTGAACGTTTTAGATATCGTGCTCGTCTTGGAGTAACGGCAAATATGTTTGATGGATTGGAAGTTGGGCTTAGACTGACATCTGGAGATGATTATAGTACGGTACCTAATATAGGTGGTAGCCAGTTTTCTGGGAATACAACCATGAATAATGATGCGAGTCGTAAATTTGTATTTATTGATTTAGCATATGCAAAATATACACCATTTAAATGTACTGAGTTACAATTTGGGAAGATGGTCAATCAATTTTGGGTGAGTCCAATGATTATTAGTCCGGATTATACACCGGAAGGTGCTCAACAAAAATTGAGTTTTGATTTGAATGATAAGAATAAATTAAATATTGTTGGTGGAGAATGGGTTATTAACGAAAACAATCCTGGGAGGGATGTTTATATGTTGGCAGGTCAAATTGATTTAAGTTCTAAATGGACAGATAAACTATCTTCAAGAGTAGGATTGATGACATATACATTTGTTAATCCATCTCAAACGACAGCAGGTGTAGAAACATTTGTTGCAAATTCAAATAATGGAACTCCATTAGCAGGAACATCGGTTCAAGCAAATGGATTGACATATGGTGCACAGGAATTTAATCCTGTAATTGGTCGGGTGGATTTAACTTATACACTGGATAAATTTCCAGTGTATAAAGGGAAATTTCCTATCACAGTATATAGCGAATATGTAAACAATCCATCTGCGGATGGAAATATTACTGCTGCAAATGGAACTACTAAAGCACAGCCCTATGATGGATTACAAAATGATGCATATACCATTGGAGCAACATTCGGAAATGCAAAAGAAAAAGGAAACTGGCAAGTTGGATATGCATATAAAAATGTTGGAGCCGCTTCGTTGTGGAGGGGTGTAATGGATGATAACTTTGGATATGGTGGTAAAGGTGGAACTGATGTGCGTGGACATGTGGTTTCGGTTTCTTATCGAGTATATGCTCCATTGCTATTGCAAGCGCAATACTTCAATACCGAAGCAATTACACAAACGAGTAAATATCAAGGACAAACTGATCGTATCTTAGTTGATATGAATTTGAGTTTTTAATCGACAAAATAAATAACAAAGTAAATAACAAATATGAAATTAATGAATAAAATTGCAGGAGTGGCAAGTATTATTGCTACTATAATTACAGTACAATCACAAGCACAAACAATTACAGTTAAAGGATCAGATACCATGGTTATTTTGGCACAGAAATGGGCCGAAGTTTATATGGATAAAAATCCAAGTGTTAAGATTCAAGTAACTGGTGGTGGTTCTGGAGTAGGATTGGCAGCATTGCAAAATGGACAAATTGATATTGCTGATAGTTCTCGACCAATTAAACCAACTGAAATTGAAAATTGTGTAAAAACATTTGGTCATCGTCCAAGGGAATATAAAGTTGCGGTAGATGGATTATCGGTTTATGTTAATAATTCAAATTCCGTAACTGAACTTACAATGGAACAGTTACAAAGAATTTTTACGGGTAAAATTAAAAATTGGAAGGAATTGGGTGGAAAGGATTCTTCAATTATAGTTTATAGCCGTGAAAATAGTTCTGGTACATATGAGTTCTTTAAAGAACATGTGTTGCAAGGGAAAGACTTTGTAGCATCTGCACAAACAATGCAAGGTACTGCTGCATTACTTCAAGCGGTTGCAAAAGATATTAATGCAATCGGATATGGTGGTGCTGCTTATGGAGGAAGTGCTCAAGTAATTGGTGTGAAGAAAGATTCTACAACACCTGCAATACTACCGACCGAGACAACCGTAATTAATGCTACATATCCAATTTGGCGTTATCTTTATATCTATTTAAATCCCGATAATGATAAGGGAGAAATAGCTAATTATATCAAATGGCTTCGTAGTGATAAAGGTCAATTAATTGTAAAAGAAATTGGATACTATCCTCTTCCTAAACAATTGCGAGAATAATAATAGAATAATAATGTCGGCTATAAGAACACAAAAACTTCTTATAGCCGATTTTCTATTTATAATATCGATGTTTTAGTTACTATTTATATAATATGAATGATGTTATTCAATCAACAAATAATACCGATACAATTATAAAAATTATTATTGTTGATGATCATCCTTTAATGAGAGCAGGGATTAGATTTGCTGTAAATTCTCAACCGGATATGAGGGTAATAGCCGAAGCTGGTGATGGTAATGAAGCGATGGAAATTATTAAAAAACATTTGCCCAATGTTGTTTTAATGGATGTTTTGTTGCCATCTGCTAATGGAATAGAAGTTTCTATAAATATTAGAAAATTATATCCTGATATTAAAATTATTATTATCTCAGGTGCAGCAGATGCTACATTTATACTTCAAACAATTAAAGCAGGTTTTAATGGATACCTTCTTAAAGGATGTAATAACGAAGAATTGTTTTTTGCTATTAGAGAAGTAATAAGAGGTAATATGTTTCTTAGTCCATATATCTTAACAATGATGGATTATATGAAAACAATCAATTCTAGTTCTATATCCTCCGATATATTATCAGAAATTGAAAAAGAAGTCTTGCGTCTTTATTCGGAAGGTCGTTCAAATGATATTTGCAAACGTTTCGATATTACTATTAATACCGTGGAAATTTATATAAATCGCTTAATGATTAAACTTCGTTGTAAATCTTCCGAGGAATTAGTCCGCTATGCTATTCAAAATCAAATCATTTAATTTTTTCTTGACTTCTTTCATGGGAGTTGATAGTATTTATTTATAATTGCAGGATGGAGTAGTAGTAACTCGCATGGCTCATAACCATGAAATCAGTGGTGCAATTCCACTTCCTGCTACCATTTTTCTAAAAATAGTTATGTCTGTTATAAACACTCGTGAACCATTAGAAACTAATTGTTTTGGGACAAACTTGCCGTCGCCTTTTCCGGATAATTATTTGTATAATGGAAAATGCGAAGATATGCTTAATCATTGTATTGAAACAAATTTAAAATTTGATTTGATATTTACAAGTCCACCATATAATTTAGGTAAACAATATGGAAATTATAATGATAAAAATTCGTTGGACCAATATCTTATATGGCAAACTGAAGTTATTTCACTATGTGAGAAAGTAATTAAATCTACTGGAAGTATTTGTTGGCAAGTAGGAAATTCCATGAGAGATGGTCATATTGAACCATTGGATATTTATTTAGTACCAATATTTAATAAATTGGGCTTTATATTACGAAATCGTATCATATGGCATTACGGACATGGATTGCATTGTAAACATCGGTTCTCAGGACGATATGAAACAATACTGTGGTTCACTAAAAGTGAAACATATAAGTTTAATATTGACCCAGTTAGAATACCATCAAAATATCCTGGAAAACGTCATTTTAAAGGTCCAAAAAAAGGAGAGTTATCAGGAAATCCAAATGGTAAAAATCCAGAAGATGTGTGGTTTATTCCAAATATAAAACACAATCATGTTGAAAAAACAAAACATCCATGTCAATTCCCAGTAGCATTAGTACAACGAATGTTACTTGCAACTACAAATATAGGAGATGCAATTTTTGATCCATTTGCAGGTGCATGCACAACTATGGCGGCGGCAACACAATTTCAAAGACGTGCGTATGGTTCAGAAATAAATTCAGATTACTGTGAAATAGGAAAGAATCGTATTCAACAAGGAGCAATGGGAAAATTATCCTATCGAGATCATTTATTACCAATTGCATGAGAATGATATTACCATGTCTTGATGCAGATTTAAACAAATTTACTCTTGTTGTAGCGGTTGATTATATAATCGAAGATGAGAAAATTCCAAGGATTACTAAAATTATTATTATTTCACCACCATTCTTAAATGGTATGAATATTGAATTTGAAAAATTGTCACTCTATCAACAATTATTAATTACTAATAAGTGCGTTGTATTCAACTTATCGTCAATGTTAGATCATGGAATTGACCAAATAAATAAATGCGTGGAATCCGGTTCAATTCAAAATTAAATAATTTTTTGAATAAATCAAAATTTGCTTTATATATATTGACATGATTAAACAATCTCAACATTGGTTTAGACGCCCGAGTGCAATGTCACGCTCGAATGAAAGCGTCTATATTAATGACTGCCCATCAGGGGTAGGCTCGTGAGATAAAATGTATATAAAATACTCACTGAGCCGACCAAAAAATAAGGTCGGTTTTTTTATTGAAAAAAGTATTGACTTTTTCTTAAAAACATGTAGTCTTAGTGAAGTTAAAAGATTTTTAGAGTAGATAACATAAAGAAGTATAAAAAATTTAGTGTGGCTTTTAAATAGTTTTGGGCCGAATAACCAAAAATAAACGACGATTGTAAATCGCATCATTTTTTAACTAAATTGATTATAATGTATAATTGTTCCTTTATTCTTATCTATTCTCTATTTTTCGATGTTCATCTGTAATAGTAAAAACATCACGGTCTCGAAGCTTTGTTAGCGAAGCACAACTCTTTTAAAGTTGTGAGGAGGGTGCAATTCCCTACGGGATCACCAATTTAGCAATCCTGAAATAGGATACAAAATAACAGGAGTATGGTGTAATAGTAGCATGGTAGTCTCCAAAACTGCTGGTGCCGGTGCAAGTCCGGCTGCTCCTGCCAATTTAACGGGGTGTATCCACCCCAAGACGTGATCCATCACGCATCGGCATATTGCAATATGCAGTCTAATGCGCAACAGATGGATCGTCGATAACTAGTAATAGTTATCAGGAACTCATATGATTTTAGACATTGTATGAGTTTTCTATTTTTAAAAATATGGATCTGAGGGCAAAGTAGTCGAGCCACTTCTCTGTCTAAGAAGAATATAGCGAATGCGAGTTTCGTCAGATCCGCCAATTAATATTATGATGAAGATACCTAGAACAAATATCATGTGGGTAAGAGACAATTATCCTGAAAAAGGTAGTTTAATACGCCTATATTCAGGAGAAACTATAGAAACTCCAATGGATTATAATGAACTTCAATATACTCTCAAAGAAGAATTTCTTGTATTAGAAAAAAACTATAAAACTATTGGAATCGACGAATCAGTAGAATAATTTATTGACATCGATTTTTTAATCGGAGCGTAGCTCAGCTTGGCTAGAGCGTTGCGTTTGGGACGCAAAAGTCGCAGGTTCAAATCCTGTCGCTCCGACCATTTTGTGGTGATAAAAGTGATGAAAGGAAAAATTATCAATTCCCTGTTTGCATTTTAATGCAAGACATCACTGGGTAGCTGATAATTATCCATCACCCTTTATTTAGAGTATGAGTAGTTCAGTTGGTTAGAACTGTGCTCATTATACATGGTAAAAGACACCTAAAAAGAATGATAAAGCTAAAGCCGGTGGTTCGAATCCATCCTCGTACTTTAAATTTTTAAATGGCCCCATAGATTAGTAGTAGATCATGAACCTTTCACGTTCAAGGGTCCGTTGCAAATACGGATGGGGCTACCAATTTCTTGGTGGGAACAAATTAAGAGAATTAGACATATAAAATGATTGGTTAGAAATAATATGTTCTTGATTTTTAATAATATGTTCTTGATTTTTAATTACATAGTCTTGGGAAGTAATAATAATTGATGCATCGGCTTTTATTTTTTTATAATCATTGTGCATGTGGATCAGTAAGGTAGCAAACCATATGATGGTAATTAATCCAAGAACAATTGCGATTTTATCAAGAATTTTTATAGAAGGCTTCATATTATATAAGTATGTTATTTTTTAATGATTGCTTGATATAAATTCGACATATAATTCATTTGATTAAGTATAATAGTATCTTGATTTTCTATAATTTTTGATTGAGTTTCCATAATTTTTGCTTGATTCTTATCAATAATCATAGAATGGTAATACATGCTATAAAAAAATAAAGAAAAAATAATCCAAGTGAATATTAATACCATATTATCTGCTAATCGTATAGATGGGTTCATATAATATACATAGCATCTAATTAAAATTTAAATCGTTCGGTGGGTGAGTAGTTATACCATCACACTCTGACATACACCACTAGCTAAAGCATCGTGGGTTCAGATATTCAACGATTATTGCTTGCAAGAGCTAAAGAATTAGAAGAAATTCTTTATAAGAATAAACAATTATAATCCAGAGTAGCTCAACAGTAGAGTACGCGGCTGTTAACCGCGATGTTGTAGGTGCGAATCCTACCTCTGGAGCCAATTTTAGATAGATAGATAGATAGAAATAATTGGTTATATTTATATTAATATGAATATAACTGATTTTAAGCAATTAGTAAAAGAGACAGTAAGTAAGGAAGTAATTAGGGAGGGAATAAATTTAGATGCTCTTAGTGATGGAATATCAACCTCATCAATGATAGGAAAGCCGTGGTTAAATTTAGTAATGTCATTAGAGACCGTGATAGGTGAAGTAAAAGATTTTCGTGGGTCATATACATCGCGAGAACCATTGCCACTAACAATAGATGCAATGAAAAAGTTGCAACAAGTTGTTTATTTGCTGAATGAAATAAAACCTACGATTTTAAGTATTGATGATATTCAAAAGCGAGATGATTAAACTTAAGTATATATTAATGGAGGGCGATAGGAAATGGAATTGTCCTATTTGTAATATTCATCATAATAGGGACTATAATGCGTTCTTAAATATATTAAAATAAGGTTTGTCTGGTTTGGGAATCAAATCGGACGTTAAACAAAAATGTGGGGAGGCGTTGAGGATTGTATCTAGTAAAACAGAGAGAGTAATCGAGTCAATGAGCCACAAAACCAAGAAACTAAAGTGTAGTGGGGAACCCCACTTGTTTTAGCGGGTGGGTAGTTCATAAGATTCAAATTACTTATCATTATAAAATTTGCAACAGTTCGGAATTGTATGGCTTCCAGTCAAGCACAAACGAAGTAACGAAGTCGGGGTTCTGAGTGCTCTGTTTGCAATTAATTTGGGTGAATGATGGTGTCACATTAAATAATCCATCAAATTTTAAAATGGGTCAATGTTGGAAAATGGATTCTCCTGCTACGCTTCGAACGTAGAGATTCCGGTTCAAATCCGGATTGACCTACCATTTAGAGTATGATTAAATTAAAATCTTTAATAGAAAGTAAGTCTGGCGTATGGAATTGGTATAAAGAACAATTACCTGATTGGCCAGATTATGTTATAAAGGATTTAATTTATACGCCATTAAAAAATCATAAGGACATGGCAGATAAAAAGAAACACATTGATATTTTAAAACAAAGATGGGAAGGTATTATATGGAAATTAGAAGAGATACCTATTACAATTGATGTGTTTGAAGAGTTTACGAAAAGACAATTAATTAATAGAGCGGGAGGAAAATTAAATCCATATGGAATTCCAAATGATTCGGAAAGACATACGACACAAATGAATTTAATTAAATCTCGTGGTATAAGTAAAGAACCAATTATAGTTATAAAAAGCAGAAGACTTGGGTATGAGTTAATAGAAGGTTGGCATAGAACAATACAAAATTTACAAGCATTTCCGGAAGGATATAATGGTAATGCTTGGGTTGGTTATATATAATTTTCAATTGGTGTAAGTGAGTCTGACGAAAAAGCAGCACATCCTTGTACAGGCAGAATAAAGAGGAAGAGGTAGGTGAAGAGACCTACATTGAAAAATAATCAAATGGCACCGTAGCCCAAGCGAAGAGGCATATCCCCTAGAAGGATATAAGTGCAGTTTCAACCACTGTCGGTGTCACCATTTTAGCATTGACATTCATTAAAATTTGTATATGATAAAAATCATGAAATGTGAGAAATGTAATAATGAAGATTTTGAAGAAGTACGCGATATAATGGAGCAAGAATATAATGGAGAATTTCATACTATTCTTGCTCCATTGACTAGATGTCTTACCTGTGGTAATTTAACAGTAAATGATGTTCAAGCAAAAGAAATAAACGAATTGGTTCTTGAAAAATACAATGATGTGCTAGGTCGCGCCTAGCTGATTTCAGAGGTTGCGGGATATATCTGAATAAGTAATAACAAATGGAAGGAATCCCATTCATGTAATGTGAATGAACCCGTCAATTTAATGGACTGGAATATGGTGTAGTGGTAGCACAGAAGCCTTTGGAGCTTTTAGTTTTAGTTCGATTCTAAATATTCCTACCAAACAATTTGGAGAGGTGGCAGAGTGGTCTATTGCGGTAGTCTTGAAAACTACTTCGGCCTTAAACCGACGAAAGTTCGAATCTTTCCTTCTCCGCCAATTTGGATGTTAAACTACAGTGGTCTGTAGGATAGTCTCGAAAACTATACGTGCCATAAAAAGCATATTGTTCAACTCAATTGACATCCGCCAATGCGAGATTAGGTTAATGGCAAACCGAGAGTTCTACACACTCTATTTAGTAGTTCGATTCTACTATCTCGTACCAATTTTGGAAAGTTAAATGGGCAAGGCTCATAACACACTGCTAACGTGATTGTACCCTTAACGGGTATGGGTTGCAAATACTCAACTTTCCGCCAATATAAATGCAATAGTAGCCAAATGGAAAGGCGACGAACTGCAAAATCGTTAAATACCATTTCAATTATGGTCTATGGGTCCCTATTTCGGAAGATTTGGGATAAATATCGGAAGATTATCGGAAGATAATTTTAAATAATTTTGTTATTAATAATAATATAAATAAACAAAGAGGAAGAGAAAAATAAAAAAGATGAATACAACAATAGAAGAGTTAGAGAGACAATTATACATTGCAAAGAAGGTAGAGAGGGAAAAGAATAGGAACAAGAAATTTTTATGTGTATGTGGTAGTAAGCATAGGATAAGGGATTGTAAGATAATACATACATATTGGTATGCAGATTCGCATAGTGATTGGAGTAAGGGAGAGTTAAAGATAATATGTCCTGAGACATATATAAGGAATAGGGTAATGTTTGAAGTTAGACCTGAGATAGAAAAGGGGAAGAGATGGGCATATTCATATAATCCGCTATTACAATTTTCGAAAGAATATAAGGGATTATTTAATGAAGTAATAAATGATTATGGTAAAGAGGATGGGGCATATGAGAATAATTATTATTTTGATCGGAATCAGGATGAATTTAATATAAAAATTGGTGAAGAATTTCAATATTAAGTTGACATTTTAATATGAAGTGATAATATATTATCTAGTGGATATGTCGGTAAAGAGAAATAAAAATTATGAGTATATTACGATCAGCAAAACGAAAATTGAGAACTGACAAGGTATTATTTGCAGAACAAGTTCGATATGAGCGGAATGAGTTGATAAAAAAAGCAGTTGTAGATCGACTTAAGACGGATGTTGAATTTGCAAAGGATGTTATTAGGGCGGTTGGGGATAATTTGCCGGCTAATATTAAAGAAGCAGCGGATAAAGTAATAGCTGCAGATTAATTTAAATCCGGTTCGACGAATATATGAGTGATCAGAGATTAAAGATGCAATAATAATCAAGAAATTAAAAGAGAATGGTATTAATTTTAATCCATTAAATCTTTCTACGATGGTTATTATATGGATTTGATATAATTAAAAAAAAAAATAAAAGAAGATGGACAGCCAACCTTGAAAGAAAACATATGACAGACCAAGAAATTCGTACAACGATCATTGAAAAATTAAAAGAGAGAAACATTGAGTTTGATCCTGCTCATTTATCTGCAATGGTCATCATAGGATATTTAGATGATATTGCAAAACATGGTATGATTGAGACTGCATTTTCAGTTAATGAAAGTGGACGGATTGTTCAAGAAATTTGTAATGAATTTGGATTAAAACCATCCAACGAAGATATTTTAGGGTTTATAAAGGAGACAATTGAAGAAGCAGATCGCAAACCATTTGCATTTATGATTGTTAAATATCGAGATAATAAGGATAAATTTTTTACGGAATTCGATTCAATTAAAAATTCATTAAATAACAATTAATTATTATGCCAAAATGGTACACAATGTTTGAAGACAATGCAGATGGATTCTCAATGATGAGAGTTTCTTTTGCATTAGTAGTCCTGACTGTAATGATAAATTGGAGTTGGGTTAATTTTAATAAGAAGGAAATTACTGCATTTCCAGATAATGCGGTTGCATTAATTACTGCATTAGCAGGTGCAAAAGTAGTTCAACGTTTTGGTGAAAAAGATACAACTGATACAACTACAAAATCTTAATTATTTAGGGGATGTAGCTCAGTTGGTAGAGCGGTAGCTTTGCAAGCTATAGGTCAGGGATTCGAATTCCCTCATCTCCACCATTTAAAAATTCTACAAATAAGTTATGCAATACGAAATGACATTGGATATACCAAAACAAAAGTTTTCTGAAAATTGGCCATCATTTAAAGGTTTTAGTAGGCCGAATAAAGATACGATATGTGTACAAAACAAAATAATTATTGAGATTGCAGAGATTCTTCGTGATTGGTTAAAAGGATATAAAGAAGAGGTTGAATTAGATACATTGTATGCTGATGCCAGAATACTTAATAGAAGAGCATATGAAGATGGTTATCATTTAACTAAGATATTAGATAATAATGGATGGGAAGTTGATTCTGATTTAGTTGAACGATTGGATTTTTTGCCTAGTATGATATCTACAAAAGTAATGTTAGCAGAAACGCAATGGGTAATTGATAATAATATAACACCAGAGTTAAGGATAGGTAATAAAGTTAAAGTTAAATATGGATTTGGAACTCGATTGGGAGTAATTTCAAGTATATCAATTACAGAGGCAAAATATTATATATCTGCTTTAAACGATATAGATTTTAATGGAAAACTTATTGTTTCATATGAAGATGTGA
>SESG01009599.1_pt1 | contig 16823 bp, 20 predicted proteins | sample 3171421 | NCBI WGS metagenome assembly SESG01 (sample SAMN10866946, study PRJNA518727) | freshwater metagenome | biome: subpolar coniferous forest; feature: holomictic lake; material: water; isolation source: holomictic Lake 227, 6 m and 8 m depth | place: Canada: near Kenora, Ontario | collected... | reverse complement strand
GCCATATTTCGTCCTCAAAATAAAAAATGGGCATCGACGGCGTGAGAATGGCGTTCAGACCGACCGAGCCACTACGCTGGTACGTCGCGTTCATCCACCACGCTGGCGAAGACGGCTTTCAACGGTCTTAGCATTGCCGTAGGCGAGGCCGGCGGTGACAGCGTTGCCCTTCTTGGCCTCGATGGCCGCCAGCGTGATCGACGCGACGAGTTCGGAACGGAGATCGACAATCTGGCCCTCCCTGGCGTCGGCCATATATAAGGAGGTGAGTTTCTGGCTCCGGCCAATATGCGACTCGAATTTTGCCAAGGCCGCCCTGGCCCTCGTATGCCACTTCATCCCGATCCATGTCACCACCGCCGCCCCGACCATCACCAGCAGATTGCCAGCATGGCCGGCGCCGGTGTCGAGAATGCCGGCCATCTCCATGATCAGGACCACTGGAAATGTAAGTCGAGCATTGTCAGACCAATCGACCATCCTTGTGAGATGCTGGTGCTTACGATAAAAAGACATGACGCACCTCTGAAATAATCTACATAATGATACAGCCACGCCAAGGCAGGTCAAGTCTGGTATACGCTATTAATTCTGCGATACGCTATTGTTTGCACAATTCGATATAATATTTTATTGGATTGTCCGTAAGATCAAGGTGTATTATGCCATACCATACGGCGCGCGTGTGTGTGAATATTCCGGAGATCAGTAACGTAAGTGCGCGGCCAGATTTTCACCTCCTATCGCGAAATCGATGTAGATCTATTTCTGAAACGACCGTATCATTCTTATACAAACAGATTGTGGAGCGGAAAATGAGCCCCGTTCGTTACATTGCTTACTACCGCGTTTCTACAGCGGCTCAAGGACGGTCTGGGCTGGGTCTCGAAGGTCAGCAGGCGGCTGTGGCATCCTACCTCGCCACTCAGCACCATGAGTTGGTCGGGTCTTTCACAGAGATCGAGTCGGGCAGAAATTCTGACCGCCCCCAGCTTACCGCCGCCCTGGCACAAGCCCGCAGGCAGAAAGCGACGGTGGTGATCGCCAAGTTGGACCGGTTGGCCCGCAGCGTGGCGTTCATTTCCGCCATCATGGAATCTGGAGTCGAGTTCATCGCGGCTGACATGCCTGCGGCGAATCGCCTGACCATACAGATTATGGCCGTGATCGCTGAGAACGAGGCCAGGATGATTTCAGAGAGGACCAAGGTTGCATTGGCGGCGGCAAAGGCCAGAGGCGTTGTATTGGGCAATCGTGCTTCATTGATCGCAGCACAACCAATGGCACGTGAGGTCATTGCCAAGCAGGCCGACAACCATGCTGATAATGTTATCCCGACGCTGATGCAGATTGTGAAAGGTGGCGTTCGCAGTGTTCATGTTGTGGCTGAGCAATTAAATCAGCATGGCGTAAAAACTGCGAGAGGTGGGCAATGGCATGGCACCACTATATTGAATTTGATTAGGCGACGGGGCTTTGATAGCTTGAAGGCATTAGCGGCGAGCGTGTGATCGGTTTCGATGTGGGTGGGATGAGGGTTGAACCACGGCGTTTCTGCTGGGCAAGGGTGATGGTAATGAACCTCATCATCCGGGGTGTGGGGGGGAGAGTCTGGGACCTTTGGGATGCCGCCTGTGGTGGGAACAAGATGCCACGGTGTGATACGGCATAATGTGGCCCGCGATTATTACGCATATGTGCTATACAAAAAAGCTAAGGTGTTCGGAGCTGTCTCTACCAACCTGTCAGGATGATTGCCAGTGTGTTGAGGTCTCTTAGAAGTCGCTTTACGAAAATGAACATCACGGTCATCAATAATCCAATCCGGGCCTACGCCTGATCAAAGAGTGAGGTGAACGCTTCCCACAGTGGGTAAATCTCTTCGATCTAATACGCCGACAAACAAGAAGCCTTATGGGGAGATACACGACCATGCTGTCAAGAATCAAGCTTGGGAACATAAGATTTGGAATGCGCCTCGCCCTTCTTGCTGGCATTATGATTGCAATTATAGCATCTATTAGCATTACGTGCGTCATTGCAATGTCTAAAATGAACCAAGACTTCCAACAGGCTTATCTGAATAACGCCTCTGGCCTAGTCGCGCTAAATTCAATTGCAGACACTATGCACCGCGTCCGCATTCGCGCATTTGATGCCGCTTTAGCCCGTGACAAGGATGGGGCAAGGCAACTAAACACGGACATGCAAAAACATTTAAGTGATCTCCTGATTGCATGGCAGACGTACAAAGGCACATCTATAGATAGCCAAACAATCGGTTTGATTAAAAGCATAGATGCTGGAATGGCATCAATGAAGGAGTTCTATCAGAACATAATGTCTCACATTCTATTGAATGAATATGATGTAGCGGCATCAACGCTTTCCCATGATAGCACTTCTGAATTCCGTAAAGTTGCGACACCTTTGCGTGAACTCATTGAATTTGAGCGTCGCCAAGCAGGAGCCCTTTTCCATGATAGCGAGGAGCAATATGAGAGCACTATATTATTTTGTATTCTGATCGTCATATCAGGAGTTTTAATTGCTATCATCCTTGCATGGCGTATCACAAAGTCAATCACTAGGCCGGTAGGCATTATGGTCGAAACAATGGCCCGCCTTGCCAAAGGTGATACCTCGATTAATATTCCCAAAACAGAAAATAAAGATGAGATTGCAGAGTTGGCTAACGCACTTGCGGTATTTCTAAATAATGCTATTGAGATCGAACGGATGAGAGGTGAGCGTGAACAACTAAAGAAACAGGCTCAAGCAGACAAGCGTGAAGCACTACGAAAACTCACATCCCAGTTTGAATCCAGTATCCGCAGCATCATCATGTCAGTATCGTCTGCGTCTCGGCAACTTCAGCATAGTGCAGACGTTATTTCAACAAATTCGATTCTTTCGGAAATACGCTGCATCATTGCCTCTGAAACAACCACTGATGCGATTTCTGATATCAAGAAATTGGCGGATACCACGAATGAACTCTCTTACGGTATCAATAACCTAGAGCCATCAGATAACTCCAGTCAAAGTCATAATGCCACAATTGATAATAGCAATGCAATTGATTACTCAAAAGATGTGGCGGCCTTAGCTGATATGTCATCTAAGGTAGAAGAGGCGATCCAGTTAATATGTGGCATTACAGATCATATTTCGCTACACACAGCGAATATAGACAGAATTCTCCGCCATTCTGAGACGGATACCGGTGGCGATGACACAGCTTCAAGCGTTGTGGAATTCCGCAATCTTTGTTTATTTGACGTCGATTTATACCGAGAGCATCTTCTACGTCTTAGCCCCGCTTCCCGATTAACACGGTTTTCAAAGTCAATGACTGACCACGAAATATTTGATTACGTAGACACAATTGATTGGAACCTAGCGATCATAATTGGATACTTTAATAGAGGCCTCCTCAGAGGTGCCGCGGAGGTTGGCATTGATGACGGGCCATTTCCACCCCAGGCAGAGCTTGTTTTTAGCGTCGAGGATGAATATCAGGGTTCTAAAGTTGGAACCACTTTGATGGCTCTGGCGCTGAACGTTCTTAGGAAGCGCGGCATTGAAAATGCCCACCTCGCCTGTCAATCAACGAACGGACGAATGAAAAAAATAATATTACGACACAGGGCAGATGTTGAGGAGGTCAGCGAGAATGATCAGCTGTTTGCGACAATTGATGTTCCGTACGGCTCAATTGGCGCATTGTTAGATCAAATAACAATTTGATCAGCGAACGTTGAGCGTTTATAATTACTCCCTTATATGTGCATGAGCGAGGCATCCATTCTGTGGTTTTTGACCAATCTAAGGAGCAGGCAAAGGCATTATGACAATGAGCGACCAAATCAATAATGCGATCACCGCTCATTGTGAATGGGTTGAGAAGCTTCGGGTTGCGATAGAAACCGGTAAAATTGATATTTTAGTTGAAACTGCTATACAGGATAATATCTGCCCTTTTGGACAGTGGTTGTACGGCGAGACGATTCCGGAACCTGTAAAATCACTGCCTGGGTACCAGAGTGTTTTGAGGCTGCACGCAAGATTTCATGAATTTGCAGCAACAATCTTGTCAAGAGCCATATCAGGTAATCGGGACGACGCCTTTAATAGAATTATCAAAATTTTCAGATTATGCGATTACGTCCCACATGCTTACCCTATCAATCTTTCATGTTAATTTTCTTGAGCTCAGCATATGTGATGTTCCTAAACTTTGTTAATGAGGCCTCCAGATGCAAGCCAAAACTCGTGAGATATCTGAGGCTGCCGCTGTTCACAAAGCTTGGGAGGCATCCCTGCGCACGGCAATAGAAAGTGGGCGTACCGGTGGCCTCGACGTTAATGAAGTAAGTCGCGACGACAAGTGTGCATTTGGTAAATGGCTCCACAGTGAAGGCATTGTATCGATCATTAGTTCTAGCGAAGTTCTGGAACATCTTCACTCGCTTCATCAAGAGTTCCACCGGAACATCGGTCATATCATTAATCTTATAGCCTCTGGGAAGCGCGATGAAGCAATGCAAATGATGGATGAAACTGGCGCATGCACATTATCGTCAAGATCGCTACTAGATGCTCTTGAGAATATTGCTATATCCGATAACAATCACACACTCATATGACGATTGATTTTGGATATCACACTGCATCAACCAGCCCCAAAACCCACAGGGAGGTTATGTGGCGGCACCGGCCTACCTGTATTCAGATACTCTCAGCCAAGCCCCTTCCGTCACGGAGGCAAGTGCTCTGTTCTTTCCGCCGAGATGAGCGTACCTATGATCACCAGCATTTACAACCGGTGGCTGGAGACACCAAGAGGATTAAAAAGGCGGGTCGCGTTGCCATACCAGGATACAAAAAACTGGAGCATCCGATGGTGGATAATGCACTATCACATAGAGAGCAGATCGAGAGAGCTATCGCAGCCCATAAACTCTGGAAGGAGCACCTTGACGAAGCGATATCATCAGGGGTTTCGGATATTTCAGTTGATCATGCTGAAAATGATAAAGACTGTGAGTTTGGAAGGTGGCTCAATAGTAATTTACTGCCGTCAGAATTCAAGGGCAGCGATATGTATCGCACCATCCATGATTGTCACTCAACATTTCATATGTACGCTGCCAGATTGCTAGCTATTTCGATCACTGATGATATATCAATGATTTCAGATAAATCATTCCTAACGAAGATGAATAATATAGTTTCATCACGCTTAATAAATCTGCTTGAACAATGGCTTGACGCCGAAATCGGCTGAAGGGATGCAAACAATCCCGTATATTGCGCATAAGTTGCGAGCAGGCATTTTAGAATGACGTCGAAGATCATATTGGTTTTTGCAATGAGATATAAACTAATTGGTATATTACACCACTCCCTCGAATATCTCTGACGGTCTGGAAACCGCATCTGCATCTGCGGATCATGCTCAGGATTGAGGGACCGGACCAATTTCTGCCGCGACGTGTTTAAATATCCCCGCTCGTTCATCCGCCACGCTGACGAAGACGGCTTTCGACGGTTTTGGAATAGCCGTAGGCGAGACCGGCGGTGACAGCGTTGCCCTTCTTGGCCCCTACGGCGGCCAGCGTGATCGATGCCATGAGTTCAGAACGGAGATCGGCAAACTGGCCCTCCATCGCATCGACCATATATAAGGAGGTGAGTCTCTGGCTCCGGCCAATCCGCGACTCGAATTTCGCCAACGCTGCCCTGGCCCTCGTGTGCCACTTCATCCCGAGCCATGTCAGCGCCGCCGCCCCAACCATCACCACCAGATTTCCAACATGGCTGGCGCCGATATCGAGAATGCCGGCCACCTGCATGATCAAGACCACTGGAAACACAAGCCGAGCATTGTCAGCCCTCCCCACCATCCTTGCGAGATGTTGATGTTGACGATAGAGAGACATTGCATTCACAATCAAAATAATCACGCCATAAACGATGGTAATTCCACCATGGTGCAGGCCAATACATTAAAGCACTTCAACAGCGGCGCGCATCAGGTCGTCATTAACTTCGATATACCGCTGGGTCGTCGTCAGGTGTTTGTGCCCAGCCAACTGCATTATGACCTTCGCCGAGATGCCGCTGTGGGCCAACTTCGTGATGAACCACCGCCGGCCCGAATGGCTGGTGGCTCCGTCGAGACCGGCGGCGTCATAGAGATCGCCCATCAACTGGCACAGGGTGTTCGCGGAAAACGGCGTCCGCTTCTGTGTCATCAGGAGGGGCCGTTCCGGTTTCAGATTTTCCCCGAGTCGCTCCCGATATCGGTCCAGTTCCTTCCGAAGCCGGTCGGACACGAACACCGTCCTGGCATGTCCACCCTTGGTGACCTCGCTCGACAGCCTGATCTGGCTCTTGACCGTGGTGGTGTCGGCCTCGAATACGTCGGAGATCGTCAAGGAAGCGATTTCCCCAACTCTCATTCCGGCTTGGTAAGATAGAATGAAAGCCATCCGATTCCGAGCTGCGTGTTTGGTTTGGGCGACCACTGCAAGGATACGTTTTTGCTCGTGGTCGGTAAGAACGCGGGATTGTGGCATGTCGAAACCTCATTTAATCCTGCTTTAGCTGTTTATTATAATGTTTCCAGGCTGGACGAAGGTCAAACGAAGGATGACTGCCTAAGATTACAAGGGGTTATGCTGAAACATCATATTTCATACATTAAGTGAGGTTTTTGGGTGGCGCGGATTTTGGGGTTAAAGCTATGGAAAGGCGACGCGGTAAGCACCATGATGGCACTGTTATCATGGCCCACCGTAGTGGTTTGCTTAATCGCGACAGATCAGGAAATTTTCCTCCCCCACTTTCTGAGATGCGGCGTAAGGAGGTATTGTGGCGTTGGAAAAAATTTGGTTTCCTTTCTCCCGTATAATCTGGGGATAGAACATGCGTCGCGGGCGCTCTAAGGCCAAGGCGGGAGTACCTGCTCCCGAGTATGAGACCGGGATAGCCGTTGCCGATGCAGGACCTTCGCAATCCGATGATTGTAAATCAGAGCCTCTCGCGCTATCGGAAGCATCCCAATTGCCAGTTTGTGATACACTTTTACAGATAGGTGTAGAGCAATCGACATGTGTTGAGCAATTTGGGGAACCGACTGCCGATGGCCAAAGCATTAACGACGCCGGCAATGATCATGGCACACCCACTAATGTTCATGATAATGCTGCACACCAACCGACAGTGCCACATGATATAAAGGATGAAGTTATAATGTGCGCGGCTCATGTCGTCAATAATTGCAATAATATATCCAACGATGGCCAACGATCACCTGGATATGCCAAAGTGGATACAAAGAACGCTCGGTCATTATTACTTAACAACTCTCTATCCGCACCTGATGCTGACCTAAAGACGGTCTCGGTAGTTGGCGCTATGCCACAAGACATAACTAATATCATAAGAATCGATAAGAAGCGCACAGATGCTTCCTGGGTATCTCTGATCACCACCTCATCATGGAGCAATGGAAACAAACATATCCAATCGCCATCTGATCCAGTACTGGAGGTTGGCCCCATTCCTTACAAGACTATTGCCAAGCTACAGCCGGTATCCAGCTGCGACTATGGGAGTATATTTACATTACCTGCGGTAATTGTGAGGGAGCCACAAATTCGTACCACCGAATCTGATGTAGAACCGATTTTACCGCCGCCCTCACCGCCTAAACTGGGAGATATCGAAGGCTCCGACGAGCAAGTGTGCGTTGCAGCCCCGGCACACCACAAGGCCGAGGAGACCTCTAACACAGCATTTTTCGATCGCTGGGCGGAGGTTGAGGGGGCTTGGAATGACGATAAGGATGTAGATGAAAATCCAACATTAGAGGTTGCTGCCACTTTCGCCACCACGTCTAATGAAACACTGACTCAAGAAGTTGCATCAAACGATGCGACAACAACTATTCCATTGTTACAATTAGCATTACAGGACGTGCCCCTTGATCCTGATTTGCATACTCTCCCCACGACTCCTGAGACTGATAGGGGTAACCCACTACCCGCACTCGATACGACTGTGATGTCGGAGCCTCCAATTTCCCCGCTGACTTCGATTTCGGAAACTTCCTCTCTTGAACAGCAGCTACCGATTTCCCCGTCCGCGCCGCCGATGGTTGGGCCTGTAGTAGGTACCGTGGAGGTTCCGCTAGAGATTCCGCTGCCTCTCCCGGACGGAAGGCGACTGGTGCGGACACTTTTGTTCGACGAAGGCCCCGTATTTTCGGCTCACCCAGTTCAGGTAACAGTGATTGTCGAGCCAAAACTTCAACTAAGTGGGCAGCCCGCGGACAAGGTAACCGAGCCCATCGTAGCTACAATTTCTACCCTGTTAGCTGAACCGTCTTCACAGGCCCCGGCTTTTGCACCACCAAATGGAATGCGTTTGGCTTCTTCTACCGTGCCGACACGTTCAAATTCTGGCCCTGCATCCCCTTCATTGTTTACGGCCGTGGTAGGACTTGGGGTTTCATTTGGTAAGGCGGTTAGTAGTATCATTGGGTTCGGCGGCAAACCGCCATCCGCCCCAGCTGGAGTGCGAAGTAGGCCTGCTGCGGGACAAGGCACTGGTGCAAAATCTCGATCCACTGGTATACAAAGAAGACGTCGTCGGTGACGCTCTGGCCGTCGATTTTGACGTTTTTTGGGCGGAAAAGGATTTCGTGGCGTGCGATAAGTAACGTGTTCCAAGGTCCTGCAAACAATCATCTTAGGAGATTGGGTTATGGTTGACAACAAAACGCAGCACGTAGGCGACAATGTTATCATTGCTGGCATTGACTTTGGAACATCGCAGACCGCAGTCATAACAAGCCGAGGTATCCGGAAGGTTTTTCCATCAATTGTTGGCTATCCGAAAGACGTGATTGGCGTGCGTCTTTTGGGGGCACCGTTCATTGTTGGTGATGCTGCCTATGATAAACGGTCGTTTCTGGAGGTGCGCTATCCGCTACAGGAAGGCGTTATCAAAGAGGCAAACGCTAAGGATTTGGCAGCAGCACGTGAGGTGCTTAAATGCGCGATTGATCTTGCCGATGCCCAGCCCGGTGATGAGCTTCGTGCAATTATCAGTGTTCCTGCTCGGGCATCTGCAGTTGACAAGTCGCTGGTTTTGCAGATTGCAGAGGAATTCACACACGTCTCTGTCGTTGTTTCGCAACCATTCTTGGTTGCCTATCATTACGGTAAACTTTACAACGCGCTTGTCATCGACATCGGTGCCGGTACCGTTGATATCTGCGCTCTCAAGGGCATGATGCCGCCACCTGAGGATCAGTTGACACTAAAGAAGGCTGGCAACTACATCGACGAACGGCTTATGGAAGGCATTAGGGACCGTTATCCTGATGTTCAGATAAATCTGAACATCGCGCGGGGGTATAAGGAATCTCGCGCCTTTGTTGGCAAGCCTGCAAGCCCAGTCCAGGTCGAGATGAGGTCAAACGGGCTACCTGTTATGTGCGATATCACCGAGGAAATGCGAAACGCCTGCGAATCTATTGTTCCAGACATCATTGAGGGCGTGGAAAACTTGCTCAAGCGTTTTCAGCCCGACGATTTGCCGAAGGTTCTTCAGAACATTATCGTGGCGGGCTGCGGCTGCAAGATCGCAGGCATTTCCGATTTGCTGGCAGCCAAGCTTCGGTCATACGGCGACGTCAAAATCGCGCTGGCGCGGGATCCCGACTATGACGCGGCTTCAGGCGCGCTGCTGATGGGCCAAGAGCTACCACCTAAGTTTTGGGATCAGGTCGGGGATATGATTGGTGAGAATTGATCAATTTGTGACCTTTCACCACGCTCTTCGAATCGCCGCCCAAACTGCCTTCGACCGACAGCCGCCAGCCTGACCAACCCTTACGTCCACAATCAGTTATGTCGCATTGACACGGTAAATTCGGCGGCGTAGAGATACAAAAGCTCTTAAAAATGCCCATTGAGGTAGCGCCATCACCCCACCTTTGAATCAAACGGAGCCGCTCAAATGATCCAAGACATTGTACTGGCACAAGTTGAGGATACGGCCCAATCGGCGATGCTTTCGGGGTTGACAGGAAAGTCCTTTACCGTCTCTCAGGTTACGACCGCAGGCAATGGCCTGGGTACATTTGTTTTCCTAAACCCAGATGGTGGTGCTACAGCCGCTGGACAGGGTGCCGTAGCACTTAAGCTTGAGGGCACCCGCCAAATGGCTCAGATGTCGGGACTTATTGGGAAGTCTGTGACTATTGGCAAGACGCCAGTAATGGTCGGCGGTATTGGCAAGTGGGTTGCGTTCTGTCCCAATGCTACCGTAGCCGCCAAAGGACTGGCTGGAGTGGGCGCCGCTGGATTGGGCGTCACGGGCGCCGCAGCCGGTCTCGGTACCGGCGGAAGTGCCGCCTCGCAACTTGTCATGCTTAAGCTTGAAGGAGCCGGGGCGGCGGCACAGACCTCCATGCTGTCAGGGAAGACCTACACCGTTGCAAAGGTCACGGCGGCAACGGGCGAAGCTGGCAAGTGGCTGTTCCTACAGCCCACCGGTGCTGCTTCTGCCGCCAATGACCTCGTGGCTCTTAAGGTTCAGCATGGTGCCGGCCAAATGTCTTGGATGGTCGGCAAGACATTCACTGTTGGCAACGGCCCAATGGTGGCTGCCGATGGAGCCGGAAAGTACCTATGTTTGAAGCCCGCCACCGGCATCATTGGAAAAGGAGTGGCCGCGGGAGCCGCAGGCCTAATGGACGGGGCGGTTGGCAGTGGCGCTGGGACGGCGGCGAAGGCCACGGTCATCAAGGCGGCAGGAGTTGGGGCAGCCAAGGTTGGGACAACGCTGAAGGCGACTGCGCCAATTGCCGTTGCTGCAGCTTCACCTGCTGCGGTCACAGCGGCGGCCAAGGGCGGAACAGCTGGTGGAACGATCTGGGCCGGAACAGGACTGAGGCTTGGACTTGGCTTAGGGCTTGGTGCGGCCGGACCGCTTCTGCTTGGCGCACTCGTCGCTGCTGCTGGGTATGGTGCCTATCGGTACTATAAGACGGCACCAGAAATTGACCAATCTGACGAAGATTTATCCGATGCGATGAGCCCTGCGGGTTCGCAGTAGGACTTTCTGATCGAGAGTTTGACCAAGCCAGAATAGATGCCGGTATTGCTAACAACGCAAAGCCAGCATTGGCTTGAGTACTCTTGTTGATCAAAAGCTAGTCAGGCCTATGGCATCAAGGGCAACAGAGTTTTCTGGAATGCTTTGGAGGCACTCCGCATGAACCCCGTGCTTTTTGCCGAGATTGAACGGGAGGTTGGTCAAAACGCTGTAACAGCGGCTGTTACTGCCAAAGGTGCTGCGGTTATCCCTGGTTCGATGGCTAGTGCCGCAGGGGTTGGCACTGCAAAGGCCGCAGCCGCTGGCTTGGCGGGACACACGGCTCCCTACGGAATGGTTCTCGGTTCGGCAGCAATTATCCCCTGCTGCACACAGGCATCAGCAGGCGCTATGCCACTGCTCATGGCGAAAGGGTTTGGCCTTGGCATGGGGGTTATGCCGGGCTGGCCCTTAGTTATCGGCGCAGGGTGCGCCCTAACTATCTCCGCGCTTTATGATCGGTACATGAAGACCTCCGAAGGCAAGAGTGTGCCGGAGGCGTCCTTTGCCAGTGAGGCAATGGGCTATATCAACGATAAGGTCCAGACAGCCCTATCAGGGGCTGAAATTTACCGAAACGCGATCTCGCCAAAGGTCCAAAGCACCTACCCGAGAGAACGTAGGTACTCATTCCGGGTCAAGGTTCCAGATGGAGCAATGGCAGTTGTGTGGAAAAACAAAAATGGTCAACATTGTAGCGCCAATGCAATAGATATTTCATTTAGAGGTATTCACTTTGATGGCAAGCACTATGACGCTAAGGACATTGATAGGCTTGAGTTCCCACGCCTTGGCATTAACCTTGATGTAACTAAGTCATCGATCGTCCGGAGGGATGGTGACAGTGTGGTTGTCTACCTTAAAAACTTCAGCAATGATGTTGATGGGTGGATGTCATGGATTGAAATATTAACCAGGATTGACCAGGAGTAATTCCATGGGAATATTTATATTGGTAATTTCAGCATTGATCGGCTACGGCTGTTTTCAGTTGGGGATGACCCGAGCTGACGAAAACAGAAGGGATGCCACCCGGTCCATTAAAGAGCTTGAGACCTACCTACGCGAACTTCGCAAGGAAGTCAAAGCTTTTAAAGAATCTAAGATAGATTTATCAAGCTTAGTATCTGAATTGACAAATAAAGAGGCAACCCTCATTAGTGAGATCAAAGGTCTTGAGCAGTATATTAATTCACAAAAAATCTCTAAGCTTTCTGACCTTGACGCTGAAGTGAGCGCCCTAAAAAGGTCAGCAACAAGCAAAGTTGTTGAATGGGCCGAGAAAGAAGAAAGCCGGATTGGCGAGAAGATCAACAAGCAAGTTATTGAGCTTGCCAATAAGGCCTTTTCTGAAGCTTATAAAATATCAACCCAGGACGTTCAGAAAATTTGTGAGGACATTGAAGGCCTACAAGGCATAGGTGATGATGCTAAAACTGTGATTCTTAATATATTACGGACATTTAGTGATCGAAACATCCCGACGGACGTTAATGGCGGCGTGAGGGCAGACGAAGCAAGGCAAACCAAATCACGAGCTGCGTGAATGGTCGGCATTGACTGACAATATCTCCATGCAGCTGACCAACCCAGGCACCACCGTCAATAACCGTCCCCCCCCCTCTCGACCGAGTCGTTCTATGAACTAACCATACGAGGCGATACCATAACATCACTGCTACAAACTGTTTGGCCCTAGATTCGAAGAACATATCGAGAATGCCAACCTAAACGCTTCTCGTTCAACATCCTCCCATGTTCCACTCTCGTAATTCAGGCCCAGACTTAGTATTATATCCATTGCTTCAGTGTCATGGCAGATTCCATTCTTATAATAATGCTCAACCTTCAAAAAACTTGGGTTGGAACCCCGGTCAGATGGGAAATAGCCATAGACAGCTGGTCCGTCAAGCCGATGCCGTTTTAGAGCAAGCTTTGATTTATTTTTACTGTCTTGTGCATAAAACATAAGCAGGTTTTGCCCATCCGTGAAAGTCAGCGTTACAAGGTATCTATAGCCGCTTTCCAATACGTCCCAAATGCTCCGATAGTGGAAGCAAAGGAAGTCAAGATCGTCATCAAAATCTTCTGGGATCATCTCTTTGAAAAAGGCGTCAAAATCTTCATTTGTCAGTCCGACCATCGCCACCCTCGTCGCTGGACCGAAGGCAACTCATACCGCTTCATTGCGACAGAATTGCGACCACATTAAGTCCTATAAGACACACTATAATGCCGTTCCTGCTTTTCAGCTACACCGACTTCGCCCTTTGCGGCATAGTTTGCATCGTTACGGGTACCACCACTACCGTGCCCCCCTCCCCCCATTATGCCTACCGTTCCCCACCGCCTTCGACCGCCAGCCACCCTGCCCTTCGCAACCTTCATGCCACACTCATCACGATAACATTCTAAAAGACTTTCCCAACTACCATCGGAAATAGTCAGCTGCTCTATGCCCACGAATGATTGCCAATCACGATTACATTTAAGATTATGGGCGCTATATAACGATTTGTTATACATCATATAATCGTCAGCATTCGGCTTCCAATGTCGGCATCAAAGTTCCGCCAATGTTCTCTACATGAAGCATCTCAATGTAGTCAGCTGCTCCAGCATCGAGTAGAATAACACAGAATTTACACGACTGAAAAAGTGTTCTATAACTTATTGATTTTTCAGCACCAATCCAAGATGCTAGCCCACTCTTAATCAGCGGGCCGAAGGTTCGAGTCCTTCATCACCCACCAATCTTTTCAATAGGTTATACAATTCCCCTCAGGGGCAGGATGAATTGGCATTTTGGCCAACCTATTGAAATATCGATGTTTTCAATGTTTACACAGAAACTTCACGGGCGATTTTTTGATCAAAAGTTGTGATTTTACACAGGATCTACACATACGATTTTGAACCTGCTGGAAAGATACAGATTCTTGGTGACGATTTCGTGATGGTGGGTGGCTGAATGGGTGGCGAATCCGATTTACACATATTCGGCACGTGCGGTTATCGTGTCGAAGGTTGATTGAATTTCAGTGCTTTTTGCGAATGGTTCGAAGGCGCTGGATTGACGTTACCGACGCCGTACATTAGACGCCAATGAGTGAAAAGCAAAAGCCTCTCAATTATTGCATTGCAGCATAGCGCTGAGGCGGGCGGTATGGCGACATATAGGGAGAACCTAATGTTGAATTTGGCTAAAAATCAGCCTAAATTCTGGGGACTAACCGAAGCGAGTGTCTTCACCGAGTGAGGGCATCGCTTCGATATCTGGCTGACATTCACGTGGGCTCCCTCGGCGCCGCCTCAAGAATTCTACAAGAATCGCGCATACCCACTTTTGCCCCCGATAGCCGCGTGTTCGCCTTGAAAAGGATAGAATTACTCGGGGAGTATTGATGCCTCAATTTCTGGCGGATTTTTCCGGAAAGAGCTTCACAATGAAATACTCATTTCGACTATACATCACTGGCAACACTTTGGCTTCCCAGCATGCTGTCAGCAACCTCGGTCTGTTATGTAAGAATGAGTTATGCGGCCTGTGCGACGTCGAGATCATCGACATTCTGAAAAACGCTGAATTAGCCGAAGAAGAAAAAATACTTGCGACACCGACTCTGGTCAAAAGCTTGCCATTACCGATCCGCAAGGTCATCGGTGATCTCAGCCATCGCAGCAGTGTTCTCTTCGGGCTTGGTCTCGAAGCCCACCTGCCAAAGGGCGACAAAAAAACTACAACTCAAGAGTGGGGCTCTCACGATGACCGCGACACCTCAGCTCAGGACAACGGTTTCCGAACGCAGATATCTACATCTGGCAAAATATATGAAAATTCCAGGAACTGAGCAGAGCCTGTCGCCCAAACGCTCTAGCAGCAGACCCAAAGGTATTACAGCTAGAACGACCGGGAACAGAGTCTGCCTTGATGAACTGGTTATGATGATGGTTAGACGACAAACGGTGATAGGAAGTTACCGATGGCTGTAGTCCAGAACTTTAATGCCTTTTCGCCAAGGACGGTCATAAACCTGCTGCTGGTTAAGAGTGTCCAACAGAGCACTTTCCTTATTGAGAAGGCCATACTCTCTGGCTCATCAAAACCATTCAAGATTCATGTAAAAGGAACAATAAAAGAAGCGGTTGAGTTTTCGTCTGGCTCTCAAGTTGATATTGTTGTTCTTGACCTTTGCGTCCAGGACTGTGGTGGCCTGACTTCATTGAAGGACCTCCGCGAAGGAGTAGAAGAAGGGACACCGATTTTTGCGGTAGTAGATCACCTCAATAGGAGCAGATTCGAAGATAATTTCCCATTATACGGAATTGAGCCACTGTATAGTCACCAACTTGATCATTATGTTATTCCGACTTTGTTCATTAAGGCTGTAGACAAGCATCAGTTATTCCTAAGTATGCAGCGCCTCGTTTGTGCAAATCCAGATGGAATTATTGTTGTTAACCTCGATGGCATTGTCATCTTCAATAACTCAAAATCATGCTCACTATTCAATAAACGTTCGGATGAGCTTAAGGGTCACTTGTTTGGGTTTCCTGTTGTTGCCGAATCGGCTGTTGATATTACGACAATAACTGGGCGCACAATTGAGATGCGTTCTACGGACATTGAGTGGAATGGCCAGCCTGGATTTATTATTACTCTAAGGGACGTTACTGATCGCGTTTCCATTGTAAAAGAGCTTGAAAGAGCAAAAGATGAGTTAGAACTAGCAACCCGCGTCAGAGACGAAATACTGATGAATATGAACCATGAAATAAGGACGCCGCTTAATTCGATCATTGGCTTTAGTGATATATTGCTTACCAACAAGGGTGGCTTATCTGATGAGGATATGGTTATATCATATCTTGAGTCTATCCGTCAGTCTGGATGGGCGCTTCTTGACATGCTTACAGATGTTATGGATATGGCGAACGTGAGAACCAACAACTTTGACCTGACAGATTCAATATTTAATCTTGAGATAGCAATTCGCAATGTTATTCGTATTTTCCATAGCCAAATCACGCGCTCTAAGCTTTCACTTGAGGTGATAGTGCCAGAGACACCAATACAGATTCAAGCAGACTTTAAGCGCTTCAAGCAGATGCTTGCGCATCTCTTGAGCAACGCCATCAAGTTTAACGTTCCAGGTGGGTCAGTTCAGGTTTGTGCCCGCAATGGATCGCGGGAAGAGCTGCTCGTTTCGGTTATTGATACAGGTATCGGCATTGATATTGAGGACACGCAGCGCATCGGTGTCCCTTTCAATCGCGTTGAGGCGGCTCTGACAGCCAAAACGGGTGGGCCTGGGCTTGGTCTGTCACTCACCAAGGGCCTCATTGAGCGACATGGGGGATACATGACAATTGAAAGTGAGGTTGGAAGGGGAACTACCGTAACACTCACTTTCCCACCATCTCGATTGGTTAATAAAGGTTCCGGCGATCTTCCCCAAATAATAATGGCCTCATGAGAAATGGTCGTACTATGTTATGTGGAATAGGTATTCTTCATGTGGGGCGAACGTGTCAAAGACAGATTGAATTTCAAAGCCGGCGGCTACCTGCCTCAATGACAGCCTTGCCAGAACCCAGAAACGGTGCGAGTAGCGGCGGCTGGTAGAACTTGGCTATATCAAACCCGA
>SESG01031963.1_pt1 | contig 16829 bp, 18 predicted proteins | sample 3171421 | NCBI WGS metagenome assembly SESG01 (sample SAMN10866946, study PRJNA518727) | freshwater metagenome | biome: subpolar coniferous forest; feature: holomictic lake; material: water; isolation source: holomictic Lake 227, 6 m and 8 m depth | place: Canada: near Kenora, Ontario | collected... | reverse complement strand
TGGCTTTGCAACAACATCGTCAACTCCGGCAGCAACATAACGGGCGCGGTGCTCGGTCATCACATCAGCGGTTAATGCGATAATTGGCACCATAGACTTTGGTGATGCCATGGCGCGGATCGCTCTTGTAGCCTCCTCGCCGTCCATTTCAGGCATTTGCATATCCATGAGTATAACATCAACAGTCTCGGCTTCATAAAGGCGAACTGCTTCCAATCCGTTTTTGGCTAACCGAACTGAATGCCCCATTTTTTCAAGCATGGTGCGGATCAGTCTCTGATTAATAAAGTTATCCTCTGCCACCATAATGGTTAGAGGCGTAATTATTTTTGCATCGGTCGAATCATGAACCTGATTTTTGGTATCTTGACCTATATCTTGTGCAAGCCTAAAAGTTAGAATGACACGGAAACATGTCCCGCCGCCAAATGTGCTTTCAACTTGAATACTGCCACCAAGCAACTCGACCAACTGTTTGGTAATAGCAAGCCCCAATCCCGTCCCACCAAACTTTCTTGTCGTGGAGTCATCCGCCTGGGTAAATGGTTTGAACAAACGCGAGACTTGGTCAGCAGTCATCCCAATGCCTGTATCGCGCACTTCAATCTTGACGGAAGCAGCCTTACCATCATTATTAGTTGTTGATAAAATTATAGAGACGCCCCCTTGTTCTGTAAACTTGATCGCGTTGCTCAAAATGTTGTGAATAATTTGCTTAATTCGAACTGGATCTCCAAGGACATAATCTGGTATGGCATCAAGACCGCTAATATCTAATGATAGACCCTTGTTAGTCGCATTCCCCTGGCACAATTCATAAAGTCCATGAACGCACGACCGGAGACTAAAACAAATATTCTCAATCTTTATTTTGCCAGCCTCAATTTTTGAAAGATCGAGCATATCGTTTAAGATAGACAACAATGCACCTGCTGACTCTCGGAGTGTTGAAATATAGCCCCTCTGCTCATTATCAAGTTTGGTTCGCCCGAGTAAGTCGACAATGCCAATTACGCTCGTAACCGGCGTCCTAACTTCGTGGCTCATTGTGGCAAGAAAATGAGATTTTGCCTTATTTGAATATTCTGCACTTTTTCGAGACTCGATCAATTCGTGAGTATATTTAATACGCTCGTTATCCATACTTCTCTGGCGTTTATAAGCCACGGTAAGTGAAAACGCTGAAAAAAACACGAGGACTAAATACAGTCCCCCTTTAATAATCAGGTCATTAATCCATGGTTGGAAAATAACATCCTTATTCCTGCCAACGAAAATGATTAGCGGCTTATTTAAAACTGCTTCATGCGTCTGTAGGCGGGTAGCACCAGCAATAACCTCCAATCCTGATGTTGCCGACACCCCAGTCACTACTGCATCAGGAGTGCCAGTATCTTTGTATAATGAAAACAGCGTTCCTTTGCTCGTAACATTCAGGCCACCGCCACCGCGTGTTTCGGGAGCGGTCATGTACCTAATTCCATCCCAGTGAACTATTGAAGACCACATACCTTTTGTATGTAGGGCGGCATCAAGCAATATTTTCATATATTGCGGGTTAATTGTTGCAGATATTACGCTCGCGTCCCCACGGCTGGCTTCTGTAATTTTCATTGCAACGTTAATCCCCCATACACCCAAAGAAGTTGTAAAGGGGGCGGATACAACCATTACATTGTCAGAATTCAATGTGCTTGCATCAATAAAATAAGGTCTATTGCCGAAGTTAGAGCCTATTAACTCCGGCCTCCCGGTTGTCAATACATTTCCCTTTGTATCCAAAATATTTATAGTTCTTATGCTTGGCATAGCCTTGATAATTGTCGAAAGTCGAGCCGATGGCAATCCTATATTTTGGGTCCAGTAGCTCGGATCTGAACGAATATCATTTAGAGTGCTATAAATTGAGTCAAACTGAAATGAGATGTCCTTCTGAATTATCTGGGCATTGTGGATTACATCCTCCCTCGCATCCTGATCAATGCGGTAGTAGTCTGAAATCGCAGAATATGATAATAGTCCGCCCAACAAAATTAGGAAAAGTATCGTGCTGAAACCGCCCCACGCAAGCGCAGGGTGATTAATTCGTATTGCGGTAAGTTCTTTCAACATGGATTTATCTTGGATACTATGAGTTTTCATCGTGCACGCTCACAAATAATTATCAGCATCCTGCCAATGTGCCTCGGTGAGTTTTTACACGAGTGGTCGGAACTACGATTTGAGCACATCGCATCGATTAGGTTCGAAAGTAACATGCGTATTGTTTGCTTTCCCTGTTATATACCACGCGATTGATCGAGAGAAGCACACAGCCAAATGCGATCATCATTACAGGATAACTGTGCCCGAGCCGGGCGGCGCTCTAACTGACGATGCTTGCAAGCCTTGCATTATCGAATCTTTGGGTTGTATGCAATTTCGGATGACGAGGCGTCGACAATATAATCCGTATAGTCTGGTATGCGCCACCGCACCCCTCGTTGTGCGGAATCAAGAAAATCCTCAAACTCACGAGCTGCACCTGCTCCTTCGTTTCGCGTAGGGTTTCGAGGGGCGAAGGTGTGTCGGGATGGTCAGTTTTCCTCTACCCCACCTGTGATCATCGTGTCATAATCGCTGCTGAAAAAGTTGCCTTCAAACTTATCCATTGTATGGATGTTTTCTGATGGACGAGGCGCACAATATAATCAAGCGCCAGATGTATTCAATGGAATTACGGAACTTGACGCCGGTCCAGCAGGAAGTTGTTAGCCTGTGGCTGGACTTAATTTCACCCAGCGACACGATACCCCGACAGGAGAACTTTTTCGAAGCACACTATTCTCTTGATCGCGGAGATTTTAATCAAGAAAGCCTATTCCACTCTCACCGACATAACCTCCTTGTTATGAGGAAAGAGGTTGTATCTGGTGAAACAGATTGGCGCTATCTGTTCAAGGGGACTGATCTCAAAAATCGGATAGGCGACTGCGAACATGCGAAGTCGCTGGCTTATGTCTCGGAGATTGAGAGCGACATACAGCGCAACCTTATCCTGGGTGATCTGGATACCTTGGCAAAAATTCAAAGCCCCTATCACCCACGATTGATCTGGCGACCCTATTCCGGCTTCTTCGGATCCAGTCAAGAGCATAAGACATTTATCCGCATTGGGATGCCATTGGCTGGACTGGAAGGTAGCGTCAGGGCGTGTATTTTCATGGTTGTTGAGGCTGCCTTTGATGGGCGGGCGATCATTGAGGTGACATAATGCCCTGAACGCTAATTTTCTAAACCGACCATTGGCTTTCCCAAAATTCGTGCACGTTTTTTTACCATCGATTAGGAACAGGAGAGATTTTATGATAAAGTCAGTGCATCTCAATGTAACTCCGAATATATTATCACTTAACCAGTCATTTAAAGGAAGGGGGATCAGGATATGGTGAACAGAGTTCTCTTACTCGGCGCTGGTTTTAGTCGTAATTGGGGCGGACCTTTGGCGTCGGAAATGTTCGGCACACTGCTTCAACAACCTGAAATTCAAAATGACCAACATTTGAAGGATGCAATTTGGCGTCATAAGGATGGAGGTGGATTTGAAAACGCACTTTCAGATATCCAACAAGACTATTTAAGAAACCCGTCTTCCCCTGAATTTATGCGCCGAATGGAAGCGTTCCAACAATCTATCAATAGAATATTCCAAGACATGGACAACAGTTTTTCGGAGCAGCTTACATGGGAGTTCACAAACGAGCGAAAATATATGTTGCTTGGAACACTCGTAAAGTTTGATGCGATCTTTACATTAAATCAAGACCTATTATTTGAGCGGTTTTATTTTAATGACAATGTTATGCTCGAATCGCAACAGCGGTGGAATAGAGTTATAATTCCAGGCGTCCAAGAACTGCATCGCACGACCTTTCAGTGTGATCCAGGGAAATCGTATTGGTCGCCCACTGAAAAGGATGGCTTCAATGTCGACGAACGATCACAACCATATTTTAAGCTACATGGATCATGGCGATGGGTTGACGGTGCGGGCAAGCAGCTTATGATTATGGGTGGAAACAAGTCTACATTAATCAGTGCCTACCCGATCTTATCGTGGTATCAAGAAGAGTTCCGCCGTAGGTTATCAGGAAATACACGCATCCTGGTGATCGGCTATGGATTTAATGACCCCCATATCAATAATACAATACTCGAAGTGGCGGAGTCTGGTGGCCTCAAAATGTTTATCGTTGATCCATTAGGAGAAAGCGTGGCTAACCCCGATAGAAATTTATCGCTCAAACGGGAGAACCCATTTAAGAATGTGATCACGGGCACAAGCAGTCGTCTTTTACGAGAAATTTTTGGAAGCGACACATTTACCCACAATAATGTGTCAAGGTTTCTTAATGACTAAAAAATATTTGTGAATTGGTGAAGGTGTTATGGAGTTCGAGCGCAAAAATGAAAAGGAATAATCAGATGACGCCTCGACACAGTGGGTCGGCAGTCGCCGTAATTTTAGCCCTATTTGCGCTGTTTCCCCCAGTGCCTGCCGCAGCATGCACAAGCGCCGTCGAATATGCTGGGTCACAATATGAAGTATGTGTTGCCGATTATAATCGGTACTCGGTAAGGATGTTCTGGAAAAATGACGATGGCAAACCCTACCAATCACTTTCAAACCTTTGGTCGGCGCTCAAATTCAAATCACTGAACCCAGTATTCTTGACCAACGCAGGGATATATATGAATGATCTTACACCGCTTGGTCTTTATATTGAGGATGGTAAAACACTGCGCTCACTGAATACAGCGAAAGGACTATTTGGTAACTTCTATATGCAGCCGAACGGTGTTTTTGTAATTAACAATATGGGCATTGGGTCAGTGGTCGAAACGTCTCGTGTCATAGAAGGGCACAAAAAATTTCGGTATGCAACCCAGTCTGGACCCATGCTCGTGACTAATGGAAAAATTAATTTAAAATTCAAGGAAGATAGCCCGCATAGGCTTATTCGGAGCGGGGTGGGCGCAACAGCAAATGGAATTGTAATTATAAAAAGCATGGGCGCTGTAAGTTTTTATGAGTTTGCTCGATTGTTCCGTGATCGGTTTGGTATTAGAGATGCACTGTATTTGGATGGCAGTATTTCAGATACGATGACAGACGCTCACAATGTTTCGACATGGGGAGTGAGTTATGGAGCAATGATTGCTGTCATTCGCAGGCAATGAGTGGATAACGTGGGTGATTGGATCATTTATTTATACGGCAAAACGACATTATTGATTTTATCTGTATGGTCTGGTATGCGCCGCCGATAGCCCCCTTTGTGTGGCACCAAGCAAATCGTCAAACTCCCCGGCTGCGACCAGCGCCTTCAACGCCAGCAATGAGGCAACGAGGTCGTCAACGGACCCGCCACCGAAAATGGTAGGCTGCCCGCACCGAGACAGATCAACGACCCTGTTGCCGTAGCGAGGACGATAATAGAACTTCTGATGAGCGCGGTCGATCCAGAACCATGAACGATGGCGAACCTGGACGATCCGACGGCCCGAGGAATTATCGGAAGAGGGCTGACAAACTTTCATACGGCTGGTGCTGGCTATGGTCCCAGACCGGAAGGAGTTGGCAAGGCGTATCTGAACCTCAATCGCCGCGACAAGGACATCCCGTGCAGTTCGCTGACGCCGTTCAATTGGGTTCGGCGGTTCGACGGCGCAGAAGGTTAGACTTTCCATCATTGGAGCGTCTCATATATATTAGAATTATATTATAGCAGGAATCATAATTTAGTCAATGCTCGATAAATATACAAAATTATTCGAGCAGAACTTTGAAACACTTTCTTGACATATTTAATAGTAAATGTATTATCAGTTATTATAATTATTGCATATCATCAACAGATCATGTGCGGTATGTATCGTTCTGCAAAGAGGTTGATGAAGCCATCATCCGCATTCAGGCTGAATGCGACAGTTTTATTGATAGTGACCAATGCTTATTGCAGGTTGGCTGTCGTCTGCTAATTATATTGGTCAAAATTAGAGATATATTGCCATCGGCTCAGACGCCCACATTAACCATCGAAGAACGCAACCAAATCTCCAGAAAAAGGTCGGTTGCTTTATCAAAAGAACGAATTGAACGCCTGCTATCCAATTGCCAATCATGATATAATATATAATGAGGAATGGCCAATGCGCCCACTAGTTGGTAATACAGTGGTTGTTGCCCTTCCATCTCCTACTGATAATTATTATAGAGACGGTTATGAAGGAATGATCAGTTGCTACCATAATTTTATCAGCGTTCTCGCACAGCATCACCCAGTCACGGTCATGGGAAACGATGGTTCGAAGGCGGCGCTTTGTGCTCTCGGAAACTTCACAAAAGGAGTTGAGTTTGAATTGTGCGATCCACCAGACATTTGGGTTCGTGACTGGTTTCCTCTGATTTCCGCGACGGGCAAGAGGGTGAAGGCGGTATATCGCCCGCGCTATATTTCTCGCCGACGAGCGAAAATGATCGACCTCTGGTTCCATAAACACATTGATTTTGATCATGAAATCGATCTGGTGATTGACGGAGGGAATTGTGTGCGGTCACCGGATGGAAAGTCAGCAATTATGACCGGAAGAATTTTTTCGGACAATCCATCGCTGTCATATCAAAAGGTTATAGATTGCCTTGTAGATGCACTCGAATTAGATACACTGATTGTTATTAAGTCGGAGCCATACCAAGTTTGCGGACACGCAGATGGCATAGTTAAATATTTGAGTGTAACCAAACTAATTATTAATGAAAAGTCCAGCTCATATGGAAAATATATTGAGGCAACATTAGCAACAAGAATGCAACCTTCTATGAAAATTTTCAAGGTGCCATATTATACAGCAGATAATAGCAACCAGAAGTTCCAGTCCGCGACAGGGGCATATATTAATTGTTTCGTATCAAATAAGGTTTGTGTAATCCCGTCATTTGGAAATCCGTTTACTGACGACAAAGCAATTACTTTATTTAGAGCGAAAAGCGAGGTTCCGGTATTCCAGATAAACTGTGAGGCTATCAGTCGGCATGGCGGGTGCTTTAATTGCATTACTTACCAAAATTTATTCTGCAATTAATGAACGGGTTTTGTCGTAAACTTTAAGCATTGGGCAACCAGATCGATCTTGGCTTTAAAATTTGAGTTTCAAAATCTACCGGTTACTAAATAAACAATAAATCCACTCTTAACTAAAATGATGTGAGTTTGCAGAATATTTAGTTCGAGGAGCGGGGCATGAAAAATTTATATCTAGATATAAGCGGCACCTTAATTAAGGAAACATGGTCATCAAGATGTCCCGTTGGCGACAATGTTGCCAGTGGGTGCCTTGAATTTTTGGAATGCTGCACAATGTCATATACGACATATTGGCTTTCATCGCATTTTCGTTATGGTTTCACAGACGATGTAATCGAGATATTTAGAGACGCAGTTGGAGAGCGAAATTTTTCGTATCGCTGGATTGATGTGTTGAGTAGAGTTGGCATTGCCGAATGGTCGGATAATAAGACAGATGGGATAGATTTCTCTCAACCATTTTACTGGGTCGATGACAATCCAAGCGCGAGCGATGTCAAGATTCTAACAAGGTATAGGATGATGGACCGGCTGTTAATAGTTAATCTCCATAACAGCCGCAATGACTTAAATAGAATTAGAGGATTGCTTGATCTGCCAATTATCTAAACAATTTTTATGAGAAACTTAATGTGTTATCATTAAGCTTTATTATCAGCACTCCTCTCTTATATTGCTAAATCCTACGCGACATCGACCTCGATATGGAGGATTGAGCTTATGAGCATACGCTTGAAAATTATAATCGTGAATCAACTTTCCGAGCCAACCAAAGCTGCTGGAATTGATTTATCCGCTTCTGGGACCGAAATAATCTTCCATACTTCCAACATCCGCCGCAGCCGTCGCTTCGTTTTTGACCCATCGCGAGAGACCTGATTGATACAAGCATGACACGGAGATAATCAACCTCACCAACGAAAATATAACTTTACCTATATACTGAAATGTATTTTTTATTATAGCCTTTTTCTCAGCCACAGTGATACAAATAATCAGCTTATATTTGTTCTAAACCAACTGCACTTGATAAATATATAACTAACACTACGATGGAGAGGAATTAAGATGAAGCAGTTTTTGGACATATTTAAGCAAACGAAAGTTATTTATGCGTATAAACAAGCAGTTATTGGGAAAGATTATAGACTTTATGAGAAGTTTTGCACTGACCTTGCTGGAGCAATTATCAAGGTTCAAGAAGAGTGTGATTTTTACGTATGCAAAGACGCAGAGCTATACCAAATAGGGCAAAAACTGCTTATAATGCTTATGCAAGTGCAAAACATAATTCCGATAATTATGGTGCATGGAGCGCGAGATGAGGATACAGTGATAATGAAATTAGAAAATTCAATTGAGAGGACTGACGCGCTCATTGAGCAATGCCGTAAATGCAGTTAAACAATAACAATTATCAGTAACGAAAGTAAGTCATAGTTTAACATCCTTATTCACAATTGCTATTGGACATGTAAGCCAATTATCGTTCCGCTAATCGCTCAATAATTCTAAATTATTTATTTTCAAGTTTTTAGACCAATAACTGCAACATATATTTTGTTTATGATTTAATTTTTTTGATAAATATTATCGATAACAAATATATAGGTGAATTATGAAGTACAAAGAGCTTATCAAAGCCAAATCAAAAAAACAAGCCAACATTATCCAAGATAATGAAGTTTGTGCGGATGTGAATAATGTTACTCACCAGTATCGCGATAGCTTCGATATTAAGTCAAATAAGAGAGCCATTGAGGATGAGGAACAGGATCCGCAGCGCAGGGGGAGTAAGGCGAGACGATAAGTTTAGCCAATGACCTTGAAGACCTTTTCAAAGTTTAGGTGGTGGGCTGCCCACAATAGCACAGATTGTCTAATTCGAGCATTAAGTTTAAATACTTCTGCTGGTATGCGCGATAGTATATCAGTTTCTTTTTTGAGCATTTGCACTCTCCACTCACGATCAAGCCCCTCTCCTAAATAGGTCCAGTATTCACTAAACTCTTCAAGAGATACTATCATCAACGCAACACCAGCCTCCCAGCCAGTTATGAATATGGGCATTCCATCGCTTGTTAGCATAGCATAATTTTTATCGGTTACAAATTGAATGGGGCATATATAGTCAGTTATATATATGTTCGGATTTATGATATTAAGCATTTCTCCTGATACTACAATCGATCCCCATTTATAGGAATAACTTCGATCAATTGTCCGCGCTGACTGACCTAATAACCCAAATATGTATTCAGAAATGTCAGCTTCGTTGTTTTCTATATGTCCGAAAACAGATATTGTTGTGCTCGATAGCGGTAGTGATTTTTTTAAAAATTGTATTGCCACTCGTCACCATATGAATATGCTTTGAATGTATTTATCCAAATGCTAATTTGGTCTTATTTATATCATTTTAATTTGCTTCTCCAATTTATTGTTTTATTAATTGAGAATCTGATTGTATAAGCTACATTGATTAATATTATTGGCATATTGTTAATAGTGTTCTATTTCTCTGGACAAGCCACCGCTCCCCAGCGCCAGCCATCGTTTCGCTGGACATCGCCCAGTGCTGAACCGCGCTAACAATAACGCGGTTCAGCGAACCTGAACTACCTTCATCGGCGTTGGGAGGGGCGTTAGGTCGCCTCCGAGCATTCTCCAGACCTTGACATCCACCAAGTTCCGTTGCGCCAGTGAATCATAAACGCTGGCTGCTGCTCGCTTTTCCTCCGACGCCTACCCAATTCCCCAGACATCCCGAACCAATGCCTTCGTCAGCGCCAGTTCATGCCATCCAAGGTGACGACAGTTTTTAGCATTACTAGAAGATAAACCTTTCGGCTGGTTCTGGGGTATGGGTTTTTGGAACTTTAAGTACTATATCTCCATCATTTGAAATTACATTATAACCATCAATATCATCCTCATTATATTCGCCCGGCTTGCATTCCTCAACAAAGTACCCATCGTTTCCAAACCTCGTATATTCATATGCGATAGCGGCAGCTTCTTCAGCACTATCGGCTTGAACTGTAACTTGGTGATACTCTGTTTCAATCGCATATACCTCGAAAAACTTCTTCATTGGCTTTCTCCTTTTCAATAGCCAACACAAACATACCATAAGGTTTTTCCCTCGAAAAGAAAAAATATATATATTCATATATTTAACTTATAACATATGTCATATTCGATCTCTCGCCGATTGGCCACCTTCAATCTTTGTCGCTAAAATATAGACTTATTCTCTATCAAACTTGTTAGTATTATTAATTTTCTCGCACATAATGAATTGGCTTTTCTCAAAAGCCGAACAAGTTCGTTCTACTATATTCTCAACTTTGCATGAGTTGGTGATGTGAGAATACCTGTCCAGAAGCCGCCCGAAATCCGCCGTGACGACATGAAGGTAAAGCCTGGGTGATTGGGGCGGAACCCTCGGCAAAGTCGATTGAATTTTCACGCTGTCTTACCCTTGCCGATTTCAACGAAAAAGGTAGAATGCGCGACAGCATTCGGGGGAATGCCGACACAGTTGGGACTCAGGGGAAACCATGGACATCACATTGCTTGGGCTGACCAGCCAGATCGTTGCCACCTATGTCTCAAATAATTCGGTACAGGTATCCGACCTTCCGGCGCTGATCACCTCGGTTCACCAATCATTGGCGACTCTGGGACAGCCGCAAGCATCTGCTGAAGCCCCTGCCGATCTCAAACCCGCCGTGCCCGTCAAGAAGTCGGTTACGCCCGACTACATAGTCTGCCTTGAGGACGGGAAAAAGTTGAAAATGTTGAAGCGGCACTTGCAGTCGTCCTACGGCCTAACGCCTGCCGAGTACCGCACCAAATGGGGCCTGCCCAACGACTATCCGATGGTCGCCCCGAACTATGCCAAGGCTCGCTCGGATATGGCCGTAAAGATTGGATTGGGCCGCTCAAAGTCGTAGCATTATACCTTGTGCCGATACCATGGGGTGCCAGATGACGCCCATGGTATCGAGGCTGGTTTAGAAATCCACTATTGGCACGACCCGTGACTACAGCATCGCAAATGACAGAAGCTGAACTCCCCCCAGCGAGCATAAAACGGTGGGGTGTGCGCCAAAAGGCGATGGTAGTGAAGGCTGTTCAAATTGGTGTGATCAGTCTTGATGAAGCTTGTCGCCGGTATAAACTTTTGGTGGATGAATTCTTGACGTGGCAAAAATTGGTAAGCAGTCATGGAATTAAAGGTCTGCGTTCAACCCGCATTCAGGATTTTAGGGTGGCTGAAAATTTAAATTAGTAACAAGTTAATGACTTGGCCCGTGAGCACCACCCAATTCTAAAAAACTTGTAATTTCCTTTCTGGCATACTATATGGACACCACCCTGCATTCCTACCTCCTCACAACCAACTGAAAGCTTGAGAACCGCTATATGAATTGCGAGATCACTGCCGTAACAACCTACGCTCTCGACCGCGATACAGGAACACGACGGGCCGTTACCCGCTCCATCATAGTCGAGACCAAATCCAGAGTAGCCCGCAAAGCTCGCGACAGCCGGAAGCCCATTGAAGCGCGCTCCTGGGCACAGTCCCAGGAAGCCACGGCACCCACCTCACCTATCCGGCACGCCACCCGCGATCTCACGCGGATGAAAGCGGCGGACCAAGCGGATACCGTCTCCTCCATGCTGCTGGGTATGCGGCATCGACCAAATCAATCGCGCGCAAACCATAATCAATCAGAATGACCCGAGTGGCGCTGCCGTAGCCGCTACCGACTGCCCTGTGCATTGGTGCCAGCCGGAAAATACGGCTGGCCGAGCCGCACCTTCCACCCAATCTCCAATGGGAGAACTCTCTGATGGTCTGGACCGAGGGAATGATGGACACGCTCAAACAGCTTTGGTCGGAGGGCAAGCCTGCCAGCGAAATTGCCGAAATCCTCGGGCAAGACATTTCCAGGAACTCGGTCATCGGGAAGGCGCATCGACTTGGGCTTTCTGGCCGCCCATCGCCAATCAAGAGGAAGTCTGTGCAGGCTCCTACCCTGCTCACCATGACAGAACGCATGTGTAAGTGGCCGTTCGGTGACCCGAAGAAACCGGGGTTCCATTTCTGCGGACGATCCGTTGAGGTGGCCGTCACGTATTGCCCCGAGCATCGGGCAATTGCCTATCAGGCTGCTCGCAAGCCGGTCGTGACTCCGAGGTAGTTTCGCCTGAAGTTACGATAATGTAGCCATGACAAATATAAACATCACTGTACACAAAATTGAGTAAATACTAACGGATGATGACCAATGCGCTGTTCTATAAATCCATGTATTTCAAGTTAGTTTATTAACGGCATTGAAGGATTGACCAGGATAAGCCATTGTGACGGTTCAGATCAAGCATCATGCCCAGCAAGTGCTTTAACAGCAATTGCTGTGCATTAGCATTTAGAGATAGTTCGCAGCACCTTACTTTACGAATGACCATTAAAATTCATCGATATGTGAACTTTGATTATATTATTGTTGGGGTCATAATTTTTAAATATTGCAGGGTCATCGCCCGCGCTGCTCAGGCAACTATCTATAATTGAATTATTAGAGTACTCAATATCAGGAATTAAACTTGTGTCTATTTCTCTTCCATTCAATAAGTACACAACGCGCGGTCTTGTTTGTAAGTTCATATGGTTAGTCTCCATCCAATATTGAAAGATTCCCATTATCGGAACATCTATTTCACATGACCATATTACATAAAGAGCCTGACCCATCAAGCAATTTGTAATGGCTATATAATATTTTTATATCATATAGGCATTTCATGCTACGTTGAAATGGTTTGCATATATTTCCCAGTCATCTATTGGACAGCCCTGATTCAATTACCGTTCTGCAAGGCGGGCGTGGCTGTAGAAAATATTTCCAAAGACTTGCTTTTATGTGCTCGACATCGCAACCGCATCGAGTGAAAATAATTTCTGAGAATGGGCTTTAACGGAAGTTATGGGTGCCAAATGGATAATAAGATTATACTATTGGACGCTCTGGCGGCCGGCTCTGTCGCGGATAATATAAGCCGTTTGACCCAATCGGCAAAAGCCTTTGCTCTTCATTCACGGGCAGACACAACCCTGCGCGCCTACCGGAGCCACTGGAAATCATTTAGCAGTTTCTGTGACCAGAATAACCTTCCCTCCCTTCCAACCATCCCCGCAGCCGTCGCATTGTTTCTGACCCATCGTGTTGAGAACGGGGCAAAGGTTGCGACCCTCCGTGCGGCGCTTGCATCAATCAGGTCGGCACACAGGTCAGCAGGGTTGGCAGTCGACCTTAAACATCCAGAGCTTGAAGCGGTCTGGTCAGGCATTCGGCGCGATCTCGGAACCCGACCAAATCGGAAGTCGCCAGTGCTGTCCGACGACCTCAAACGGATGATCGGCTCGCTAAACCGAACCTCCCTTGCCGGTCAGCGTGATGCCCTACTCATGCTGGTGGGTTTTGGGGCGGCTCTCCGGCGGTCAGAATTGGTTGCGCTCCGTTTCAGCGACATCACCATTATGCCGGAGGGGCTGAAAATCTTTGTTCCGAGGTCAAAGACTGACCAGGAAGGCGTCGGGGTGGAGATTGCCATCACCAGGGGGCGAACCGCCGACACCTGCGCGGTTGCCGCGTTCGTTGATTGGAAAAAATCAAGCGGACTTACCGATGGTCCAGTCTTCCGGCGCATTCGACGAGGTGGAGTGTCCATCGGCTCCGACCAACTGACTGATCGGGCTGTCGCTGATATTGTCAAACGGATGGCTGGGTTGGCAGGTCTTGACCCCAATCTGTATAGTGGACACAGCCTCCGCGCAGGACTGGCGACCAGTGCCGCTCTTGCTGGTGCGCAGTTGACCAGTATCATGCGTCAAACCCGCCACGTCTCGCCCACGGTCGCCAGCAGCTACGTTCGGGATGCAAACCTGTGGCGTGACAACGTATCGGCTTTGGTGCTTTAATTTTCGTTTGACGCTGATGAGCATCAGGCAAGTTGGTTATGGTAGGTTTCTCCCTGTCATTGCTGCGCAAGCCTTTCGATAAACACTCGACTGCTCTGTGTCCTGATCATGCCATGAAAACTCAACATGGCACTATTCCTGCACAATTGATGGCGCGAAATCAATATATGGTATCAAATACACAATTCTGCCAAATATATTGATATATAATAATAGGGTATTTTGTTATTATTACCAAATAACAAAATAATTATTTATAATTATAATAATGTATCGCAATATTAATTTAATTAATAGATGCCTCGTGCAAACGACGCTCCATACTGGTATCCTTCCAAACTCAGCAATCTGATTTCGTGAGTTTCACAAGATGTTAGTGTGTTCAGGGTATTCTGACCCAATCGATACCCCAGGTATCCGACGACAACGAGGTATAAAACCGTTATTTCCATACCAAGGATCTAAGAGAGGACATGTTCATAAATTTAAACACTTATTAAGAAGAAGCGACACATATATAGAAACACATTTCGGGACTGGCGCTGTATTCTGTTATATGTACAACAACAAATTATTTAATACCGCAATAATTAATGATAACCAAAACCAACTAATAAATATATATATTTCGATTAAAGAACGATATAGTGAATTTGTTTATAATGTAAGCGAGATTATCGCTGATTACAACTCGCTTCCAAATTCAACGGGCACTCATAAGCGCCCAGACGGATCCAGAATCAATTTAACTGCTAAAACAAGACTAAATATAAAGCGGGGAGATCAAGAGTTTACTAAAAAGCATTGTTACTATGAATACCTAAGTCAGTATCAGTTAAAACAGAATCCTGAAATATTATTCTTTCTATTACTCGTCAGGTTTGGCGGTGCGTGGGACACAATAAACCATAAGTTCGGAAACTCTTATTCGTCCGGTGCGGGTGAGTGCAATCGAAATATTGCTTTAGATATAGATAATTTAAATTTATGGCATGAGGCGTTACAATGTACAACTATTTACTGCTGCGACTACTCCGATGTTCCGATACCAGCCGGCGATATATTAATATATTGTGACCCTGTTTACTACAATGCTAAGAAATGTTACGAGCAGCCAGAAATGGCAAAAGCAAATGAGCAATTACGCATTTTAGATTATTTCAAAAATCATGCAACTGTTATTTCAAATATATCTGATGGAATTTTCTTTGAAATAATTTCCCCGAAATTTGGCTACAAGATTAACTACTTTGATGCGAAGCATTTCGGGCACCCTGATCAGGGTTGGAAGGAAGTAACAGAGCTGCTTCTCATTTCACGAGCTTACTACTCAAATGTAGGCAAAACTTCTGAACAGGAAAAAATTCAGCCGAGGCCGGTTACCTACCGCAACTGGGTTCCGACCACGTTCCCTCACCGTGTCCAACCATCACTTTCCTTACGGCTCGATCAACGGTCCTTGAAACGTCGGAACCCTTCGGTAAGGCTCCGGTTCATCACCACCGGCATTCCCCCGCCGGACAGAGCGGCATCATGCCGCTGTAACCCCTCCCCTAAATTCTTACCCAAATTTGAAGTCCGGATTGCAACGGCTATTGCTGGGTTCTTTGAAATTGTAGATCGTCCGAGTGGGGGTCAGCCACCCCCTATCGCCAGCAATGGCACGGGAGCCTAACAACTCCCGAACGGCGGATGTTTGCCAGAAATCTGTTTGGCATCGTTGACAACCAACCTGTAAAGATGCAAGGCACAATAAAACAAGTTGGTTCATGTTGGAGTTAGTGGTTAAATGCCCTGATAGGAAAAATTATTCATTGCGCCAGACCTTAATGCCGACGCGTACAATGCTGAAGGAAATCTTAAATCATCAAGAGTTGTGGTTGGGCTATTTTTTAGCCAAATTCCCCGACGAGAGAGAGCATCAGCAATTATTTCAGGGGATACAGGAATTGCCCCGCCAGCCGTCAGATAAAAGTCCGTCGGCTTGATGATCCGTGCTCCCAGAATGAGACCTGTGGCAGCGGTTGACTCAAACCCCTCATCCATGAGCCACACTTTAGTTTTTCTGTTAATATCCTCAACAATAAGCCCTGCGCGTTCATGACGCTCAATGACCTCAACAATACAAAACTTGTTGTCCAGGAGCGATGCGAGCGTGATAGCGTTAATTGAACCAACCTCAAATGAGCACTGACGAGCATATCTATCAAAGGCTCGCAACCGCTCATCGGGCTTCTTTCCGAAAACAGCGACATCACAGACAAGTTGCATTACATCCAAACTGGTGGAAGGTCTGCTTGATCCGGGAGAAATTTTCAAGGCGTGTGCCGCATCGGTCATCGCACCTTTGGAGACGAATTTCAGTGCTGATCCGAGGTGCAGGTTCACGGAAGCCCGAACCTCACGGTATTGTTGAAGCAACTCATCGCGGGTTGCAGACATCTTGTGACCCTCGGGTTATGTTGGAATAGTTTTCCGGTTCCAGCCACGACGCCCTATCACTGATGAAGGTCGCCAGCGCCGCCCCATCACACCAGGACATGACGCTGGGTTGACCCACTGCAACGGTCAGGGCGCACTCTCGGTGGCGTTCTGTGGGGCGTCGGGAGTGGCGATATTCAGGGCGGTGCCGGTGACGCTGGCGTAGAGGAGGACATCGTTGATGAACTCTGCCTCCTTGTCGGCGGTTCCATCCTTGCGGCGGAAGC
>SESG01014862.1_pt1 | contig 16831 bp, 8 predicted proteins | sample 3171421 | NCBI WGS metagenome assembly SESG01 (sample SAMN10866946, study PRJNA518727) | freshwater metagenome | biome: subpolar coniferous forest; feature: holomictic lake; material: water; isolation source: holomictic Lake 227, 6 m and 8 m depth | place: Canada: near Kenora, Ontario | collected... | reverse complement strand
CTTGCCCTTCACCCGGATTGATTTGCATCCGAGCGCGACGCCCCCGTCGCCATCGAGCAGGAGCGCTTCCCCGCGCATGGTCAGATCGTCGAGGGTCAGGTCCCCTTCGGAATTGGGGGCCGCCAGATAGCGGACCACGCCCCCGTCGGGCAGGGTCAGCTCACAGCCGGTAACGCCGTCGGGGCCGGTGAGCTGCCGGGTCGCCTTCATTTCACTTTCCGGGCCGCTCCCGGGTTTGCGCGGCAGAATGGCGGTAACGATTTGCTGTGCGCCTTGCCCCTCCCATGCCGTCTTGATTCTTTTTAAGCCAACGGTCGCATTGTTCGGGGACTTCCACTCCTCGCTGGAATAAGAGGGCGTGGCGGTCGTGAATTGATGGAGGGAGACATTGGTCATGGGCTCCTGCTTGATTTCGCCCATTCTGGTTTTGATCTCATTGACCCCCGCCTCGGTGTAGATGCGGCGGGCGGCGGCATCGAATTTGACCTGTTCGGCGGTAAACGCCGGGTAGGATCCAGGCAGCATCGGGAAGCACCAGACTTGTTCGTAGCGATGAGGCTTTTCGGAGACCATCCGGTCCGTAACCAGCCAGAGATTGTGGCGGCGCAGGAAGTGCACCAGCCGCTGGTGGGTAACGCCTTGAAAAGTCTGATCCAGCGGCATGGAAATGGAGAGCCTATTATACTGGACCTCTGCCGCAGAGAAGCGCCCCAGCGCCTTTCGGTGGGCCAAGTCGGCCCAAGGCCCGGCATAGACGCCTTCCATCAGGCTGAAGCGCGGGGAGGAATGCCAGCGCCAGGGGGCAGGATCGGTCCAGGCGCTGACCTGGAAGCCCTTGTGCGCAGAACAACCAAACACCTTGTAGATGCCGGCATGGAAGTACTGCTGCAAGCCGTCCACGGTGATCGGGGTGTTGGCGTAGGTGTAATGGCCTCCCGGGTTGTCCTCGACCAAAAGATCCTTGCCGAAGGCCGCCAAGGCGAAAGTGTTGTTGTTGCTGCGACTGCGGCCGCCGCCGTAGGCACCCGGCTTGGGCGAGCAGAACATCGCGCCGTAGCCGCTGTCTTTCTCCCAACCTTCGCGCACGATGTTGTAGCCGCCGTAGGGGAACCATTCGTCGGTGTAACTGGGGCGGATCCCGGCCTCGGGGTTGCTGATGGCGGCGATCATGCGGGCGTTCTCCGGATCGTTGTAAGCGTCCGGCACAGCGTCGTACATCCATTGTTCGACGGTGCCGTCACTGAAGAACTTGCGCGCCGATTCCTTTTGCGACCCCCGGAATGCCGCCGGTAACTCGTTCTGGGGCGTGCGGAGACGGAGCAGATAGTTTGCTTGTTCGTTCATATACCCTTGAATCTCCCTTCTCCAGGCCAGATCTTTACGCAACTCCTCCACCCAGGGGAGTTCCGTCCAGATCTGCTGAGGGCGGGCTCTGAGCATGAAAAAAGCCTGGTAGACGTTTAAGTAGCTCCCGTTGTACCACGGGCACTGCTGATTCTGGGCGCCATCGCGCAGATTTTGAGTGACCGCGTTGTCTTCAATATTGCGGCGGCGCGCCTCGCGGAAGAGAGCTGGCGCGAGTTTGAACTCATCAAAAAGCAGCGCGTTGGCCAGGGGGGCCATGGAGGGCGTCCAGTTATGGCAGTTGGAGCGGCGATAGACCGTCCCCATCGGGAGTTGACTCAATGCCTTGCGCATGACCCGAGCCAGCACAGCCGGCGGCAGGGGGAGTTGATCCGGCGGCAGCGCCGTGGCCAATCCCCGCAAATCACGGACCAGAGTGAGGGTCCATGAGTCAACGCCGCTCAACCCCGAATTGACGAAGCAGGGGTGGGTGGAATCCAAATAGCGGGCGTTGAGTGCCCAGTCATCCAGATACTCGGCCCAGGTGTCCAGATAGGCCCGATTGCGCGTCAGGACGTAGGCCTGCACCAGACTCCGGAAGCCATTGATGGGGTTCGACATCGCCGGATTCACCCTGTCGTCGGGGCCCAATGTTTTGTCGGCCTCCAACGGGAAGTTCCAGTTCACGCTTCCGGGAGCGCCGATATCCACGGGCTTGCCGGCAACGGTCAGTGTGTGATGCAGCAGCCCATCGGCATCAGCAAGAACCTTGGTGTGATCCGGGTCCAGAAGCCAGGGGAGGCCGCTTGTCTGGAAGTAGCTATCGACTTTGTAGGGTCCGATAAAAACGTTGTCCGGATATTTGGGCGCCCAGAGGGTCGGATCGTCCAGCTTGCCGAGGAAGTAGCGCTCAAAGGCGGCCAGAGCCTCGGGATATTTCTTTTCCTTGGCAAGCTTGGAAACTTTAACCAGATCCGGACGGTTCCAAAGCCGACTGGCTTTCATTTCACCATCGTCCAGGACTACCATGCCCAGGAACTCCTTTGCCGCGGTCTCAACAGCCTCCGGCGAATTGCGTTGTTCCCATTTCTCGGGGTGTACGAGTGGATCGGCCATCACTGGTGTGGTTGCCAATAAAGCAACCGTTGCCAGCAGGCTTAAGCTAATAGGGGGGGGGGTATGCATAATGGGTAGTTTCTTTTTTGAGTTAATTGGCGAAAAGGTTCGTGGGTGGTTTTAAGTTGGTGAAAAAAGGGTGCCAAGCAACACGCCTAATGCACTCTGAGGATTTCCACCCCATAAGGCTCCAGATACACCTGCTTGACATTTGCTTGGCCGCTGACGAGTTCGGTCGCATTCACGCTTCCCAGTTCCACAACCGCTTCCACCCCAGAGAAGTTCATCAGGAAAAGGAAGCGACTCTCCCCGTCCTCGCGCACCTGCACGGTCACGCCTTCAGGCAGAGGCGCTTCCAGCGCGCGTTGAAGTCCGAGTTGAGTTGCTAATTTCCCGTAGAAAGCAGCATGGAAATCGTGCCCAGCCCGGAACCCGATATAGTACGCAGTGCCTTTGCCATAAAGATTGCGAGTCACGGCAGGACTGCCTGCATAAAATTCACTGGTATAACGGGCTAAAACCTCTGCGCCTTTACTCTCGATGAGCGCGCAGAAGGTTGTCGCTTTCCAGCCACCTTCCAGGCCCAGACTGTTCCCTGGCAAGGCTTCCACTCCGGCATGCTCGTCTGGATAGAGAATATCGGTTTCTTCATTCTCAATCCCCAGCATCGGTGCGAGCGGGCCGGGAAAAGAAGTATCAAACAGGCGATCGTCCTCATCGACCAGGCCGGTCCAATAAGTGGCCACCAAGGTTCCGCCATCTCGCACAAAAGCTTCCATCCGTTCAGCTACCCCGGGCCGCAGCATGTAAAGCATGGGGACCACGAGCAGCTTGTAGGATCCGAAGTCCTCGGTGGACTGGATCACATCGACTGAGATCCCCTGGCTCCAGAATCCTTTATAATGGGCAACACAGGTGGGAACATATTGTTTATAATCCTTTGTTGGTCCGCAGGCGGCCTCAATCGCCCAGCGATTTTCCCAATCATAGAGGAGGGCCACATCGGCTTTGGTTCTTAAGCCAAGCACGGGGGTCATTTTCTGGAGCCACTCCCCCACCTCGGCAATCTCCTTGAAAACGCGAGTTTGAGTAGAACCGGTGTGGTCTAGAACCGCGCCGTGGAATTTCTCCCGGCCGCCCATCCCTTGGCGCCATTGGAAATACATGACGGAATCCGAGCCATGGGCAACCGCCTGCATGGAACCGAGCCTATGAATCTGCGGGCGCTTGAGTTTCATAAACGGCATCCAGTTGGCGGAGCTCGGCGTGCATTCCATAAGAGCCCAAGGGTTGCCTCTCTTGAAGCTGCGCATCAGGTCAAATACAAAGGAATGCTCAATGCCGTGATCCAGCATCTCGGGGCGGCAATCATAGAAGGGGTAAGCGTCCATCGAGACGAAATCGAGTTCCGCAGCCAACCGCCAGTAGTCCAGCGGTTCATGGGTACCCATCAGGTTGGTGGTAACCGGTATGCCTGGCGAATGTTTCCTGATCGGAATCACTTCGTTGCGAATGAAAGAGGCGTATTGCCCGGAAGAAAACCGTTTCCAGTTCACCCACAGGGCTTCACAACTGTTCTCCCCCGTGCCACCGGGGGCCTCGATCTGTGACCAATCGGTGAAGGTATGACTCCAGAATGCCGTATTCCAGCTGTGATTGAGTTGATCCAAGCTGCCGTAGCGAGCTCGCAACCATTGGCGAAATGCCTCTTCACAATTCGAGCAATAACACGGATCGAAAAATTCATTGGAAATGTGCCAGGCAACAAGCGCGGGATGCTTGCCAAACCGGCGTGCCAATTCGGTGTTCATTGCCGCGACCTTCTGGCGGTAATAAGGATAGGAAACGCAGAAGTTCACCCGCATCCCGTGCCGATTGCGCTGCCCCCCGATCGGAGATCGGAGGACTTGCGGATAAGCTTTGGACATCCAGGCTGGCTGGGCAGCCGAAGGCGTTGCCAGAATTGCATGGTGGCCGCGCGCGGCCAGAAGGTCCATCACTTCGCCCAGCCAATCCATCGTGTAAACGCCTTCCTCGGGCTCCAGCGCTGACCAGGCAAAAACTCCCAGCGTAAGCGCGTTGACGCCCGCCTGTTCCATCTTATCAATGTCTTCGCGCCATTGTTTGGAAGGCCATTGCTCGGGGCTGTAATCGCCCCCGTGCAGGAAGCGGCTGACTTTCGGTAGAATTTTCATCCGTTTTTGGGAAATTTCTCTAACACTTCTCGGAATATCGGAATCGTAGCGGAAGCAAACCTCCGAACGATGCGCTGATCATTTCCGTAATCACGCGCCCAAGTTGCTTTGGCTAGCTTCGCTCACCATGGGTTCTTGCCTAATCGGGTGGCTTGTGGCTTTTTGACTTTCCCGCCTGTAAACTCTGATAAACGCAAGGCCCATTGTAAAAAGGACGCCGCCAATAATTCCAAAGGCCAGGCGTCCGACCCAGGCGTTCGGGATCGCCATGCACAACAGAAGGAACCCGCCCATAACCGAGCACAGGATCCCCACAATGCGGTACTGCATCGCATCCTGATTCTCTCCGCCTTCGGCAATGTGATCCACCGGGCGTGCCATATCCAAAAAGAGCTGCTCGATGCGCTCGCGATTTTCAGCCGAGGAGTTTTCCCAGAACAAGGAGCACCCCCAAAACCAGAGCGCCGAGGCGGTCGCGGCGAGGATGCCGACAAACAAAAACTGGGCATCATTGCTCTCCCGCACCGTAAGGTCGCGTCCGAGCCCCAGCAGCCGCACGATCAGGCTATCCGAATAGAAGATTTTGGCTGCCATCGAGACTATTAGCCCCAGCAGCACAGTGGACCATCCCGACCAACCGGGCGCTTTCTTGATGAAAATCCCCATGAACATGGGCACCAGCATGGGGATCAAGAGCAGGGAATTGAGCAGCATGCTCAAATCAAAGAGATTGAGCGACCGCAGCGAATTGATTACCAGTGCCAGCACAATGGTGAAGCCGCCAAAACAGGTGGTCGTTATCTTGGCCACCACCACCTGCCGCTTGTCGGAAGCTCCGGGGTTGAAAAAACGGAGATAAACATTGCGAACAAAAAATCCCGCGTTGGAATTCAGGGCAGCGTCGGCAGTGTCGGCGGTGGCGCCAAACATGGCGGCGATCATCAGCCCCAGCAAGCCTTGTGGCAAAACAGCCATGGCCATGGCCAGCCAAGCCCCTTCCGACGGTTTTTTCAGGCATGGGAAGATCCCACCCAAATCGGGATAGATCACTGCCGCGCAAAGCGAAGGCAGTTGCATGAGAAACGGCATCAGGATCACCACATTGGGCAGCACAATCATGACCGCCATTTTGCGCAGGCTGGCATCATCTTTGACCCGCACAAACTTGCCCGCATTGCGCATGTCCATGTTCACGAGCATGGTTGAGAAGATCTGCCACCCGATCCACAGCCATACCAGAAAAAGATTGGATTCCGCTCCAAAATGGAGATGCCGTTCAGGCAATACCTTCAGGAGGTTGGTTACCCCGCCGATTTCCGGCCTGAGAACCGACAGAATCGACACCAGGGCCATGATGGAAAGAATAACCACTCCCTGAATGACTGAGAAAAACGAAAGCGCCCATTGGCCGCCAAGCACGGCGAGAAAAACCGTCAGCCCCCCAAGGCCGATAATGGTGTAAGCCATTTCAATCTTGAGGATGGGAGCCATGAAAACGGCCAGCGTGTTCATCCCCACCGCACCAAAAAAGAGCCCCATTGGCAAAGTCACCCATGTAAAGAACTGTTCGGTTCCCAATCCGAATCTGCGGAAAACAGCTTCCATCGCTGTGATGACTCGCATCCGCCGGAAGCGGGGCCCAACGATCCAGAGGCTCAGGAAGATGGGAATGGTCGCGAGAATATTGACCACGGGGTAAAGAAAGCCGTCCTCGTAGCATTTGGCGGCGCCAGCGGTAAATGTCCAAGTGCTCAGGCCTGTGGCCATGTAAGTTACGGCACCCACCCACCAGAGCATATTTCCGCCGCCGCGGAAATAATCGCTGGGGTTGCGGTTGAGGCGGCGACAGATCAGTCCAATGGATACGACCAAGGAAAAATAGAAAGCGATGATGGCGTAATCCCATCCATTGAGCGAGTGGAGTGGAGTCATCAAATGCTATGGGCGGAGGCTAGTTGATGGGGGGACGAGTGCATGCATGCATTCTAATGCCGCAAAAAGGTTCAATAAGTCAAGAAAGTTCCGTTGCTTTTCCATGTAAAACTTTTGACGCTATTGCAACCCACCAGCCCGCCCAAGGAAGCGGGCATGAATGGATTCCGGATTAGCTGTTGCTTATTTTATCGGCTTAAGAGTGACCCTGCTGAGTTGGACGGGAGCCCATCCTTCTGGCACTCCTTTTAATTCCAAAGAGGAACGGCCCGCCGGCAGTTCGATATTTCCAAGAACTTGCGTTTTCCAACTGTTTTCATCCCCTGTTGCGGGGACGGAAAACTCGTTCTCTTGATTGCCGGATTTGACCAATAATTGCACCGTTTTGGGGGCAATCAGCTCGGCTGAAATCTCCCATTTTTGGGCCGTCAGCGTATTGATGACATATTTCACGCCCCATCTGGCATTACTCCAATGAGCCAAGTGAGCGGACTCCCCTGTTCCCTCCACTTGGATTGTACCATCATAGCCGCCGTACAGATCAGCAGCGTAAGCATCCAATTCAATCTGTCCATTGGCACCGGGACTGAAGTCTGGCTGTTGGGTGATTGTCAGGGGGCCATTAAATTCCAGCACAGCCAGGGAGATGATTGGATCTGTGGCCTTGTCGGGCAACAGGACCCAAATCCCCTCGGGGGTGGATTTGGCCTGAATGGCCTGTCTGTTTTTAAGCAAGTACCCGCGCACGGGTTCTTCTTTCAATGTCGGTAGAAGAATCTTGCCATCTTTGGGCCAATCCCAGACATGCAGGTAAAGGAGGGTTTTCTCTCCCTCTGTCTTGCGCGTGATCCGGCCCCACGGCGGGCGGCGGGGAAACGGGCTGGCTTCGGTGGCATAAATCGCCTCCCCATTGACTTTCATCCATTGCCCCATGGCTTTGAGGCGTTCGACACTTTCAGGTGGGATCACGCCTTCTGCGGTAGGCCCAACATTGAGCAGGAAATTTCCGCCCTTGCTGGCGATATCCGAAAGCTTTTGAAGCAAGTCGGCGGCACTTTTCCAATGGTTGTCGTTTTTCTTATAACCCCAAGTGCGGTTCATCGTCATGCAGACCTCAAATATTTGGCCGGGATATCCTTGAGGCGGAATGAATTGTTCGGGAGTCATGATGTCCCCCCTATATTCGGAGAGTCCCTGGCCAACCAAGCGATTGTTGGTGATGATCCCCGGCACCAGCGAAAGCAGGTCATGGAAGGGCTTGGCCCGTTCCTTGGTCATATCGATTGGGCTATCCCACCAAAAAATATCGGGCTTATAACGGGTGAGAATTTCCCGGGTTTGAGGAACGGCTATTTGGGAAAGATAAGTGTCATAGTCACCCTTTTGGGCGGGATCCCACGCTGTCGGCCCCCCGTTTTTCCTTTCGCAAACAGCGCCTCCGGGATGGACCCAATCCTGGGATTGGGAGTAATAGAGGCCAAACTTGAGGCCATTGGCGCGAACGGCTTCAGCCAAGGGCATCAGCAGGTCGCGCCCAGCAGGGGAGGCATTGGCGGCATTCCAATCGCTAACGGCAGAATCGTACAGAGCAAAACCGTCGTGGTGTTTGGCCGTGATCACCACGTATTTCATCCCGGCTTCCTTGGCCAAATCAGCCCAAGCTTTCGGGTCATATTGGGAAGCAGTGAATTGCTTGGCGAAATCTTTGTAATCTTTCACCGGAATCTCCGCTCTGTTCATGATCCATTCCCCCGAAAGAGATGGATCCTTGCCCTGCCAGGTGCCCGCAGGAACCGAATAGATTCCCCAGTGAATAAACATCCCGAATCGGGCTTCTTTAAACCATTTCATCCGGGCTTCATCCCCCGGTTTTCTGGGGGCGGTAGACATAAGCGTCAAATGCTGAGCGTGGATCGGCAAGGCGCACAAAAGGCTTGAAGCAGCGGCTAAACAAAAGGCGATTTTGTTTTTCATGAAAGGAGGGAAGGGCAGTAATGTAGTCGAAACCGGTATGGTTAGGGGCAAGCCGGTTTGACGGGGGTAGTTCAGGGGGAAGGACGGGAAAGTTACGGAGTTGAAAATATTTCTGAAAAGCAGCAGGGCTCGTTATGATCAGCCATTCTTCATGGCGCAAAGCGTTTGGTGTTGAGGACGCGGTAGCGGTAATAGTTGTCCAGCGACTTGCCGCTATTGGGGGACTGCGCGAAGTCGGGAATGTTCGGGTCGGCAGGGTCGATGTAGCGCTCAATCATGCAGGAGCCACGGTATTCACTCAGCACGGCGTCGCTACCGTCCGTCCATGTTGTGGTGGAATTCGACGGGTTCTTCTGGAGGGTCTGCACCTTGAAATGGACCGTGTAGGTGTTGGACTTCGTGGTGAGCCGCGGGTAGAGGGAGCCATAGGGGCTTTCACGCATGTTGTCGCCCGTGACGGTCTTTGCGGTCGTGCCCATGTTGTCATACCACCAACTTTTGATATTTGCGGAGTTGGCATCCCAGTTGACCAAAGGAATCGCGGGATTTTCGGGCAACGAAGCGGTGGGTTGCGTGCCCGGATAAAGCCAAAGGGAGCAGATTTCCGAAGGGGAGCGGAAGATATCGTTCTTGGAAAAGCGCTGGTCAAACTGCTTGAGGGTTTCTCCCGGGTGGATCGGGTAACGGAAGGCCCAATGGCCGGTGGATTTTAGATAGTTGGTGTAACTTAGTGTTTGGGTATCTGTATAAACCTGCGCGCTATTGACAGTAGGTTCCGCTCCCTTTACTCTTTTCCGGTCCTCTGCATGCTGATCTTCCGCCGCCGTGACCATTTCCGAGCGCAGCACACCCCGGAGCGCCGTGTCGCGCTTGATATAGTTAAACGGCGCGATCTGGTAATTCATATTGACCCTGCCCGCCGTGGAAAAGGGTTCGCTGATGGCATACGGCTCGACCACGGGCATGTTGAAGAAATCCAAGAAAAGGAAATCGGGCGCCTTGCCTGGCGTCGGCACCTGTCCGGCAGAGGCGACTTCGGAAAGCGAGAGGTGCGTGGGAGAAACGGGATTCGGGCTGAAAAGCAGCGTGCGCCAGGAGGTGTCTGGCGTGTTCCCCACGGGAAGCGAACCGAAGCATACGGCGGAGGCAACCTGTCGGTTGGGGGAAGTGTTTGATTGCTGCGCAGCATAAAACATACTGGCATTGATACGATTCTCAATCATAAAATCAGGATTAATATAGTAAGCAGTTTTAGAATAACTGCTGGTCGCTGTCAGCTCGGCGCCTTCATTGGACTTGACAGAGAAGGGGCCATCCAATTCCAAACCGGGGCCAGTGGCATAATCCCCGCCATTGGCCCAGACCGCCTGAAATCCGCTATCCGAGGAATCAAAGCTGCTGGTGACATTGGGATACCCTGAACGGATGCTCGCGTTCGTGCTGGAAACGGCACCCAGGGCCTTAAATTGTGCCGCAGCCCCGGCCGGATAACCCCGGTAATTATCGGTATCGTTCGAGTTTGGCGTATAAGGAATGGCACTTGAAAATCCCGGGTCGCTGGCGCCTCTGGCATTTCGGGCTCCAAGGCGCAAAGTGTGCGCCGACCGCATCGTCGGATCGTCGTAATATTTATGCTTTCGAAAAAATGCCGTCCCGACCGTGCCCGAGACGGAAGCGGCTACTCGAGCATCGCCATAGAGCAGTTCGACGCAGCGGATGGTATCGGCGGTCAGTTTTGCGCGGTAATCCCCGGAGGGATCCGTCATCCGCTCGGGAAAAATCATGTTCGCAGGGTCTGTCGAGCTGGCTTGATTGAAAGAAGCGCGGCTAGCGGTTCCTATTCTGACAAAATTGATAATGATATTTAAGGCATCGGAGGAATAAAGCTGACTCCCGACTCCAAAATTAGCGTTTGCAGCCAAGGGGCTGACGGAGTCAAAAGTCAGCAGGCTGCTGGGAGCAAGGTCATAAAGACTGGAAGGGACTCCCGTGGTTTGGTACGTACCGCTCACATTAGCTGACCCAAACAATGTGGCTTGATTCACATTCATCGGTGGAAGGAGCGGAGTCGGGAATGTGCCGCTTGGCAATTCCACCTGAAAAGTCTGAATGATTGGATTGGGTGTAGTGAGAGTGCTGATGATTTCGATCGTAATTGTGCCCCCCCCGAATGCAAATGTGGGGCCACTAGCTATCGTTGACGCTACCTTTGTCCCCGATGGCTCCGCTGTCCCGCTCACAAAGGGGAAGCCATTCGCGCCGCTACGAAGATAGGTCGAAAGCCCCGGGTAATTGGGAATTGAGTAAGCCGGAGTGGACACGGTGCCACTGGTTACAAACCCAAGGTTCTGGCCATCCAGTGTGAATTGATCCATGCCCCGCACGCGCACTTGGTATTGCGGACTCATTCTTGGGTTTCCAGGGGTGATTACGATGGGATCCAACAACAGGACAGCCTGGACCAGCGTCTGGTGCGGGGCGAGAGACTTTCCAGCCGGGGGGGCATTATTGGGCCATGGCTGAGGCAGAAGTTTGGAATTCAAAGCCGAGGTGCCGCTGCCAGCTCCATAAAGAGTGACAGGCCCCAGAGTGGCGGGTCCCTGGTAGCGGGGGTTAAGAACCGTCGCACGCAGTGCGTCAGCGGCGGTGCCGCTGGTTGTGAGCACAGTCGGGTCGCTGATCCATTTGGTGGTAAGAAAGGGCAGGCCGGCATGGGTCTGACCGCTGATGCTGGGATATCCGTTGGGCGCGGAAATATTCCACGTCCCGTCTCCATTGCTGCTTGCGGTAACGGTTTGTGGGTCCGTCCCTTGTACCCAGGGATGCATGGGATTCGGAACCGCCGGATAAGGTGTCCCAACCGTTGGATTTGCCGGCACACCTTGAGGGATTCCCGTTGCCGGATCGATCATGCAGGGGGGCTGGTTTGCGGCCACGGCAATAAACTGAAGGCCGACCTGCTTGAGGGTCACAAAACGACCCAGCCCCTTGTAATTCTTTCCGGACTTGGTGATTTGGATCGGGATGACCTCTCCATAAGGCGCTATGTTCGTATTGTTATTCGTATTGTTACTACCAATCGGTGAGAATCCGTAGGGCGCCTCAACTTGCTGAGGTTGAGCTGGGTTGGGGATTCTGAGGCCGTAAGGATCAATGATGTTGATCTCACTGCGGATGTAGTCGTAGCAAAGGGTGAGGAGTTGATACAGGCCGTCGGTGCCATCGGCGCGCTGCCCGTAACGACTACTCAGGCTGCCCCCGAATCCGGGGATGTTGTTTTGCATGCTCCGGTAGAGGTAGTCGAAAACCTGGGGGTTGCGCGGGTCGTTAAGGAAATCGGCGGTTGGGCTGTATGGGTCGTTCCGGGTGAAATAGTAAGGGGAAGTGCCGGTGGTGGAACAGAAGGCGATGAGCTTGTCTGTTGGGGTCTGGGTGGTGCCGCTTACGGAAAAGTAGTTGCGTGGATTTTTTGCGAGGGTCGGCACCGGCCAGACTCCCACGCGCGGTTGATTGAAGGGATTGGTGTCCGGTGACCGATTCTGAGCGGTCAGGAAGAAGCGCAACTTGTTCAGGTCTGCGGGTGCGAAGGGAAAAGCGTTTGTCCCGCGGGTGACAACCCCTGCACCCGGCATTCCAAAGAAAGCCTCATCTATCGAGGCGTAGAGACGGTCGGCATCGGTGGGCGCAGCCACGGTGGCGCCCTGGTTTGTAACGGTGGCCTTGCTGCCCATCTCCGAGCCGCCCCACATGTTGCGCGGACTGAAATTGAGGCACTGCTGGAAAAAGTTTTTCGCCGTTGCTGAGAGGACGAGCTTACTGCCAAGAGTCAGATCTTCCTGCACTTGGTAGGTTGTAGGGTTGAGTGCGGGAAACAGGCTGTAATCCGGTGAGGAGAGGCCGCCAAAACTCCACAATACCGGTGTCAGGCTGGTTGTGGCGGGATGGCCGGGATAGCGAGCGAACTCGTTTTTTACGGGTTTGCAGCGCGAAAAACTCAGGTCAATTCCAGCCGTGTAGGTCGGGTTGTCCCAGTAATTGCCACCGACGGCGGTGTTGATGTTGAGTTTACAGGTTTCATCATCGGTCCAGAACGCCACCCGTCCCACGATCGGGTTGCTCGGGGTCGGTTGGGGGGTGGAGCGCGAGAAATCCGCGTTTGCACCGCTGCCCGCGCTTGGGATGGCGAACTGACCATCTTTGAGCATGTAGAGCCAACGCACCGGCATCGGCAGCCGCCACGCCTGGGGGTCGCCGGTACTGTTTGTCCCCGCCGGGGCCGGGTTGGCGCTCTCTTTGCCGTAGGAAAAGCCCTCGACCAGGCTAGTGGAGCCGCTCACGGTTGCCATCGCGCGCGGATCGATGACCGGGAATACTGGATTGTTGCTGGCGTCGTTGACCGGAATGTTTAGGTCAGTCCAGAGGGCTTTATCACTCGCCCAGGTTGCCCCCGGAAGATCCGAAGCTGGATTGAAGGGGTTGCCCGAAGCGGTGATGACCGAAGTGCCCGAGCTGTAAAGTTTGTAGAGCTGTTTGGCGTTCCCGTTGGAATCGTAGGTGCGGATCATCCCCGGCTGCGAGGCCCAGGCCTCGGTGGTTCCTCCCGAGGTCGCCTGGCGGATCTGACCGATCACGTATTGCACTGTGGAATCGGCCAGTTGCCGCGAACCGAGTGTGGCGGACTGGGCCTTGACCGAACCCGTCTCGGTCGTGACGCTGCTTAAAAAAGCGACCACCATCGTCGTGATGAGCACCAGAAAAGCCAGCACGATCACTAGCGCCACTCCGGAACGGGAGTCAACGCGGGACAGCGCCTTGGAATGCGGCAAGGAAACTATTTGGTCTGGTTTCGGCTCCATTTTGCGGCTTTCATTGTGATGTTGGTGGTGAAGATGCGGTAGTTGATCCGGTTCGACACGAGATAATCCTGAAGGGATTTCAAGTCTTGGGCATAACCCGGGTTGCTGGCGTTTTCGGTGTCGCCGACGCTTTGGAATAGGCCGCCGAGCTTGGCGCTTAGCTGCGTGCAGGCGGCAGACGTCATGCGGTTGGCCGAGACTTCATCAATTGCGACGAGTGTGACTTGAATGACGGGCGGCAACTGATTTTTTGGATTCAGGTTGGCGTCAGAAACTGTAGTCATGTTCAGGCCGGTCGAATCGTAAAGGTAGTTGGGGGCAAGGCTTGCGTCCGAATAGTGGCCTCCTCCCGCGGCCGTGAGATTCTGCTCGTCCTGGGCTGTAAGCTTGGGAAGAAGGATCAGGGCGATGATATTCTCTGCCACGATGGACACTCCGGTTCCAGAGGTTACGGCATTGGTAAACCAATCTCGCCCTGTATAGGTGGAACTCGTCGCGCCCGCCTCAAGACCGTAAATGGAGAGGTTCTCCGAGGGCTCGATTAGCTCCATGAGTCGGAAACGCTCGCGAGCGTGTTTCTGGGAAAAGCTTGCGTCTCCAGAAACTTTTGGGAGGAAAGGCAGATCGGTGTCGTATTCGATGTAGAAGCCGCAGGTGTTGAGCAGCAGATTCAAGCTGTACGAATTGGTGGAACTCCCCAATGGAGCATGGAAAAACACGGCGTGGGTAGGATGGATGCCATCGCTGAACAGGCCCGGCCCGCTCACAAAACGCAGCTCCGATTGGCGTACATACCTCGCCGGGGCGAAAGTGGAAGTGTTGGCGGGGGTCCGCGGGTTGCCATCAACGTCCACGTAGTCGTAATAGGTGTTCAGGGTCGCCTCGCTCAGTCGCCGGGTCAGCGCGTCGAACCCCTCGCGCGCCTGCTGGAATTGTTCGATTTTGCCGCTGCTCTTTTTCCACGTGAACGAAGTCAGGTTGACCATTGATGTCAGCACAATCATCAATATAGTCAGAACGGCAAAGGAAAGAAGCAACTCGATCAGCGTAAACCCGGAACGCCATTGTTCGTACAAACGCTTCCCGCGCAAGCGAAAGATGAGAGCGCTTTGGCCTGCCCCGAGGCGCGCGGCGGCTCCCAATCGGCAGCCAGATCGAGCGACGCAGTTTGGCATTGGGATTGGCAATAGCATTTCAAGTATTCGGGATGCTGGAAATGCGGGCCAGCAGCAGGGCGCGCGTGGAGACCGGCAGGACGTTCGATCCCGACCAGACCAGCACGCCTCCGCCGAGGTTCTCCTCTTTCAGGGTTAAGGCGCCCCCGGGGTTGCGGGCGACCTGGATCAAGAGCCGCTTCCGGTAGGCGGTATCAGGGTCGGCCACCACGATCAAGCGCGCCTGATAAATGGCATTCGCTTTGGCGTCGGCATTCACCTCGGTGCCCTGATCGTCAAAATAGCGGAACTTATCCGGAGTGGCCGTCTGGATCCCGTCGAAGTCGGATTGCTGGGCTTCGTTACCGATCTTCTGTACGATCTGGGAAATGACGGTGGTGTCGATCGCCTTTTGGAAGGCGGACAAACCGAGTGGCAGGAGGCCGAGCATGGGCAGGAATGCAAAGCTGACAATGCCGAGGGCCAGAACCACTTCGATGAGGGAAAACCCTGCTCTTAGGACGGCCCTCTTCTTGCGCGGAGGCAGTTCAGCAACAGGACTGGCAAGGGGTGTATTCGCCATCTCTATCTCCCGTTTCCGCTTTCGATAAGCAGTGGTTGCACCATCACCCGCACCGAGGGTTCGTTGGGATGTTCGACCCGCCAGAGCACCTGTTCAACGGCGCGGCGTCCGATGGCTTCGGCTTGCAGGTCGATCACGACCGGTTGCGGATTGAGATGGGAAAGGTAGGCTTCCTCGTAGTTGCAGGTCAGGATTTCCACATCCTCCATCGGGCGCACCCCGCGCTCGCGCAACAGGTCATAAACATGTGGTGTGAGCATGTCGGCCTGCACCAGAAGCGCCGTCGGGCGCGGATCGAGGGCGCAAAACTGATCGCACATTTCCCGCAAGGCCTCCACATTGGCCCGATGTTCCTTCGGGCCGGAAAGTAAGAGCTCCCGATGCGACAGAATTTCCACGCGAACTCCTTCCATCTCGAGCCACCACCGGAACGCCGCGCCGCGAAAGCTCACATGGTAGAGCGGGGTGATCGGAACTCCGATGTAGGCCGCACACCGGTGGCCATTCTTCAGGACGTGGTTGGCAGCCAACTGCCCGAGGCCAAAATGATCGGGTTGCACGTGGTCTCCCCCGAAGCGTCGGATGCTGCCCATCACCCACACCAGCGAGGCAAAACGCAAGTTGGCCGGCGGTTCTCCCGGCGGTTCTTCCCCCATGATCAGGCACGGCGCACCATTGCTCTGCTGAACCGCCGCGAGCAGTTGGGGCCAATCCGATGCCTGCCGCACCGCCAACACGCCCCCATGCGCGCTAACCGAAGATTCGATGCCGTGCAAGACCGAGGCGAACACCGGAACTTTTCTCAAAATCCAATCCAGCCCGTACATGGCTAGGATGATCAGGGTGAGATTCTTCAAGCGCTCAGCATTCCGGGTGCCTTTTTCGGCGCCGGGACGATAGCCGCGACGACGTCCGGGCGGCGGCGGGGAATAACCCAGCACCGCCATCGCACGATAGACGGCCTCGTTGGCTGCGGTACTCACTGAGGGGTGATTGTTTATCACCCGCGAGACGGTGCCGACCCCTACCCCTGCCGCTTTTGCGACATCCAGAACCGAGATGGATTGAATGTTTTTCACAGCGCGATCGATATAAGCATCAAATTCCAATTATTTCAACAGAAAAGGGGTCCACTTTCCACGCGGGGCCGCCTTTTTTGGAGCCGAGTAATCGGAAGAGTCGAACCCGGCCCGGAATAAGCAGGACTTGGAGTTCAGGCGGCTGAAGATGACTCGCGTAGTGGCCTGGAGAAAGGTTTCAGGCCTCAATGTCCCAATCTTTACGCGTCCACGCGTCCCTCTCTCGGTTGCCCTCTGCTGGCAAGGCGCTTGCTCGCGTGGCATCCCGTTGCAAGGGGGGGGCAAGTAATTTCCAAGAACCAATGTTGATATGGAAACATTTAATTCTGCCACCTATGGAAACAAATCGCCTCTGAAAGGAGTCTTACCCTTGAATCAATGCGCGGCACCGGAGATGCGGAGGAGGGGGGAGGGGGCCGAGGATGGCATGGGAAAATAACAGCGCACGGGGGCGTTCAAGTTTATGTGCATGTAAATAAAAAGAAAATCCCCTTGCGTCTGGTCAACCGTGCAGCGGTGTTCGCGTTGGGTACTCGCAGAGGGGGGCAAATTGGCTCAGCCGCTTGAGTCCCAAGATATAGAGCAATTTACCAAAAAC
>SESG01038083.1_pt1 | contig 16861 bp, 18 predicted proteins | sample 3171421 | NCBI WGS metagenome assembly SESG01 (sample SAMN10866946, study PRJNA518727) | freshwater metagenome | biome: subpolar coniferous forest; feature: holomictic lake; material: water; isolation source: holomictic Lake 227, 6 m and 8 m depth | place: Canada: near Kenora, Ontario | collected... | reverse complement strand
GGATACATCAGTTAATTATACAAACTAAATGCATTGAAATTTTCAAATATGATGAAAGTAAGAGTGGAGAAATCGGTTGGGGAGAAGCATGGGAACGATGGATTGAAAGAGGATTTGCAAAGAGGTTTGAAACTATTTACTTAGAATTTCCAAATATGAAGCCACAATTAATATATAAAAAGGTAGTAAGTAGTTAAATGAGTAATAAACCAATAAAGGTAGTAAGTAGTTAAATGAGTAATAAACCAATAAACGAAGATGGTGTTATAGTACACGAGGAAAATTTTTACCGTGATAATCCTAATTTACCATCAGTTAACACAAAGATTGAATATACATTAGAAATGATGAAAGAGTTACAAAACTGTACAACAGATATAGTACATTTTGCTGAGAGTTATTTTTATATAGTTAATTTGGATCGTGGTAAAGAGATAATAAAGTTATATAATGTACAGAAAAAAGTTATAAAGAGTATGGCAAAGGATAAGCGAGTTATAGTTGTTTCGTCACGACAGGCAGGAAAATCGACAATGATGTCAATATTTGCAGTATGGTTTACTACATTTAATGATGATAAGACTGTATTAATCGTAGCAAACAAGGAGAAGACGGCCAAGGAATTATTGAGTAGGATTAGGATGGCTTATGAAATGTTACCTGTTTGGTTAAAACCTGCTGTTGTTGAATGGCAGAAAGAAAGTATAGTGTTGTCAAATGGTAGTAAAATTGTTATAAGTTCAACATCATCGTCTGCTGCTCGTGGTAGTTCAATTTCGGCATTGTTAATTGACGAATGTGTACACGGAAACACTAATATTACCATAAAAAATAAAACTACTGGTGAAATTAAAAATATACCAATTAAAAAATTATTAAAAAAAGAATATAAATAGTTGATTATTCAAAATACGATCAAAAAATATAAAGGAATGAAACAATTTTTATGAAAAAAATTATAAATGATTGGGAAGTATTAACACCAGATGGTTGGTCGAGTTTTGATAGTATACAACAATCAACACATAAAAAATCGATTATATTGTATTTTTCTGATAATAGTATTATTAATTGTACAAAAAATCATAAAATAAAAGTTACAGAAAAAATATTTAAATTAGCTAATAAATTAAATATTGGAGATAAAATTTTTAATAATTTAACTATTATTGATAAAAAAACAATACAAAAAAACGATAATTTTTATGATTTAATAAATGTTAAAAAAAATAATCAGTATATAACAAACAATATTATAAGTCATAATTGTGCTCATATCGACGATTTTAAGGCTCACGAATTTTTTGCATCTATTTTACCTGTTATTTCATCTTCAAAAAACACTAAAATTTTCATGGTTTCTACACCAAATGGAACTAACAACCATTTTTATCATACATATTCAAAAGCTATAAACAAGGAAAATTCGTATATTGCACATAAGATACATTGGAAAGATATACCTGGTAGAGATTCTGCATGGAGAAAGACGGCATTAGATGATGTTAATGGGGATTTAAGTTTATTTCGTCAAGAGTATGAAAATTGTTTTGTTGAATCTGGTGAATCAGCAATTGACAAGGAATTGTTATTAGATTTAAAGTCAAATTGTAAAATTCCAGAAATTTTAAATACCCAAGAATATAAAGTTTGGGAAGCACCTGATTCAAAGAAGATATATGCAATTGGGGTAGATGTAAGTGACGGGGTTGGTGGGGCAGCAAGTGTTATACAAGGTTTTGACATTACCGATTTAACAAACATTAAACAAGTTTTCATATATGCTAATCGTTATATAGACACTACAAATTTTACAAAGGAGATATTTAACATTGCGAAACAGTGGGGAAAGCCTTGGTTAGCGATTGAGCGTAACTCTATGGGTGGGGAAGTAATTTCGACACTTATGAAACATCCGTTTAATTACGAGAGATTAATATCTTATAGTAATGACAAATCTATTGATTACGAGAAAAAGGGAATAAATTCATCAACTAACGCTAAATACGATGGTGTAAGTAACATGAGGTATTGGGTAAACGTATTAAAAGCTGTTAACATATATGATATAAACACTGTACAAGAGTTAGAGACTTTTGTAAAATATCCTAATGGGACATGGAAGAAACAGGGTGGGGAAAATGTTTATGATGACAGGGTAATGGCTATGGTATGGGCATTATTCGAGTTATTCAATCCTATAGCTGAAAACATATTTGAAATTGTGGAAAAGGATGATAATGGTAAACCTTTAAAGATTAAGAAAGATTATTATGATGATGCTATAGATGTATATGTTGGATTAAATCAGAAGCTTAATGATTGGGGTGATTCTGAATTTGTACCATCTTTTATTAATGTTAAGCAGAATGAGAACAAGAATCAAGAGATAGATGATTTAATATCTGATGGTTGGCGACTTTTTTAATCAATAATGTATAAGTATATGTTGGTTACTATTTTTACACATATGGTGGCATATAATGGTCATGTGTACTAAGTGTAGGTTCTTTTTTGCCAACTTTTCTTAAATTATTTAAATTTCTTAAATGTTCTACGGTTTCTCCTGGAAATAGTGTAAATTTTTCTAGTTCAGTTTCAATACCATATTTTTCAAAACGTTTATTTAAAGATTTTTTTAATAACCGAAATGTGGGTTCAGAGATTTTTTTATCGTTTAATAATTCTTTAAAAATTTCAGTTTGTAAAAAATATGTTATTAGATGAAATGGATAAATTGGTTGTTTAGTAGGAGTAAACGCTACTTTAATATTTAATCCCATTTCTGCTAAATAATCAAATATTAATAATTTTGCTGGTGCGAGTATTTCTATAGATAGATTAGCTCTAAAATAATTATTCCAACTTTTATCTAGACCTGCAAAAATTGCTATAGAAGCTTTATTTTTTTCAACAGCATAACAAGCGGCTGTATAACTATCATCTTTTCGTATTATTTCTAGCATTGTTTTTTGAATTGCTGGAACTTCATCTTTACCAGTTTTATCAAAGTATAATTTATGTCCGCCATATATTTCAGTGCTTAATATATCCCGATATTCGTCATATTTATTTTTTAAATCATTTTCAACTTTTTCTGTGGTTAATTCTGAATTAATATCTCTTAAAGCTTCATTTAGTAATATCTCACTATAACATTCTTCTAATAGTTTCATAATAGGTTTCCTTTCGTTTTAATTATTCATAACATATAATTATAATCGTTTAAATTATATGTTTTACCTTGTTCAAACCTTTTATCGGTTGTCATTAACCATATAATTTGATATGGTATTTTTTGATTATTAATAAAATTTACATCATCACCAGTAAACCAACCATCTGTTAAAACAACTACTAATGTTGGTTTAATTTTTTGTAAATTTATTAATGCTGGTTTAATTGTTGTTCCACCACCACCATCTGACCATTTAAAACTACTAAAAGTAGTTTCTGACAATGGTAATTTATGAATATGTTGTTTTGGTATAAAAACTTCTGGATGTTCTACACTTTTAAATTTACCATGAGTATTTTGTGAAAAGACATCTTCGGATATTATACCATCATCAAAACTAATTAATATTATATTACTTTGTTGTCCAAACGATTTAGTATTAGATACGGCTGCTATTTCACCAAAAATCTTTTCACAAGCCGAACGAGGCATAGAACCAGAAACGTCTACTAAAAACACTAAATCTTTTAGTTTTTCATCTTTATAACCAGGAAACAATAGTTTATTATCTTTTGCAAATGATGTAAATCTAGTATTAGTAACTCTATAAGTTCTTTCAGATCGTTCTGACAGTTGTAAAAAGTTAGCTAATATATTACGCCAAGGTAAATTAGATTTTTGTTTAAATAAATCTCTATAATTTTTATCAATTAAGGAGCGACTACCTTGACCAGAACCTGTTTGTATACCAGCTTCTTCGCGTTTTTTCTCTATATTTCCAGCTTCAACAGATTCTCGTTCCATTCGTTGTTCATATTGGTCAAGACTTTCGGATGTACCACCAGTTGTTTCTTCTGATTTAATTTCACCAGTTTTTTGGGTTTGGTCAATAATGTGTTTAGGTATTTCTAATTGTTTTTCAATTTTATCGTATGTTTCTTTAGTAGTTCCAACAGTACCAGGATCTGAAATATCGGGTTTGTCTGTTGTTTCTTTACCACTTCCCTTACCTTTACCAATACCCTTGGTTGTACCTGTTTCACCAGAACTAGCGTCACCAGCTTGTCCAGATTCGTCTCCACCATCATCTCCACCTTGACCATCTTGACCACTATCACCACCAGACTCATCTCCACCCTCTTCGTCGGTTTTTTCGTCCCCATCACCCGTTTCTGAATCGTTTTTGGTATCTTCAGAATCATCACCATTATCTTGGTCTTTATCTTTATCATCTTCTTTTGGTCTTGGGTTGTCTGGTGGGGGTGGTGGTAGGGGTGGTGGTGTGGGTGTGTATTTTTTCAATAATCTTACAAAATAGTCTCTAGCATCTAAACCTTTAGGCATATTAGCATAATTACCCTCACCAGGCATTAATATTCCATGTGGCATTCCTCTAGTTTTTAATAAATCATTAATACTTAAATCTGTTGCAATATTGACAAGTGTCCACAAATTTTCATCATTTTTAGGAACATCTTTAAATGCTTTATGGTGTCCTAATGCGCAATGCAACAACTCGTGAGCAACAACAAATGCAACTTCATCAACTGTTAAAGTATTAACAAATTTTGGTGAATAGAATAAATGGTGACCATCGGTTTCCATAGTTGGTATATTGGTTCTAACCATTTTATCAGGATTGTCTGTTATCATCTCATTTAATCGTCCAGCTAGAAACACATCACTTAATTGAACATTTCTAATAGCCCAATCAATTTTTTGTTTAGCCTGATTTAATTCAGAACTATTGGTTACTTTATTATAAGCGTTGATAAGTTGTTCTTTGTCAGTTTCGGTTAAAATATACATAAAATATTCCTTATAACTTTCTTTAATTACTTATTGCGTTATAATAGTATCACAATAAATAATATTATGCAAAGTATAAAATTAGTAAGAAACGTTTATTTTGTTAAATTTGGCACTAGAACTGGTCAATTTTTTGTTATTATTGATTATAACAAGGATACTAAAGTTTTTTCAATATTAGCATTGCCAGAATTAGAGTGTTTATATATAAAAGATGATGAATTAATTAAACATATTAAAGACATATTAATAGATTATGTTGAAAAATTACCAGACAATGTTTATAACGACTGTAAAAATCAATTTTTAATTGCTGAAAAGGGTAAATAATTACAACGGAGAAAATGTATGAAAAAATTCTATGATTTTAGTGAAGCTTTGATATTGAGTGTTAAACCAGCATCTGACGCAGTAGGTGCAGCATCGCCATGTTGTGGTAAACCAGCAACAGATATGTTTTCAACAACTGCTGAAGATTACATGAAGAACATATTGGGTGGTGGTAATGACAATGCTGATGTTATTCAACCAGATGATGATGTTGGTGAAGCTGGTGAAGTTTCTGCTGATAGTGAAAGTTCTGTCAGTGTAGAATGTATGGGAGAAGAGGGATTGCGTGTTAAATTTAATGGTATGGAATTTGTATTACCAGTAGAAGTGGTAGAAGCTATTAAAAATTCAGAAGGTTCAGAAGCTGATGAATCGGAAGAACATGAAGAGTCTGAAACTCCAGAAGAGGAAGCTGAAGAACAAGCGGAAGGTGATGATGACGAAGAGGAAGAAGTCAAAAATGAATCTGCAAAAAAAGGTAAATTTGTAAATCCTTGGGCTGTTTGTAATAAATCAACTGGTGGTAAGAAAAAGGCTGGTAACGCAAAATTTGAAAAATGTGTAAAGGCTGTAAAAGCGAAAAACAAATTTAAAAAATAAAATGTCTAAAAATAAGATCAATACTTTTGAAGAAGCCTTTTCTTGGACGACTGCGGTTGCTGGTAAACAATGGGACCCAACCGTAGGTCGTACTCCGTTTAATGTCGTAACAGGAATGGGACTTAATAATAATCTATCAAAAAATGTTGGAATGGCTGATGAAAAAACACAAAAAGCAGATAGAATTTTACCGTTTCCATTAGATAGAGTTGTTGAACAATTAGTCATAAGTTATGAATCATTAATGAAAACTAGGGGAACATTATTAGCATCAGTACGTTCTGCATTGTTAACAAAAGAAGAAAGAAATTTATTAAGAAAAGATATGAAACTTATTGATGATTGTGTTAAAAATATTAGAGTAATTTCGAGACACATTGAAGAAGTTAAAATAGGTTACTAATGCAAACATTTAAACAATTTATAAATGAACCAACGAATGCCGTAGATGAAAGTTTAGGTAGTACGTTGAAATCAATTGCAGCATCTGCTATGCTAAGTGCTGGTAGTGCATTTGGAGGACAACATCACACACATAATGTACCTGTTAAAAAACATATAACTCAAAATGTTAGACAAGATAAAGTAGGGCAAACTAAAGTAGATTTAAATAAACTTAGACAGGCAATTATAAAAACGGAATCATTAGGAGAAAAAGATCCTGATAGTACTATTGGTGATAATAATAGAGCATTTGGTAGATATCAAATACATAAAATTGCTGTTGATGATGTGAATGCAGCGGATAACACAAATTATAAACATTCTGATATGTTTGATCCAGTTAAAGCTACTGATGTTTTTAATAGATATATGGCACTTAATACTAAAAGATATATTAATAGAACAAATAAACAACCAACTTATGAAGTTTTAGCACGTATGTGGAACGGTGGTCCAATGGGTTGGAAAAATAATCATACTATATTATCAGCAAATACTAAAAACTACTGGAAACGTGTCAAACAACATTTATATAGTTCTGGTGTATTATCTAAAAAATAATATATCTTGACTTATTATTAATTTGTGATAAATTGTTTGTATGAAACTAAATCTTAATAAAATTCCTTCAAACATTGTTTTAATACTATTATCATTAACTGCTTGGATAATACCATCGTTATCATTATCTTTTGCTGTTTATCTATTAACTAACCATTTTATTGTTCCATTTTTAATAAATTTAGGTATTGTTTATTTAATTGGATATATAATGGATTTATTTTTTAAATATAAAACACAAAATAAAATATTAAAATTTGAAATAGATACTAAAACTCTAGAATTACAGCAAAGTGTTGAAGTGAGTTGTGCATATTGTAAAGTAATAAATGTTATTCCTGTTAAATTAAACATTAGAAATACTTTTGAATGTAATAGTTGTAAACAAATTAATTTAATGATTTTTCAATTTGCTACAGCACAAGTTACGACACCACTAGAAACAAATCTTTTGGGGGCAAATAATAATGGAAATTCCTGATTTTTTACTAGATATAACTGATAAAACACAATTAGTTAAACGTCCATTACCACCTGATATAGTTCAAGATAAAATAATTAATCAAGAATATATAAATACTCTGGAATCGTTTTGGCAAAATAAAGGATTAATTACATATTATCAACGTGGAATTTTATTAGGTAATGGTGATATTAATAATGTAAATTTTAAAGAATTTCTAAAAAAGTTTAAAAAACTATTAGAAGAAATTATACGTGATGAATTAATAATAAACAATAAGACTACTGAACAATTTAAAGACGATTTTAAGGTATTAGAACACGTTTTTAACATGATTATAACACACTTATCTAATGAGAAAATAGTTATTAATAATATAAAATATTTGGCAATTGTACAAGGATTCATAAACTCGTATATAAACACTATTAAACATGATTAAGCAAATTAGATGTTGTAATTGTGGTGCACTTAAATGGATGCGTGGCAAATATTTAAAAGTAAATTTTGCAAAGTTTAATGTTAATAATATTGCAGAATTACACAAAAAATATTTATGTCGTCCATGTAGGATAAATTTAAGACCATTTTATTATGTATCTGGATTAAAATCTACTTTTGAATTTAGAAAATTACGATCTTTATTACAAGAGGAAGTTTATATATATGAAAAGCGTGGACTTGATAATGTAGATGCTCGTAACAATTTTTTATTAAATATAAAAAATATTCTTGCAAAATATTATATAACAGAGTATAGTTTTGTAGTTAAGAATACCGTATTATTAGGTATTGAAATATTAAACAACATACCAATCTTTGGTAAAATAGTAATTGAATTAGAATCGAAAGGAAACAAACATGATATATTATAAGGATTTAACAATTGTAGAAAAGGCACGATGGATGGCATTATTATCAGCTATTGATAGCATTGATGATTTTTGTGTAGCTAAAAATATAGTTTTAGATGATATGGCATTAAAGCCAGTAGCTATAAAACATTATATAAATGAATCATATCAATTAATATTAAATGAACTTAAAAAAGAACAAGAACTTAAATCTTCTGTTTTGAATGTTTGTGGTGTTTTGGATGTAAAAACCTCTGATGTGGTTTAACAAGATAAAAGTTTTTTGGTCCCTTTAACCAAACCATGATTCCAGTATTTCCTAAGTGTTTTATATTATCATGGGCATCAGGTTGTATATGATGATACTTTTTAGCTAACCAAGCAGCTTGTGTTGTAGTAATTTTCCAAATTCCAGATGTTGCTGCTTTAGCAGTATCTATTGTACTTTTAGCTGACATAAGAGCACCAAAACTTTGTAAAGTTGGTCGTTGATTTTGAGGAACTTGTCTTAAAATTTTTCTATCCATTCCACGAGTTTTATATAAATGTGAACCTCTTAGTTTTTTATCATTACCCCACTTAATGGGTTTTAATTTCATGTCTCGAATCTTTTCTAATAATAACCGATCAGTATATTGTTTAAAAGATTCTCCATAGAATTTATCTTCTGCTGCTTTAACAGCTTTAACTTCATCTTGTGAAATAGTTTTATCTTTTCCTAAAAGCTTTTCTAATCTTGAAATAAAATCAAAATAATAATATTTTTGTAATAGTTTATATATAACATTTTCAGGTAATGCATTTTTACTCTTATATTTTAATATTTCTTCTGGTGTTAATGCTCTTGCAAAAGCATCTTTTCTTGAATGACTTATTAACTTTTTAGCACCAACTAAATTTTCAATACCACGATTTATTTCATATAATTTACTTTGTAAAATTTGTTTTAAATTGTGTACATCACCTTCAGGAAGTTTTGAAAATTCTTCAAAATCTATAACATCACGTCTTAATTGTGCGGTTGTTAAATCAATATTGGAAATGGCATTTTGAAAATTTGATACATAATTTTGTAAATTAATTTCGAAAAATTTTGGTTCTTTACGCCAACGTTCATTAACTAAATCATAAACCCCATCAAAATTATTTTCATCATATTCGTCCATTGTAACATAATAATTGATTGGGTGTTGAGTACCTGTTGCTAATTTTCCGTTCATATCTTTAATGATACTTAATATTTTAACTTGTACAACATCATCAACATCTTCTTTATAAACTTCCATTGTAACGTCTATATCACTATTTGCGGAATACATTCTTGTTAAAATACTACCAACAATATAATAATCTTTTACTGGTAAAAGTCTTTCGATATTATGAACATCGTTTATTATTTGTGCTTTAATAGCTTGGTTTAGAATGGGTGGATGCCCATCTTCAAACATAAAAACGTTTGGATCAAGAGTATTTCTTGGTATAGTGATTGCAGATTCTTTAATAAATTCTGAGAATTTCTTCATGTTATAACTATTTATCATTATCTAACAAAAAACCCACTCTTTTTTTGAATGGATTTTTCGAATAATTTATTTAATTAAGCGTAAAACCCCGACATCTTTAGTGTCGGGGATGTAAGAGTCCTATCCTTGTTCTTCTATATATTTCTTGATTGTTTCCATACTAGCATCACCAGTACTACAAACGAAATAACCATCACTCCAAAGGGTATTTTCTGACCAATAGTACTTTTTAAGTTCTATAGAATACTGTTTCCACATCCGAATTGTAGACATCTGTTTAATTCTACTTACAATTGACGTTGCACTAATTGTGGGATCAATATCAACAAGCATGTGTATGTGGTCTTTGTCTGTTTCCATGCTATCTATAACAAATAGACTATCATCCATCTTGCTTATTTCGTAGATGATTTGTTTGACATCATTATCAATTTTGTCCACCAAAATATGCTTTCGATATTTTGTAACCAGCACTATATGTAGTTTAATCATGTATTTACATCTCTTCTTTGTGTGATATTCTGTTGCCATATTATACTACTTTCCTATAAAAATCAAGTAAAATTCTTAACATAGTGTATTATTCTATAATTATTAATCATTTTTCTACAAAAAAAGAAGGATTTTGTAAACCTTTTGAGTAAATACTTATATATGAAGATTAATAAGACATTTCGTTATAGAATCTATCCTAACAAAAAACAAGAGATTCTTTTGGCTAAACACTTCGGAGCCAAGCGATTTGTCTATAACTATTTTTTGGATCAACGAAAGAAGACATACCTTGAAAGTAAGAAGTCGCTGAACTACTATGATAATGCCAAAGTGCTAACTCAGATTAAAAAGACCCCCGAATATATATGGATGAAAGAAATTAACTCTCAGTCCTTGCAATCTTCACTTAGAGATTTGGATACAGCATACAATCGTTTCTTTTCCAAGCAAGGTATGTTTCCTAGATTTAAGTCAAAACACGATAAACAAAGCTTTAGGATACCTCAGTTTGTTGAATATAAAGATGGCGAGTTATGGATTCCTAAGTGTAAGAAATCCATTGTGGTTAAAGAGGATCGCCCATTAATAGGTGAGATACTGTTTGCTACCATATCTAAATCATCAACGAATAAGTATTTTGTATCCATCACCTGCCATACTGATTATGAACCATACACCAAGAATAACAATAGCGTTGGCGTGGATTTGGGTATAAAAGAGTTAGCGATATGTTCTAATGGCAAAACGTATGAAAACATTAAATCAACTAATAAATTTGGGAAAATATTAACGTATGAGCAGAGACAGTTAAGTAAAAAACAGAAAGGATCAAACAATAAAAATAAACAGAAAGTTAAGGTTGCGAAGATACATGAGAAGATAGGTAATACGAGACTAAATCATATCCATAACATAACTACTACCATAGTTCGTGAAAACCAAACAATATGCGTAGAGGATTTGTCTGTGAAAAATATGATGAAGAATCATTGCCTATCAAAGAGTATTTCAGATGTAGCTTGGGGCGAGCTACTAAGACAACTGAAATACAAGAGTGGGTGGAATGAACGAAACCTCATAACTATAGGTAAATTCTTTCCTTCCAGTAAGACCTGTAATAAATGTAAGTTCATTAATCAGGACTTAACATTAAAAGACAGAGAATGGGTCTGTCCAAATTGTGGTGAGAAATTGGACAGAGATTTAAATGCTTCAAAGAATATATTGGAGCAAGGATTGAATAATTTCAACTCTGGCTATGGAATACAGTCGGAGTCTAAACAAAAACTTGGGGAGGCGTTGCCAATTAAGGCGAGTCTACGAGCCAAGAAACCCAAACATCTTTAGGGTTTGGGTAGTTCATTATTTAATGAATGCTTCGCCACGACCAGTAACGCTTGGGCCTTTACCACTAACGTTCTGTGATGCCTTTGGGCCTAATGTAGTTTTGGAAGCGTTTGATGGGCGACCAGAATAGTCTTTTCCCATTTTAGGTGTAACTGCTTTACCTTTACCGCTAGTTCCTATTTTGTTATTAATTACTTGTTTTGCTTTTGGACCAAGTGTGGTCTTTTTTGCATTAGTTGGTACTGGTGCATTTACGGACTCTGTTGCTACTGCTTCAGTATCTTCGTCTGTTACTTCTTCTGTGCCTTCTTCTGGCATTTCTTCAGTTTCTTCAGTTTCTTCAGTTTCTTCAGATCCTAACAACTTATCTTTAATTTCCATAAGTCTATCAGCAATCATGCCAAGTTCGGTAGCTAGATCAACTTCTTCTTCTGTTTCATCGGTACCTTCTTCGCCTTCAACTGGTTCTTCAAAATCGCCTTCTTCGCTATTAAATTCAGAACCTTCTATATCAGCGGCGGGTACTACATCGTCTGTTAACTGATCATCTTCATTAATTGTTTTATTATAAAGATCGTCAAAACTCATTTTAATTGATTCCATGTTTGCACCTTTCTTACATTCTTTTTTACATTCTTTTTTAGAAATTGGTTTAGTTTTACCGTCTTCATCGTCTGAAGATGGTCCTTCGGTTGGTTTAACAACCTTAACGTTTTTATTAGTATCACATTTATTTCTTGCTTTTTCTGCACCTTCAAAATCGCCTTTAATATCTTTACCAACGGTTTCTTCGTTGATTGTGGTGCGGTTGCGGTTAATAATTCCTTCATAAATTTCTTCTAATTTTGTTTCCATGTTGTGCTCCTTATAATAAATCCTTTTAATTATTTATATCTTTTTGTTACAATTTCAAACTTTTTTGTTAATGTTATCTTGATAACTTATAAATACTTATGAGGAAATGATTGAAATGATTGAAACTATCCAACAAGCTATATTAAACAAAGCTCGAAACGATAAATTTAAAGTTGTTATCGATACGCCGAAATGTTTGAAAAATAAACAAACCTCAATAAATAGAGCAAACGAATTCTTAAATCGTGATAGTGTACAAATGTCAATAGCAGCATTAAATATACCATCACAAAAGATACCTGAAGTTTCTGTTCCATATTTAGGACAAAATTTACAAGTAACTAGCCAAACACGACCAACTTGGCCACCAATCAAAATAACATTTAATATTGATAACTCTTTTAATAATTATTGGTTTGTTTTTAAATGGTTAAATGTTTTAAATGATACTAGAAATAGTGGTGTTGATTCTTATTTCTCAAAATTTAAAGATATTGGTGAGGTTGCACTAAGAAAACATGATACCACATCAAATACTACTTATAGAGAAATTAAAGCAGATTTTGATTATTCAGATTATCAAACAAATATAACTATTTTTGGTTTACGTGAATATAATGAACATATTGTACAATTTAATTTTTATAATGCTTTTCCTATAAGTTTAGGTGAAATTAGTTATGATTACAAAAATACTGACGAAATAGGTTGTTATTTTGATTTTGCATATAGTCAAATGGATGTGGTTTTGATTGATCCTACATAAAAATCAAATGTGTTGATACAAAATATACTAAATAATTAAAAGAGTTTATAAAGGAGAATAATTATGGCACTTACAATTTCTAGTCCTGGTGTTGAGATTCGCGAAATAGATTTAACTTTAAATGCATCGTTAGCAACTGGTACAAAGGTGTTAGTACACGGCTTTGCTTCACAAGGCCCAGCACAAGCACTATTAAATATTACTTCACAAGCAGAATTGGATGAAATTTATTTCGGTAGTAATGGACCAACAAATCCTGCCGAAGATTATTTCTATTATACTTGCAAAGAAATATTAAATTCACCAGCAACCTTATTAACAACCAGACTTCCTTATGGTTCTGGTGATGGTACTGGATATCAGGGTGCGTATGTTGCACTAGCTTATCCTACCACTGGTTATAATACAATACCAGGATATGCACCAGCAAATGTACAGGTGTCAGTTAGTAATTCTTTAATAGAAGATTTTGAAACAGATGTATATCCAAGTATTGCTGGAACGTTAATACATAGTAATATTAATCCTGCTTCTTCTTTAATTTTTACTATATCAGGTATCGGTGTATCTAGTAATATGGTTGGAGTTTTAAGTTCTGGTACCAATAATTATTTTACTGGTAGTGCCAATGTTAATACTGGTGCATGGACGCTAACAAGTAATATTGGTAATATTACGGCTGGAACAAAAATATATGCTTCGTATATTTATACTACTACTGGTAATACACTTACTGGTTATGATCGTGTAATAACTGATTTTTCACTATCAAGTGCCTTTGAAATTGGTCAGCCATCTGTTGTTCCATTAACTGAAGCACAATATGAAAATATTAAAATCGGTGTTGATTGGAACAATAGTAATGGTGTAGTTTCTAGTTATGATACACTTGGTAATGCTGCGTTTTTTGTTGTAAATGATTCAAAAATGATTTTAAACGATAAATATGAAGGTTATTATATAGCAATTACTGATAATAATACCATCGCATTAACTGATTATACCGCTATTCAAAGTGTTAATACATTAAAAAATAATAGCACTTTGATGAATCTTTCAACATCTATTCTAGGATTTACATTAACTGGTACTGTAAATTCAAACAATAGAAATATGTCTGAAATTGTTGAAACGAGTTTTACTTATGATTTTTCAGATTCTACGTATGATAATGCATTAGTAATGTATTTATTCAGATTAAAAACATCACAATATGCTGATGATCCTAATATTCTATATTATACTGGTGTTGAAAAATATGTAGGTCAATTTGATGTTGCTGCAACTATTCCAAAATCGGGTGGTGGACTTACAACATTTAGTTTAGAGAATAATATATCCGATAATTCAAATTATATTAAAATGTTTACAAACAAGTATATATCTACCAAAGCTACAGTAAAACAAGTTCGTACAGGTTTTAATACTTTGAATCCTATTGGTAGTTTTACTCCTTGTAAATCAACAGATGATAGTTTAAAATATGTTGGTGCTGTTAGTAGTAAGATTGAAAAAGCTCTTGGTCTTGCTGAAAACGTCTTAAATCTTGATGTTGATATTGTTCTTGATGCAGGATTAAGTACGATTTGGGCATATAGTCATGTTAATTATGGGGAAGCTAATGGTAAGTTGTTTGATGATACTGCACCAATGTTTGCTGATATAGAAGCATTGCTGGATGTCAACACAGGTGATGCGTCTGATCTAGCATTAGCACATAAACTAATATTTAATACATATAATAACTTCTGTCAAAATACCAGAAAAGATTGTATGTTTATATCAGATCCTATTCGTGGTATTTTTGTACAAGGAAAAAATAATAAAACACTTGATAGTAAGTCACGTAATTTTAGTCAACATGTATATAATCCATTAATAAATCTTTATAATACTTCTAATTCTAATTATGCGGCTGTATATGCAAATTGGGTTCAAACCTATGATGCAACTGATAACACATATAGTTGGTTACCAATATCTGGTTATCAAGCGGCTATTATGGCTCGTATGGATGCTACATACTATCCTTGGTGGGCACCGTTTGGTCTAAATAATGGTATTATCAGAAATATTACTAATATTGCTTTAAGACCTAATCAGAAACAGTGTGATATGCTTTACAAAAAGGGTATCAATCCAGTTGTGTTCTTCCAAGGTGATGGATTCGTTGTATGGGGTCAAAAGACCTTGCAGACTAAGCCTTCAGCCTTTGATAGAATAAATGTTCGTAGATTGTTCCTAGTTCTAGAACGTTCCACAATGAAGATTATGAGATACTTTATTGGTGAACCAAATACAACGTTTACTCAAACGAGAGTTATTAATACAATTGATCCTATTTTTGCATTCTCAAAGAATAATAGTGGTGTATACGATTATAAATTAATTTGTAATGCTACTAATAATGGACCAGCGGTAGTTGATAATAATCAAATGAACGTGGATATTTACCTAAAACCCGTAAAAACTGCGGAATTTATACTCATAAGTTTTTATGCTGTCCCAACGGGAGCAGATTTTACAGAATACACTGGTTAATAAAATAATATTTGTTATAATAATAGCATGGTTTGTAAAATATGTAATCTTGAATTTAATGGATTCGTACATTTAGGTGTACACATTAAAAAGAAACACAATATAACAACCAAATATTATTACGATACTTATATTAAAAAAGAATCTGAAGGAATTTGTAAAATTTGTGGCAAATATACAAAATTCAACGGATTAAAAGTTGCATATAAATCACACTGTTCTTCAAAATGCATATCAAACGATCCAGAACAAAAAAATAAAATAGTTAATAACATAGATTATAAACTAGCTTTAGAAAAAAGAAAACAAACGTGTTTAACAAAATATGGTGTTGAATTTATTTCGCAATTAGAACCAATAAAAAACCAAATTAAACAAACGTGTTTAACAAAATACGGAGTAATAGCACCAGTATTATTACCAGAAAATGTTGAAAAATTAAAAAATTCACAAATTATAAATGCTAAAGAAATTGATATTAATCGAAAAAATACTTGGTTAAAAAAATATGGTGTTGATCATATTAGTAAATTATTAAAAATTAAAGAAAAAAAGATTGAAACTAGTTTAAATCGTTATGGTGTTGAATATCCATTACAATCCGAAGAAATTAAAACTAATATTAAACAAACCTGTTTAAAAAAATATGGGGTAGATAATCCATCAAAATCTTTAAAAATTGTAGAAAAAATTAAAAAAAATCAATTGGAATGTTTTTATAATAGATTACCTATTAAATTTCCAAATTATATACCCATGTTTAAACTAGAAGATTATGTGGGTTGTCATAAAGAATATCAGTGGAAATGCAGCAAGTGTCAAACAACATTTTTTGGTAAATTTACAAATAATTATACATTAAACTGTCCAAATTGTGAACCAAACAATAAATCAACATTTGAAAGCGAATTATATTGGATATTATCCAAATATGATAAAAACATATTACAAAATAAAAGAAATTTATTAATTGGAAAATTAGAACTAGATTTATATTTTCCAGATAAAAACATAGCAATAGAATTAAATGGTAATTATTGGCATAGTGAATTAACTGGTGGAAAATCATATAATTATCATATTAACAAAACTAAA
>SESG01017454.1_pt1 | contig 16861 bp, 8 predicted proteins | sample 3171421 | NCBI WGS metagenome assembly SESG01 (sample SAMN10866946, study PRJNA518727) | freshwater metagenome | biome: subpolar coniferous forest; feature: holomictic lake; material: water; isolation source: holomictic Lake 227, 6 m and 8 m depth | place: Canada: near Kenora, Ontario | collected... | reverse complement strand
CACCTTCGAATAATGGCGGTGCTAATATTACAAGTTACACGGTTACATCGAGTCCGGATGGAATTACCGGTATCGGTTCGACAAGCCCGATATTAGTAACAGGTCTTTCAAATAAAGCTTATTCCTTTACAGTTACAGCCACCAACAGTACAGGAACAAGTGCCACAAGTGCCGCAACCAATTCGGCAACACCTAATACGGGTATTGTTAATGTAACAAGTTCAACTTCAGTCGGTCCATTGGCTTTGACATCGGGAAGTGATGTAGTGGTAGGAAGTGGAGCATTATTGACTATAGATGCGACAACAAGCGTAAATAGTCTGACGATAGCTCCCGGAGGACAGGTAACAAACAGCAGCTCACTAACAGCCTCAGCAATGACTATTAATAGCGATGGTACAAATAGCGGTACCGGAACGTATATTGATAATGATGGAACAACTACAGCTGTAACTACAACTACCGTTAATCAAACGCTAACTTCTGCCCGTAACTGGTATATTTCGTCACCCATAAGCGTAGCCAAAGCACAAACAGGTTATACTTTCTACAGTCGTGATGAAACGAATAATGCCTGGACCACCATGACAACAGGAAATGGTACTTCTACCGGAGATGCCCTCAATATAGGTCAGGGATATATTGCCAATTTGGCTTCGGGTACTGCTACCTATTCATTTAGCGGAGGAACATTAAATACCGGTACTATAACAACCGGATTGAATGGCGTTCCGGCATTAACACTTACTTCTACAAAAGCTTATGCAGGTTATAATCTGGTTGGAAATCCTTATCCATCTTATCTCGATTGGGTAGCCGTTAGTGCAGCAGCAACAAATGTTGATGCGAGTTTTTGGTATCGCACTAAAAACGGAAGCGTTTACGAATTTGATACTTATAATGCCAGTTCAGGTGTTGGGACAAATAATGCCACCGTAATAACCCGATATATTCCGCCTATGCAGGCTTTTTGGGTTAAGGTATCATCCGGTACTTCAGGAACATTGGCACTTACTAATGCCATGCGTTCTCACAACGATGTATCGAGCAATAAATTCAGGACAAAGGCGGTTAATAATGCAAATCAATCAGTTCTGTATTTGCAGGTATCGAATGGAGTGAATTCTGATGAAGCCATTGTATTGTTCAACTCCAATGCTTCGAATGGATTGGATGCATACGATTCACAAAAAATGAGTAATGCAAACTCAGCTATTCCTGAAATCTATACAACAGTAGCTAACGAAAGTTTAGTTATTAACGGAATGAATGCTATACCTTACGATACTGAAATTCCACTTGGTTTCACAACAGGTCAGGCAGGTACAAACTTTTGTATAAAGGCTTCACAACTATCAAATTTCCCATCAGGAACAAAGCTTATATTTAAAGACTATCAGGATAGTAACAATCCGATAATTGCCGACCTAAGCGATGGCAGTAGCTATATATTTAGCTCTGGAGTAAGCACGAATAATACAAGCCGTTTTGCACTGATTTTCAAAGCGCCTTCGATAATTACCGGAATAAACCCTGCCGATAGCGGAAGTTTCTGGTTTTCGACCAACGCCAATGGTCAGATTATGCTGAATGGAACGCCAAACGCTGAAACTTCCGTAGCCGTTTACAATGCCATTGGTCAACGGGTTGCTGCCCAAAACCTGAGTTCAACTATCAAAGTATTTGATACACGACTTGTGCCGGGAGTGTATACGATTGTTTTAAAAAGCGTAGGGAAAACAGCAAAAACTAAAGTAATTATTAAATAATATATCAGGCCGGGTCGCTAAGTCGCAGGAATAGAAATTCCGGTGATTTGGCGGCTTAGCACTGAATTTAAAAACCATTAAATCAGATCATACTATGGCAAAACAAGAAAAACAATTCTATATCGCTCCCCAGGTTGAGCGGGTAGTGCTCGATAATGAGATTTCCCTGCAATTGGAATCCACACCCCCTCCGGCACCGGGAGAAGCAAAACTGAATACTCCTGAATTCTTTAAAAACGATCCGTTTAATATTTGTTGAAAGTTGACAAAAAGCAAAAACTCTGTTCAATCAGGGATACTTTAAGTTTTTTCAGTTTATAAGATAACAATAAACCTTCGAAGAAACGATTCAAACAAGAGCATACGAAACTTATAACTTCAATTCTTCTTGGTTTAATTTAAATTCATGGCCCGTACAAAAATAGGACATTTACGCACTATTTTATGACCTGTATTTTTCAATTGTTGTATATATTTGCACAATGAAAACAAACAATATATAAATTAACATTTAAAAGATTATATTATGAAAAGAATTATTGCATTTTTATTTTGTTCTATTTTAACAGTAGGGGTTTCTCTCAATGCTGCAAACCTTTATTTAGTCGGAAATAATAGTAGTGCTTGGACTACTTCAGTAGTTACGGGTTATACTGTTTGCGTTGTTGATTTATCCAATTCAGGCACTAATGGAACTACTGCTGTTTCATTAACACAATGGTTGAATGATAGAAATGCCCCAACACCTACATATCTTATAGGTGGAAATGCAGGAACTTCATTTGTAACTTCTGATCAGGTTTGGATTGCAAAAGGAACGTACAATGTGGCTATTGCTTGGACTGTCTTAACTGGAACAGGCTCGGCTGTACCGGCATATATTTATGGCGGATTTGCAGGCAATGAAACATCAGTTTTAGATAGAATAAAAGGAACAAACGTATGGGATTTTACCAATGAAACGATAGTTAATTCGAACACCAGTACTACAGGAGTTATTACTGCAGGTGGAGACAGAAACAACACTTTAGATGGAATAACTTTTACTGGTGGCGTAACTATTGCTGCAATTGCAACAAGAGGAGGAATGTTTGTTCAGAATTGTAAATTCACTGCCAATACTGCAGGTGCACTATCATACTATACTACTACTGCTTCAAAAAACGCTTCCTGTACGAATTGTTATTTCTATAATAACTCAATTTCAGGGTCGCTGAACGCAGCAAGTATTTATGTAAATAATGGCAGCTCAGGTGGAACTTATTCAATTAGCAATTGTTTTTTTGAATCAAATTCATGTACATCAACGGCATCAGGAGCAAGCGCAGGAATAAAATCTCAAGGTACCGGAACAACGAATATAACCAGTAGCATTTTTAAAAACAATAGTGCAACAGCTGGAAATTCGTCCGCAGTTTCACTTACATCTTTAACTTCTTATCTAACAAACTGTTTGATTTATGGTGCTTCATTAGGTTCAAAACCGGCATTGTATCTCACAATAGGTAATGTTACAAATTGCACGCTTGTTAATAATTTGGGTGGTGCTGCCTATATGAATCAAATCGCAGCAGCTGGAAACATTAAAATTATTAATACCGTATTTTGGGGGGCAGATGGAAGTACTACAGCAGGCTCAGGTTTTATAGGTACAATAGCAAATTGCCTTGGAACAATTACTAATTGTGCTTACAATGGATTGGCAGCTAATTTTATTTCAACACCAACTGGAACTGTAACACTTACAACTGCTTCAACTGGTGTTTTCACTGACCCAACAAACAATATATGGACACTCATGACAGGTTCTCCACTTATTGATACAGGTACTTCAACCGGATCACCTGCTAACGATTTGATTGGTACAAGTAGAGCTAAAGGTGCAGGATTTGATATTGGTGCTTATGAATTTATTCCTGATTTAGGAACAGGAGTTAATACTACTTCAAAAAATGATTTCAGTTGTTTCGCTTCCGCTCAATCAGTTCAACTAAGAGGTATAAATATAAATGATGAAGTAATTGTGTTCTCAGTTTCGGGATTAAAAATCAAATCAGTAATAACTAATTCAGCCTTGGTTTCAATACCTTTATCAAAGGGAATTTATTTAATTAAAGTTGCAGATATAGTTAAAAAAGTTGTTGTAAACTAATAGATGTTTTTTCGAGTGCTAAAGTTCAGAATTTGAACTTTATATTGCTTTGAATTTTAGATAAATAATTTTTAATTTAATGTTATGAAAAAAATATTTTTATTATTTGCTTTGATAAGCAGTGTTTCTACTTTTTCTGCCAAAACTTATCTGGTTCAATTGGGAACTCCCGGAGCAGCATCGTGGCGAGCTGCAGGAGTGGGCGATACACTTGTAAACCTTTCCACTGTAGGGACCGGAGGAGCAGTAGCTGCACTGAACGAATGGTTAAACGACAAAATACAAGCAACTCCCGTTTTCTCGGGACCTAAATTTGCATCGGGTGACCAAATTTGGTTAGCTAAAGGAACTTATACTATTACAGGACGTGATAGTATAATAGCCGGGATAAGCATGTACGGTGGATTTGCAGGAACTGAATTCTCCATTACTGAAAGGGTAAAAGGATCAACAACAGCTTGGGATTATAGCAATGTCACGATTATCGATGGAGCAAGTGCTTATATTGGTATCATGACCTCTAGTAGCGCTACTTTAACTACAGTAATCGATGGTATAACCTTCCAAAATTGTGCCAACAGCATTCGGAACAGCAGTGGTGGTGCAGCAAAAATTCAGGGTGCCAAAACAGTTATGCAAAATTGTATTGTAACAGCTTGTAAAGCTACCGGTACAGTTGCTACCGGTGCAAGTGCCGGGGTTTCAATCTTATCCAAAGGAACAGTAAAAGACTCTTATATACATCATAATACTTCCACATCTACCGGTACAGGTGGCGGTGGAGTTACAGTTTATGGTGATACATGTTTAGTTACAGGTTGTAAAATCGAAAATAATACTTCAGGGGCAGGTGGCGGACTTTACCTGTACAGTAAAACAAGTGGTACAAAAGTGATAAATTGCAGTATTTCTAATAATACAGCCACCACGGGTAATGGGGGTGGAATTAGTAGTTATATTACAGCTGTAAATGCAGCTCCTATTACTATTAGCGGTTGTACAATTTCTTCGAATACTGCAGCGTTAAGTGGTGGCGGAGCATACTTGACACAAACTAATGCGGCGAATATTTTTCTAATTAGTGGTTGTACGTTTACATCCAATATTTCTAATGCAGCAAGTGGTAATTCTGCAACCGGTGGAGGTGGAGTTTGGACGGGTGCTTGTAATTATGTATTTGATAAATGCAGCTTTACAGGCAACTCATCTACTTATGCTGCAAACGGTGCAATGTTGATTAATAGTGCCGTTTCAACTCTCATAACCAACTCCAAATTTATTGGCAATACAAGTCCAACGATGGGTTCAGCTATTTATTGCAGAATGAATATGACTGTTAATAATTGTTTGTTTGCCGGTAATACAGGAACAACTGTGATTCATTTTTATGGTGGAACCGTTTCCAGCTCATTTAATAACTGTACGTTTGCTAATAATTTAAGTAGTGCCGCAGCTCCGGCTAATTTTCAGTTATTAGCTCTTTTACCAAAATATTCATTTACCAATTGTTTGTTCAATAAAATTGGTATATATAGTGGTCAAACACCCTTGTTTAGCAATTGTGGATTTGAAACAACAATTCCTGCCGGTGGTGTCAATTGTGTAACCGATATTACAGATGCATCATTCAAGAATTATACAGGCGGTGATTTTAGTCTTTCTGAATTTTCACCGGCTGTCGATACAGGATTGAATTTAACCGATTCGATTGGAAATAAGAAAATAACTTCAGATATACTAGGATGTGCACGTCCGGTTGGTTCAGGATATGATATGGGTTGTTACGAATATGGTGGCGTTCCACCTACAGCCGTTTTCAGCCCACATCGGGAAATTATTGGCTTCTCTGTTCTGAAAAATGCCCTTATTTCAAAATTTGGCGGTACTGTGCGTATCTTTTCAATAGCAGGAAAATCAGTAAGTACAGGAGTGATTTCAGAAGGTGATAAAATCACGCTTCCATATGGAATATATATTGTTCATCTTTCGACTTCTCAAGCTGAAATTGTTCAGAAGGTTGTTCTTTAAATAAATAAACAAATCATTTCAGTTTATAGTTTTGTATATTCTGCCGGTATAGAATTGTTTACCGGCAGAATAAACGAAATGTATTTTCCATATCAAATTCCAACAGTTACCAGAAGCAGAATTTTACTATTATTCTGTTTCAACTCGCTGAATATTAATCAATAATATACAAATGCCATGAGATTTAAAAACACAATATTGGTTTTAATTCTACTTTCTCTCTCACTATTTATATCTGCCCAGACCCTGCTACAGGGAACTGTGACCGAATCAAGTGGTGAAACTTTAATTGGTGTGAATGTCAAAATTAAAGGCCTTTCAAAGGGTACAGTTACGGATTCAAACGGTAAATTCAGTCTTTCTGTTCCTGGTTCTAATTCAGTATTAGTTTTTAGTTATATTGGTTATGATTTGCAGGAAATTAAAGTTGGAACTGAGAAGAATTTCAATATTATAATGAAATCCACAAATAAAGATTTGGATGAAGTTGTGGTAGTTGGGTATCAGGAAATAAAAAAACGTGATTTGACAGGCTCAGTAGGTAAAGCAGATATGGATGATATGCTAAAGATGCGTGTTTCCAATGTCGATCAGGCATTAGCCGGAAGAATCGCAGGTGTGCAAGTGAGCTCCAACGAAGGTACACCGGGAGGCGAAATGAATATCGTGGTACGTGGAACTAATTCTATCACCGGATCAAATGCTCCGCTTTATGTAATTGATGGTTTCCCTATGGAGGATGGCTCGGCTTCGACCATTAATCCAAACGATGTAGAATCAATGGAAGTACTCAAAGATGCTTCAGCCACTGCTATTTATGGCGCTCGAGGTGCTAATGGCGTGGTTATGATTACTACCAAAAAAGGACAGATTGGTGCACCGGTTATTACATATGATGGGTCATACGGATTACAGCGTGTTACAAAAGAGATGCCGGTAATGAATACGTATGAATTTGTGAAGTTGCAAGCTGAGACAAATTCCTTAACTCCTTATTTGGGGAAAGATGCCAATGGCAAAACATGGACCTTGGAAGATTATAGAAATGCAGCCACCATTAATTGGCAAGATATGGTTTTCAGAGAAGCACCTATGCAAAATCATTCGCTTATGATTACCGGTGGTAGAGATGATTCACGATATTCAGCTTCATTCTCTTATTTCGATCAGGATGGTGTGCTTATAAATACGAGTTATAACCGTGTTCAGGGAAAAATAACCAATACAATTAAGAAAAATAATCTTACTATTTATCTGAATGCAAATTTTTCTAGATCAACTCAACTCGGCTCCAGACCATCTGAAAATTCATGGTCGGGTGCCAATAACTTGTTTTCTAACGTTTGGGGCTATCGTCCTGCACCTTATCCAAATCAGTCTTTAGCAAATTTAGTTGATAACTCATTGGATGAATCCATGATTAGCGATTATCGGGTTAACCCGGTTTTATCGTTGAAAAATGAATATCGGAATACAACACGTTCGGTGTTGCAAACGAATAATTATTTGCAATATGAATTTGTTAAGGGATTGGTCATGAAAGCTTCGGTAGGTTTCACCAATGAAGATTTACTGATTGAGGCATATAATAATTCGAATACACGTTTTGGAAATCCGCAGACAAACGTAAATGGAGTAAATGCTTCAGAAGCTACATCTTCCCGACAAACCTGGCTAAATGAAAATACCCTTAGTTATACAAAATCTTTTGAAAAGAAGCATAATTTCAATGCATTGGTCGGTTTTACCATGCAGGCTTCCGATATTAAATCATATTACACTCAGACTATTCTGATTCCTTCTCAATATGAAGTTCTTGGAATGGCCGGAATGGGCGCAGGAACTCCATTTGTCATGACTTCGTCTGCTTCGAGATGGACCATGATGTCATATTTAGGCAGAGTTAATTACAATTACTCGTCAAAGTACTATGCAACATTATCATTTAGAGCCGATGGTTCATCCCGTTTTAAAGGCGATAATCAGTTCGGTTATTTCCCTTCCGGTTCATTGGCATGGAACTTTAGCGAAGAACGCTTTATGAAACCACTTTCAGATATTATTTCGTCAGGAAAACTCCGTTTAAGCTGGGGTATAACCGGAAATAACCGTGTAGGTGATTTTGATACCTATGCTAAAATGTCCCTGATTAATGGTGGCTCATTTGCCGGTGTATATGCTTTCGATAATTCCTTAACTTCTGTGGGCGTCGTACCCAGTTCATTACATAATTCTTCTTTACGTTGGGAATCAACCTCACAATGGAATGCAGGAACTGATATCTCATTTCTGAATCAACGAATTTTTCTGACCTTGGATGTATACAAAAAAAGTACTTCCGATTTACTGTTAAATGCTGACCTGCCTTATACTTCGGGTTATCCACAAGGATTCAAGAATATTGGTAAAACAGAAAATCAGGGATTAGAAATAACCTTGAAAACATGGAATGTTAAGACAAAAGATTTTACATGGTCAACTAACTTTAATATTTCTTTCAACCAAAACAGAGTGGTGGAGCTTACCGAAAATCAAAAAACTTTATTGACCAATGCTCCTTTTGATCAAACCTATAATGGTATGCCAAACTATTTTACTCAAATTAATTACCCATTGGGTTTGATGTATGGTTATATCTATCAAGGAACTTATAAATACACGGACTTTAGTTATGATCCCACAACTGCCATCTATACTATAAAACCCGGAACTCCAATTTTTAGTGGAGAAACCAAGACACAGCCAGGTTATCCGAAATACCGCGACCTCAATGGCGATGGGAAAATAGATTCAAACGATCAGACGGTAATTGGAAAAGGAACTCCTATTCATATTGGTGGCATTATCAACGATTTTTCTTTTAAAGGATTTGATTTTAGCTTTTTCTTTCAGTGGTCGTATGGAAATAATATCTTAGCTGCCAATGATTTACTATTCAATCAATATAGTAGAACTTTGTTAAATACTTTTGAGGGCTATTCAAACCGATGGACTCCTACAAACCCAAGCAGTGATATTCCTGCAGCAATATATTCACCATCTATGAGTGTTTTCTCAACCCGGATTATTGAGGATGGTTCATTCTTGAGATTAAAGAATATCACGCTTGGATATAACCTAAATAATAAAATTTTGAAAAGTTTAAAACTAAAAAAAGCACGGCTTTTTGTCAGTGCCAATGACATTTGGGTTTTGACTTCTTATACGGGTGGTTATGATCCCGAGGTGTCAGTACGAAACAGCGCATTGACTCCGGGCTTAGATTACTCGGCTTATCCTCGTGCACTTTCAATTAACGGAGGTGTAAGTATAAGTTTCTAAACCCAATAAATCCTGAAATAACAATAGAAATATATGAAAACTTCAATTAAAATATTACTGACTGTACAACTTGCTTTTTGCCTTACATCATGCAGTGATTTTCTGAATACTACCTTGTTGTCGGTTACTCCTGAAACTTACTTTAGTAATAAAGATGGTGTTAAAACATTTTTGATTTCAGTATATGCACCACTTATGGATGCTTACTTTTACGGAGATTATTATCAATCAAGGGTAGCAGCAGAAGACTTAGGATTTTATTACAGATCCACTGCCACGTCAAGTGTTGTTTGTGGTCTTACAAGTGTTTCTGACCCTACTCTCCAGAATTTATGGCGTTGTTTGTATGATGGTATTAACCGTTCAAACATGTTGTTGGAAAACATTGATCATGCCATGCCTGATTCTGCTAATGCAACTCTACGTGAACAATACCGCGCAGAAACTCGATTTATGAGAGCTTTTTATTACTTTACACTTGTACAGAATTTTGGAGATGTACCTTTCAGAACCAGTACAGCGAAGGATGTAAATAATTTATCCCTTCCCAGAACCGCAAAGCAGCAGATTTACGATTTTATTGTTTCTGAAATGATTTCTTCCGAACCTTATCTCCTTAATGCTAATCAGGCAAATCCGGGACATGTAACAAAATCAACTTTAGATGGAATATTAGCACGTATTTATCTTTTTCGGGCCGGTGAAAATTATCGCGATGCAGCGGTTTCTAATCCACAAACAAACTCATCCGATTCTATTAATGCTTATTTTACCCATGCAAGAGATTGGGCTTTGAAAGTTAAAAACAATGCCCTTCATGGTTTGGTTAGTCCATACAGTCAGATTTTTATTGATTTATCAGCCGATAGATACAATAGTAGCGGCATAAAAGAAAGTATATGGGAAGTTGAAATAGCTGGTAACCGTACTACATCTATTCAAGCAGCAGGAAGACTTGGTAATACGCTGGGACTTGGAGGACCTGATTTGATTTCAAATGGCGCTCCTGATGCTGGAAAAACGGGATTAGCAAACCCCGGGTACGGTTATAATTATTTTTACTGTACATTGAAATTGTATGACATGTACCAATCCGAAAAGGATACGGTTCGTGGCAACTGGAATATTGCTCCGTTTACATACACAACTACCGGTAGTGCTGCAACTTTGAAGGTTACCGGAAGGAAGTATTATTATGGAAAAATACCTGCAAGCATGTCAACTTTATTGTTACAGGGGAAAACATATACTGATGCCAGCGGATTTATTTATTCAGTAGGGACTGTTACAGATACAACCATTACTGCCCGTTGCATAGCCAAATATCGGAGAGAATATGAGCAGGTTCTGCCCAAAAATAAAAATTATACTCCAACAAATTTTCCACTGCTGCGCTATTCTGATATTTTGTTGATGATTGCTGAAGCTGAAAATGAACTGAATACTGCTCCTTCAAGTCTGGCCTATGAATGTTTGGATGCTGTGCGAAATCGTGCAAAAATTAAGACTCTTACCGGTTCAGGCCTTAGCAAAGATCAATTTCGAGATGTAATCAAAAAGGAAAGAGCCATGGAGTTTTGCTATGAAGCTACGCGTCGGTACGATTTAATCCGTTGGGGTGACTATGTTAAAGCAATGAATGATGTCTCGACTTTGTTATCAACAAGTACACGCTGGTCACAATCGTTATTATATGCAGCCAATTATTTTAAGATTCCAACTACTTATTTGTATTTACCAATTCCTGCTTATGAGCTATCGGTAAATAAATTAATTCTTTACAATAACCCCGGTTGGTAAATGAATTATTGTGAGAAGCATAAATATACTAGATTAACCGTCTGAAATTAAACTTTCAGTTAAACAGATACAACATGAGAAAATACAATTTTATATTAATGATTTCAATTTTTAGCTTGATATTAAGTTCCTGCGATAATGCTCTTACAGAGAAATTGGTTTTTGATGCAAAAGTTGATTCCGCAACTGCAGATACCATCATAAAAGACACCATCTTTGTAAGAAAAGCTACGCCAGTGTCATTCAAATTTAGTGGAAATCCTCAGTTTATCTCTTACTTTAGTGGAGAACCAGGAAACGAGTATAAATACTACAATGTAACAAGCATTCCAATTAATGAGTTTGATTCTTGTTTCTTAAAATTTGATATAACGCCTGTTGGAATTGATGGGAATATTGATAATACCTTATTTTTGCTTATTTCAGATAAATTTAGCGGTATATCGGGGTCAGCTTCAACACCTGCTTTTTCTACTGATTCAACAAACATCAGGAATAAAAAGGATTATAATTGGACTGACTTAACTCCATTATGTATGTTTCCGACGGTTAGCACAACTAAAAAATCGGTCAAATTAGACATGATGTCCTATTTAGGCAAAAACATTTCATTAAAATTCAAATACCTGACAACAAGAAACGATGTGGATCAACCCAAATGGACTATCGCCAACCTGAAATTTGTGAGATATCAAAAAGGGAAAACTCCGGTTGAACTGCTTTCACAAGCCCTTGCATTTAAGCCCTTTGATATTTTAAATTCCGCGACTGCTTATTCAGTTTCCGGCCCAGGAGTATGGTCGAAGAGTAATCCCACTAATATGTACATCAATACCACCTTAGCAGGGAATCCGGTCAATGAAGATTATCTTGTAAGCACGCCCACAATGATTAATCCATTGACTACAACAAGTACCGGAGCATTAGTTAAAAATTTATCTGTTGATGTTACTAGTTTTTCATACACTTATACTTCTAAAGGGATATATACTGCCACTTTTTCGGCTACTAATGTAAATTATATGGATAGTGGTCAATACAAACAAGTCTCGTTTATCATAAAAGTGATTGATTAATTTTTTAAATACAATTAACGTGAAGTACTTTCTTTATATAATGTTTTTTTTGGCTTTAACATCGGCTTTAAACGCTCAAAGTTTTACTTTTGAAGCTTCTACTGCTTCGTGGGTTCCTTCGGGTACAGCTACAGTAGGACTAAGCACCGAACATTATAAAGAAGGAGTACAAAGTTTGTGCTGGACAACTACAGGGACTTCTGTGATGACCGTATCGTTTACAACTTTCACTGCTGGAACGTCGAACAGCGCCTATATGCAGATTTATTCATCAGCAAACAATAATGACACGCTCACAGTTGAATTTATGAATGGCGGATTGGTTAAGAGAAAAGCTATATTCCTGTGTAATTTTAAGGGGTGGCATGAATTTAACCGTGCATATACGGAATATGTCTCTGCTATCTCAACATCCATCACTTCTGTCAAAATTACCATAAAACCAACTTCTGCAACCACACGCAAAACTTATTTTGACGATGTGAATTTCAACCAGACTACTGATGCCAGTCGCATTATGGGTAGTCATTGGTTGTTGGATAAAACGTATCTGACTGCTGATACCAGTTCTCTTTCTTTGTTTGCCAATCCGATAGATATTCCGGTGCTAACACCTACTTCACAGGAATTAACAGCACTTGCTTCCTTGCGCGTAACATTGAAACGTACTCCTACAGCTGGTACAACTACAACACTGGCTGATGCAAAAGCCTATGCTAACTCATTACATATTGTGCGAAACTCAGATGGCTCGGTGCATGGAGCTGTTATTAATACTTCTGCCGATTCACTAACTGATGCATTTATGACCAAATTGATAAACCGGATTGAAGTATTGGCTGCAGATGCATTGCTGAATTCATCTAGCATGACTTTATTTCAGAACCTGATAGATCACATGCTCGATCAGGGCATTTCCGAGGGATGCAGTTATATGACCTTTAGCAATAGTTATAATCCTGTGAGAGATGTGCCTGGTGGACTCCTTGATGCTATACCTGCCTATACTGCTGATGAAAAAGCTGAAGTTCTCAAACTGGTTCGTTGGTTATCTTTTTACGGAACTATATATTATCCGCAAAGTACTTATCTTACAAATCAGGTTTCAGATATAATTTATCTTTGTTTGCCCGCTATGATGGGCGTCGCACTTAATCAAGCGGACAATGCAACTTCTGTCAGGGAATTAAAAGCATTCAAGCGTTTTCTTGATCGGAATACAGAATACGTTCCCGGTGGTGGAGATATTTTGAAACCCGATGGTACCGGTTTTCATCACAATACTCATTATAACAATTATATGTATGCCTATAAAACCTGGGTACAATACATGTATTATGTAAAAGCTACACCATTTAAAATAGCTACAGATTCTTACCAACGATTTAAAAAAGCAGTTATTTCCGACTATATAATGGGAACTTTGGATGTCGGTGATAATCACTTTTTTGCTAATACCCTGTGTGGTCGAAAACCCTTCGATATTGGGGTGCAATTTACAAAAGCTTATTTCGATTATTTGGTTGCCATTGGAACCGATTGTCTTGGAAATCAGGATAATGAAGTAGCGGCAGCTTACAATTATTTCTTCCAAACCACAAAATATACCGCTCCAACCCAAAAGTACGAGGGTTTCTATCAATTTAATTATAGTCCAACGGGTATTTTCCGGAAAGCCAATTGGGTAGCCACTATGCATGCTCCAACCTCTAACTTTTTTGGTGCCGAAATTTATGACAACACCAATCGTTTCGGGCGTTATCAAAGTCATGGCTCGCTCGAAATTATGTATAGTGGTACGTTGGCAAACAGTGGCTATCCTTCAGGAAGTGCTACCAGTGGTGGCTGGGACTGGAATGTGATACCGGGTACAACTACAGTTCAGTACGATTCGTGGCAGGAAATGATGCCTTACAAAAGTGTCACAGGCAGATTTGACCAAAGAACTAAAACGAAAAACTTTTCTGGTGCTTTGTCATTTGTAGATTGTGGAATGTTTAGCACCGATTTCGATCAGATCGATACCTGGTCTGCATCTGCTTATACGGCTACTAACCTGGTTTTCAAGAAATCCATGTTTGCATTTGAAAATATGATTATCAGTATTGGAAGTAACATTACTTCCTCCGGAACCTACAGTGCGAGTATGCCAACCACTACCAATTTATTCCAAAATCTGATTTCTTCATCGAGTGGAAGTTTTATCTATAATGGAACTACTCTAACAACGCCCTATACTTCAACAACAACTACCACTGCCGACAACTGGTTAATCACACCCCAGGGAACCGGATATTTTATTCCGAAAGGCAATGACTCAATTGAAGTACGATATGACAATCAAAGTTCACCAAATTATACTGGGTCAGATTATATGGCACCTATTAACTCAATTCCTGCAGCCAAAGCGTATCTGAATCATGGTTTCAAACCAAGTTCTAAAAGTTATTCATTTGTGGTAATTCCTGCAACCAATACTACCCAAATGCAAACAATGGCAAGTCAGTTGGCAAACGGAGGTGGAAGTGTTTATCAGATTTTGTCCCAATCCAGCTCGGTGCATGCATTACTTTATAAACCATTGAATATTACAGCATACAGCTTTTTCAGTGCAGCCAGCAATCTGACGTATGGAATTGTAAAATCCACTACTTCTCCACATTTGTTGATGGATAAGTATGATGCAACCTTAAATCGGCATTATTTTGCTATAAGCGATCCGAACTTGCATCCCGTAACTGATGCCATGTATGGTTGGATAGCCACTTCTAACCAAACAACATTGACTTTGACCGGGGAATGGAAAGCTATTAATGATGTTGTGGGTGTAACGTTTTCTGCACCCATAAGTGGTCAGACTCTAGTAACAATTACCATGTATAATGGCGAACCTATATATTTTGGAGCTAAATCACCAACCGATGTTGCCACTGTTAACGATATTGTTGATTCAAAATGGGCGACATTTATCAAAGATGCTGATAATATTAAAGTTGATTTTACCGAAAATTTAAATTCTAATGTTAGTCTTCAAATTTGTAGTTTAAATGGCATATTACTTTATAAACAAAACAATACCAGTAAAACAGTACCTGTTATTGTATCAACAAAAAATCTTCAACACGGATTTTTTCTTTGTACAGTAAACGATTCACAACGCACCAGGACATTTAAATTTGTAAATTGAAAACCAATAAAAGAAATAGAAGGATGAAGAAGATTATATTAAGTGTAACACTTTGCATATTGTTGGTGAGCAGCTGTAGTTCTACAAAAAAAAATACTAATGATAAAATTATATTAAATGATGTTGCTTTGGCAACCCAGCAAATCGGTCGGCAAGTTGAAATTATTGAAAAATCGGCTCTGTTTTTGAATCCGAGAACTGTTAAAGATAACAAGATAGAGTATATCGCAATTGACGACTGGACCAGTGGATTTTTTCCCGGAACTATGTGGCTGATGTACGACCTGACAAAGGATGACAAATGGAAAAAACTCGGAGTGAAATATACTGAGAATCTGGATTCAATAAAATATCTGACCAGCCATCATGATGTAGGGTTTATAATTAATTGTTCTTACGGGAATGCCTATAAACAAACTCATAATGAGGCCTATAAAGCAGTAATAATTGAAGCAGCAAAGTCATTATCAACCCGTTTCAGACCTGTTGCCGGAGTCATTCAATCCTGGGATGAAAATCGTGGTTGGCAAGGTACAAAAGGCTGGATGTGTCCGGTAATTATTGATAATATGATGAATCTGGAACTTTTATTTAAGGCTTCTGATTTGTCGGGCGATTCAACTTTTCGAAAAATGGCCATCAGTCATGCCAATGTTACCATGCTAAATCATTTCAGAAGTGATTTTAGTTGCTATCATGTGGTTGATTATGATAAGGTTAAGGGCGGTGTTCGCAGTAAATGTACTGCACAGGGATATTCCAACGAATCAGCCTGGGCGCGTGGTCAGGCATGGGCATTGTATGGTTACACGGTTTGTTATCGTGAAACAAAAGATAAGAGATATCTTGATTTTGTTGATAAAATCTACAGCTTCATTTTCTCAAATAAAAATATGCCTGCAGACTTAATTCCGTACTGGGATTTTAACGCACCCAACATTCCAAATGAACCACGAGATGCTTCTGCAGCAGCAATTATGGCTTCTGCTTTATACGAATTAAGTTCGTTTGAAAGACCCGGGTACAAAAAAACAGCAGATAAAATCATGGAAAGTCTTTCCAGTCCTGCATACCTGGCCATTGTGGGTACTAATAGTAATTTTCTATTGATGCACTCGGTTGGTAGTATACCCCATGGCAACGAGATTGATGTTCCACTGAATTATGCCGATTATTATTTTCTGGAAGCGTTGACAAGAAAAATAAATCTGGAAAAGCTCTAAAATTTAGTCCATAGAAATATTTAAACCTTCAGGAGTATGATTCACTTGACTCTCTGAGGGTTTTTATGTTAAATTTCACCTTATACCAATATCGTCCAAAAATAGGTATAACATCGTACATACTTTCACTTACTTCAATTTTTGACCTCTTTGCTATACAAAAATGGACTATATTTGTACTCTAAATGACAATAAAAACCGCCAAATACCTGATTTATGTTAAACATCATTCAACAATTTGCCATACGAAATGAAGTGGGCGAAATACATCCCTTAAAAATTGGTCACATCAACGATTCATTTAT
>SESG01007271.1_pt1 | contig 16882 bp, 17 predicted proteins | sample 3171421 | NCBI WGS metagenome assembly SESG01 (sample SAMN10866946, study PRJNA518727) | freshwater metagenome | biome: subpolar coniferous forest; feature: holomictic lake; material: water; isolation source: holomictic Lake 227, 6 m and 8 m depth | place: Canada: near Kenora, Ontario | collected... | reverse complement strand
GGACAATTTATTCCGGCTCGATGTCAAAACAAACAGAGAAGGTACTGAAAATGAACCCAGTAGCGGTCTTGGACTTATCCTATGTAAGGAATTCGTTGAGAAGCACGGAGGCAAAATCCGGGTGGAAAGCGCAGAAGGGATTGGAAGTACATTTTACGTTACTTTACCTGGCAAGCCAGACTAAGTGCATGGAGTTCTTTTTAGAAGTAATGGTTTACTGGCAATTTTCTGTTTTCTAAAAAAGTCACTTAGTGCTTTTTCTTCTTCTTTAGTCAAAGGACCTTGCCCACCAAGAATATCGTCTTCGATTTCTATTTTTCTAGTTGCCATTTTTTACTTATTAAAAGTATTTGTTGATCAATTTTAATGCAGCCTTAGTTTCAACAATCATTACCCGGCCGCCAAAATGAATAGCTACAAGAACTTTTTCGTAATGTTCGATACGTTTTGATTTTGACAGAAAAGATACATTCCCATAATGACCATTGATTACTGCATAGGAATGAACGAGATGATGCTGGTCAATTTATTCCGACTCGTTGTCAAAACAAACAGGGAAGGCACTGAAAACAAGAGAAATACTTATTTTGATCCAGCCCTTGCCTCGGTGTTAAGGAAAAACTACAATCGTTTGTATAGCCTGGGCACTTATCGTGAAGTCATCTGAACGATCACCCAGCGATAGCTTTATGTTTTTTGAAGATGAATTCACATTTAGCATCACAACAGCAATCGATCCGTCAGGATTATGCGCTGCTGTCAGCATCAAAGAGGGGTCAGGGTTTTCAAATCCAATGCGAACAGCACCTGGCCGGATAAATTTACTGAAATGCGCCATGGTATAATATAAAGGTGTAAAGTAGACCTCATCTTTCCCAGGATCAACAATTACCGGGGCAACACACCAGTTTTTAAACCAATTTGGCCCTCCTTGCCTGTCTAAAACCATATTCCAATCTACTTAGCCATCCACCCAGTTATTCATACAACCGATGATATCCCTGGCATAACGATAAACAGGAACATATTTAGGATGAAGCCTTTTCTGATTCCCAAGCGGTTCATTCGCAACGGTGACTCCCCAGATATCAATGCCTTCATTTTTATAGGCCTGGATATATTTTGAGAAATATAAAGCCCAGCAATCATAGTATTCAGGCAGTTATTTTCCACTGCGCCAATCGTTGTTGTCTTTCATCCATGGCGGGGCTGTCCATGGAGAAGCGATAATCTTAAAGCCATTTGCTGAAGTTTCTAAAATACGAACCCTCAGCTTTTGTTCCTTTACATTAGCGCTCATCAGAATGCTCATCAAAGAAATGATTAAAATCAGTTTAAAACCTTTCATTCTCTTATTGCTTTATATTAATCCCTGAGAAATACTTACTTATCGAGTCAGCTGTGACATGATTCGTATAAGGATTCAGTTGATGCACTTGTTGTAAGGTATAATAGGCCGCACGGGGAAATAACAGATAATGTCCTCTCTCATCTGTTTGACCCTTTGCACAGATGCCAAACCACTCCTCGTTCATGTTATTCTCGCCCGGAATATAATCGTTGAGATAACCACCGTTTACCCAGGAGGCATGTGTGTCATGAACGTCTAAGTTCTCAGTCTGCTTGTATTTCCACCAACCATCGCTAAACTGAAAAGTAAAGCCACCGATACAATTATTTCCTTTGCCTAATCCCGCTGCATTTTCATAAATTTCTTTCCAATTGCTTTTTAAGTAGTCGGCCTGGGATTGCGGATCTTCTTGCTTGCTGACATTATTATAAGCATCAGCACCAAACTCTGAGAAGAATATTGGCTTAGCAGGCATTGCCTTGTTCATTCGCTCAAACACATCGCCGAATGAAACACCACGATAACAGTTAACACCCAGGGCATCAATATCTTTACATTCCGAGGCGATCAGATCCAGGAACAGCAGATCCCCATTGCAAATTGCGATGGGACGGGAGTCATCCGTCGCTTTCATTGCCACGACAGCCTCGTTAAAAAGTTTGTATAAAGCCTTGGCTCGCGTGGTAGATTGTCTTTTCTCAATGGGAATATCTTCAGTCTCGCTCCCCTCCCAGAAAAGACCATAATTATTTTCATTCCCCAGCAAATACCCAAGCAAACCAGGTGTGTTTTTATAATCCTCAGCCATCTGTTTTGCTTCTTTTAACAGGAGGTCGTGTACGCGGGAATTTCCATATTCTGTATTCGATACCCATGAGCCATTGATGGTCAGGCCATACCGCCCAAACGAATGATTTACCAGCGTATGGATGCCATATTTCTCGTAGATATACTTGATCCACTTTGGCTGTATTCCTACATATACTCTTATGGTATTCACACCCATATCCTTCATCATTTGCATTTCCACTTCAAGTGCAGCCTGGATGAATTCATCGGATTGTTGCCACAAACTATAGGAATAGTTGGTCCCGATGGGATAATAATCCCAGTTCATGCCATTAATCATAAAGCTGTTTCCATTGACTATCATTTTAATACCCTGATTGCTAGCCTCAAGAGAAACTTTGTCATCCTGGGCAAAGATTGTTGTAACAAACAAGGAAAGTAGAATAGTCAACAATTTGCTTCTCATATTATTAAAAATCAATGGCTTAATGTCATCCAGCTTATAACTCACCCCGGCGCTCAACCAATAACCTTCGGATTTCATGCGCCTTTTGAACGGTAATATCGTATTTCCACATGATCACAATCGCAAAGAGTCCTGTTACCGATGGAATTAAAATATCAGCAATCCTGAGCCGGGTAATCGTTTCAACGGTTTGAACTTTTATATTCTGATCAAATCCAACCATTTCCAATACCACGCCACTGCTGAGTAAAGCAACGGCAGTTCCCAATTTGACCATCCACCAGTAAACAGCGCCAAAAGTCCCTTCCTTTCTGGGCATTCCGTTGTTGAGTTCATCCAGATCACAAACATCTGCCGTCATCGACATCATCAAGGTAAATAAGCCCCCTATCCCGAATGAAATTAATGGGAGTGGCAAAAACATCAACCAGGGGTTGGCCGGACTGAATGCCCACCATTTTAAGGAATACCCGACAATGGATATGATGGTAGAAATAACGAAGGCATTCTTCTTCCCGACTTTCGTAGAAATGAAGGTAATGATCGGGATCACCAAAAATGCGGTTGCCAGAGCGCTTGCGGTACCAAACCAGGCAGGCCATTGGCCGGCTGCAGAGGTGTCGCCTTTGAATAAATAGAAAATAATGATAAAAAATGAGAATTGTGCAATCGTCTGAAAGCCGTTAAACACAAAAAATGTTGCGCCGCATAACCTCAGGAATGGTTTATTGGTGATGATCTGCTTCATGCTTTTGAAGAGCGTTTTCATATTATTCATAAATTCTTTCACAGACAGATTGGCTTTGTTGGTCAAATGTTTTTGATCAATCTCTTTACAAAACAAGGCTGGCATGATTCCCAATACAAGGCAAATGCCTCCGACCCATATCGACAAGTGACGTGCCCCGACAGGAGGACTTGGATAAAAGTTTTCACTATAAATGATAACCCAAAACCAGGGGGCGATCATCCATGCAATTTGGCCCATGAATTGTGAAATAGCCATCAATCGTGTTCTCTCGTTATAATCCGCTGTCATTTCATAGCCAAGACCGATGAGAGGTGCGGCAAAAATCGTGTATCCCATATAGAAGAATAACGACATGATCAGAAAGAAAAAGAAATTGTAGGTCTGGCCGTTCTCCGGATATAACTGCCACATCAGCATAAATACGACACCAACAATAATAGCTCCGATAAATATATAAGGTTTCCGTCGTCCCCACCTGGAACTCGTATTGTCGGAGACAAATCCCATGATAGGATCGATCAAGGCATCAAATAACCTGGGAATGGCAGCCAGTAAGCCTGCCAGGATCGGACTCATTTTTAATGACAATATCAGTACAATCATAAATACACCTAAGGCTGCAGGAAGTAATTGATTCGTCAGATGTCCTGAACCAAAGGCTATTTTGTGACCAAAAGGAACAATATCCTCAGCTTTTGTTTTATACTGCGTCATCTTCTTGATTTTTATGGTTATGAATGTATATTTCTGATTATCAGGCAATTTAATGTATTCCGTTTTTACCACTCAACAAGCCGGATCTGAAGCGCTACCCTGCTAAGTTCGCCGGTCCTTTGAAATATTTTGGCAGCAATGTCTTTTTCGACTCTGTTCCCCTGATATGAGACTTCTTTTCCGTCGCGGAACGTCAAAATGGTCCTGTCTTCATCGGATACTGTGTATATAAATGGCACCTGGCAAAACGTGATACCCAGCTGCCCGGCTTTGAGGTGAATCTGCTGATTTTCACCTGCTGTATTGTTATACTCAAAAACAGACTCATGATCGAGAAACTCATTGGCATTTAGCAAGTAAGGTTTAAATACCAGGTTCCCATCTTCGATATGGATTCCAAGTTCCCGAATCCGGCATAGAAAGTCTTCTTTAACCTGTCCTGTCATTCCAGGCTGCTGCACCCCGGCATTCCCAGGTGTGTGTGAGTAGGCATCTGTCGGAAAAGCACCATATAATTCAGGTGACTTATACAATCCCAATCCGGCCTTGATGTCAAGATAGTGGTCTTTTATTTTAGCAAGGACCGCTACATCAGCGCTTTCTTTCACTCCTTTGAAATAGCATTCCTGCGTAGCCAGCAACAATTTTGAAACCATATGCCAGTAAATACTACCCAGGCCTTCATAGGCAAAAAACGTCCCCGATCGTCCTGTGAACGAATGGTGGTCGAAGACTTCCTCATAAATCGCCAGGATCATATCTTTCTCATCATCCACAAGTGATGCGTAGGAATCCGGGTCAAGCTGGCGTAATGCTTTTTCCAGAACCGAAGCATTACGAAAACTCCCGTTGAAATGGAAGTTGCCTGAATCGTCCTTGCTTATTATGGACGTATCGTTGGTCGCTACCAATTTGCGGAGCAGGGCTGAGTCGTTTACTTTTCCCGAAGGAATATTGTTCTTGCCGGTGAAGCGTGGCAATTGCCTGTCGGGATAAAGCAGGTAACTATACTGGTCGTGCCGGTATAAATCGCTATTTTTTAGCGCAGTGAGCACTTCAAGTGATTCCTGAACAGATAAGTATCCGGCACTTAAAACAGCCACCTGGCCTTCAAGCATTTCATACAGGTGACGGATGGCAATTCCCCTTTCGGCAATTGAAACCAAATTGTAAGCATGATAAAGTCCATCAGAACGTTTGTTAACCTTTATCGACTGGTCAAGATATTGGAGGCTGGATTTTGCAAATTCTGCCAGGGTTTTAGCTGGCACCCTAGTTTTAGAACCGGAAAATGAATTCTCATATATGGCATTCCTGTATTCCCATGCAGCTTCACCCAGGGCATCAGCAAAGTGTTTACGGTCGGCATCTGAGAACCCCTCATTTAAAAGCGAAGAGTTTTCCGCGAATACGGAAGATACTGCATGAAACAATGTTGCTACTTCCTCTGACAGGCTTATTTCCTGTAGGCCGGATTTCTCGAACCATTCAGACCAAAATCTGAGTGATCGCCTCAGATAACACAGCGTTACCATCGAAGCTCCATTTCCTACCAGGGCATTGTTTGCATCATTCCATTCGGGGCGCTGGGTATTAAGCCAAATCCCTGCCTCGGGAATGAAATTGCACAATTTGGCCAGCAAGGAAACAAGAACCTTCTCTGTGAGGTTGACTTTGTATATTTCACCATCACTGCCTCTTAGCAGTCGTCCGTCAGAACCACTCTTTGCAACAAGCGCTTTTATTTTGTCATTCAGATCGAAATCGAAGCGAATGGTATCTTTAGGGTTTTTGATTATTTCTGTATAGGGCTTGATGCGGTATGGCACATTGGCATAAACAAATACCTCCTTTTGCAGCATGACTTCCAACATTCCCGGATGAAATTCCTCTGTCATCTCAAGGAATTTCTGAAGATAAATTACCTGGTGATCGCCCCAATAACCGATATAAGCCCATGGATCGTGCGGATCCGGAGATTCCCAGTCGATCCCTTCGCGCGCGATTCGGTATGGGTTATAGCCATCAGCCGTGCTCGCATTGACAAATTTGCTGATCATGCTCTCAAGATACCCGGGAAAAGAAAGACCCAGGGCTTCCCAGTTTTGGAAGATATCACGCCAGTTTCCCTCGTAGTTCAATTTTGCCGAGCCATCCTCATTCTTTGTTTCAATGGAGAATTGATTCCACGGACGACTGGGATCGCCATGCCTGCGGCTGAAGATCAATGGCATGTATTCATAACAAATCCTGAGCAGGTCAATATTCCTGGTATCTTCAGCCATAAGGATCAGATCTGCATATTCAATCTCTGGAGGTAACTGATCGAGCCAGCTTGCGAAAGCATTGAAAACACCCTTGTTACATTGCCTGACAAAGTGCTTAAAATCAGCGCTGTCAATGGTGTAATTATTCGGAAATACGCCACCTCTCATCACATTAAACAAAGTGTTTGAGAAATGACGCGCATAAGCCAGCGCCTCATTTCCAAGCTGTAAGCCATCGGCTTTGGAAACAATCTGTTTCAGCCTGGCAGTCCCAATTCCAATATCGGCATTGACGAGAGTTCCAATAATTGCATTTTCTTTGATGTCACGATCCAGATTGGCGACAGCACTACTGTCCTGGTTTATTTCGGCGACAATCATCCATGATTTTTGTTCATCACTGGCAAGTATAAAACTTGTATTCACATAGTAAGCACCCCGGACTGCCCTGATATCGTTTTCCTCATTAATCGGCAAACCATTCCTAAAGTTCACCATTTGTTTGTCAGAAAGAAGGACTTTGGCATCGCGGTTCAAACCAGAAAGCCAAACCGTAGTGGCCTTCAGTGACTCACTTGGCTCTGCCCTATCGATCGGTATCGAACTCAACAAAAACAAACCAAGTTTGCTATCCCCGAGGAGCTCACATTTTTTGTAAGCATCCAGCAAACAACTGAAAGCATTCTGAAAATCATGATCTGCACCGAAAGGGAGGATATTCTTTATCCCGTCAAGGATTTCCACCTGAATATTGACATTACTCTTATTGCTGATGACTGACTTCTTGATAAAGCCGAATTTTTCACTGTTGTACCACCCGTATTGGAAAGCCACTCCTAAATCCAGGTTGACCTCCTCAAAAATTATTTTATTACAATAGATGCTTTTATAGATATTTCTTTGAACAGCATATATTTTTTCAGACTCAGCAGTAAATGGCTCCCATAAATATGTCTTATCATCATTCGTAACAAGCAGTATGGTTTTACTTCCCGTAAGATCCCTGTGATCATATATTTTATCAATCGTATAATAGGGAAACAGGGCATTGTCACGGTTTTTTCTTCCGGCTGACAGCGAGCCATTACTTGAAATGAACATCCAGTGATCAGAATCGCTCACAATGGTCATAAAAAACTCAGGCATCAGGTTGAAGTTGCTGATTTTGTAAAATTCCTCGTTTTCTATTTCAACAAATTGACCTTCAACCTTCCCCCCTTGTTGTTGTATTTGGCTGTTTCCTAAATAAATGGATTTCCGACGCATGCTGAATTTGAATTTATGATTCTGTGAACAAATATAGATTACATTCAATCAATTAAAAATTTTCGCTTGCATCAAAAATACAGCAAGTGCATATCAACAACTACATCATTACTACATCATCAAGACCGTATCGATTAGATTTTCAATCACCTATACTTATGGATTCATTCGTCTCGCCATTTTATGATGGCGAAATTTTCGTTATGCATATATTTGCATGTCGCAAAAAAGTTTAATTTTGAATTTTATAATCAACAGCTATAATTCCGCACTTTATTCGTAAGATATGAAAAGACTATTTCTATTTTCTGCATTTCTCATTGTTTCCAGCCTGCTCAATGCACAAACAACCCTAGTTTCATGGACCTTTCCAACAGGAAATGCTTCAGATTCTCTGCCGGATGCAGGTCTTGCGATAAACAATACATTCGGGTTCCGGTCTGTTGGAACTAGTATCATTAATTACAGCACCAATGGTGTCGCAACTTTCTGCGCCCAGGCCACAAATTGGGACAACGGAATGAACAGCAAATTCTGGTCAGTTCGCTTTTTGTCAAGTGCTTACAACAATTTGCATTTGAGTTGTGCGATCCGTTCGGGTGGCTCCAATCCGGGTCCAAAAGACTTCAAAGTTCAGTACCGTATTGTCCCCGATCCAAACTGGACCGATGTGTCCGGGTCAAGCCTTATTACAGCCAACAACTGGACCAGCGGTGCTTTAAACAACCTGGTCCTTCCTGATATCCTGGCTAACCAAAGCAATGTCATTGAATTGCGCTTGCTTGTGAGCTCAAACCTCAACGCCAATGGCACGACTATTCTTGCAAATGGAATCTCAAAAATAGACAATGTGACCATAAACGGCACGCAGCTTAGTGGCAGCATTAGTGGCATCGTTCAATATGGCAATACCCTCCATACGCCTTTAAAATTGGTCACAGTCGGACTTTATAATGGCAGCATCCTGGCAGCCTCAACAGTGACAGATACCCTGGGACATTATGCTTTCACAGGATTGACTGCAGGGAATTACAGTATTCGCTGTACTTCCACCCATAGCTGGGGAGGCGCAAACTCCGCCGACGCACTTCTGGCCTCTAAGCAATTCGTCGGTCTTGTGAACCTGAGTGGATTATACCTAAAAGCTGCCGATGTGAATAATAATGGAAACGTCAATTCAACTGACGCGCTGAATATCCTGAGAAGGTTTATTGGGACGATGGCAACATTTACCATTCCTGATTGGCTTTTTGAGGGGTACGACCTTACCGTCATTCCTGGTGTCCCGATGACGCAAGACATCAAAGGATTGTGCTCCGGAGACATTAACGGGTCTTACGTCCCATAATTTCTGGATAGGATACTGGTATTGGCATGGATAGCCTTGAGGCAACGAAAAACCTCCCAAGGAAATATGGCATTGATGATTTCCCAATACTTGTTCAAAGCAATCAATTTGACACATTGAATCAAGCAATGGCGAGGGGTAAGCAGGATCGCTCCTTTTGGTTAATGACACGCTGAATCCATACCTCAATGTCCCGCAAAATAACCCGCTAATACGCAAAAAAACAAGCCTGATGTCCCGAATAATGCATACTTATATGCTTTCGTAGTATTTAACAAGGTCAGGGTCAGAAAAAACACTGGAGTTGGTAACGGCAAAAAAGAGGCTTTAGCAAAGGCGCACAGAAACAAAGTCCATGCGCCCCATTTTGTTTTCAACCAATGCAAACCCCAAATGTGTAATGCAGTAAATCCAATTCAGGCTTACTTACAGAATCATCTGCCTTTGCCATTCGGACAAGATGAATAAAATATTCAATATTTTGTTGTTTTGTTGAATAATCCAAATATTTCAAGGTCTCCATTTTTTAATTTTCAGATAGTAAATTTCTGCATATTCTCATACAAGAACATTGCCTCAATAAGGAATTGTAAGAAAAAAATATTCTAGGAGATCTTTGGCGGTTGCCAGACAGAAAGGGAAAATTTATTGATCAAAAAGAATTTTCGGGGAATTGGCAACTGAGATATAGACTCCGTCACTGAACTACTTTCAATAACAGGTGAATTTTGATCGTCATCAAATGAATCAATATCTGTCCTGAAACTATTGCCATCACTATTTGAACCTACTGACAGCGCTATACTAAATAATTGGATATTGGAATGAGAATTATCAATAATTCCAAAACAGAAAAGAACTGCCAGGGTAAATATAATTCCAAAGAATATTTTAGGACTTTTTCTCATAAACACACAGAGCTAACGCTAATTTTATAAATATCTTGTAATCCTCATGTCAAATAAATGTTAAACCTGATTAATCCCGGTGATTATGATCAATGTGAGCTTTTATGACTAAGTTACTTTGTTAGCACAATATTGTGTAAACATTTTTGTTTATATTTGCAAAATGAATGGTATTCTCAATATAATTAAAGGGATTCATCCGGGATTTATCCTCGAACGTGAGCTTAAACAGCGTAATTTAAAGAAGGGTCGATTTGCGCTTGAATTAATGGAGTTTCCTCAAACACTGGTGTCAATTACCAAAGGAAAAAGGAAGATGAATACTCATCTTGCCTTGAAGATTGAGAAAGCACTTGGCCTTGAAGAAGGTTTTCTAATGGTTTTGCAGGTTTATTTTGATATCGAAGAAGAGAAAAAAAAGCAAAATAGTATCAAACCTGATTTTACCCGCTTAAGATCTGTCATATTTTGGGATACGGAAATTGAAAAAATTAATTGGAATAAGCAAAAGAAAGCTATTATTATAAGGGTATTTGAGCGCGGGAATGAAACAGAGAAAAAGGAAATCACGCGGTTTTATGGTAAAAAAACAATTCAAGAAATCTTAAATGGGGCAAAAAAGTAATCTTTCATATGATACAGTTTCTCTCCTCTTATTAAACGTTTTGAAAACGCTGATGTTTGCGAAAGAGTTTGAATCCTTCCGCTTAGTGGGGGGTACTGCGTTGAGCTTACAAAAAGGTCATCGGGAATCACATGATATTGATTTGTTTACAGCCGCAGAATATGGCTCTGTTAACTTTGAAGCCATTAAGGCTTTTTTACGGTCCACTTACGCTTATGTTGACACCAGTGATTACAAAATCATCGGCATGGGTACTTCATATTATGTTGGCAACGACAAGAATGATTGTATTAAACTCGACCTGTTTTATACCGACCCGTTTATCGAGGATGCAGCATGTATCGATGGTATTCGGATGGCGACAATTGGAGAAATAATTGCTATGAAATTAGATGTTGTTTCAAGGATTGGAAGAAAAAAGGATTTTTGGGATATTCATGAATTAACTGGCGATTATTCCATGGAAGAAATGTTAGGATTCCACCAGAAGCGATATCCATTTTTCCATGAAAGAGAATTGATTATAAGAAAATTATCAGATTTCACCCAAGCGAATGATGACTTCGACCCGATTTGTTTAAAAGGCAAGCACTGGGAAATCATCAAACTGGATTTACTTGATTTTGTGAAGAATGAAGGAAACGCTCACTTTGACTAATCTTCGCCGGGATAAAACAAAATAATTGTTTACAAAAGGCTACTTTACTTTACGCTCCAGTTCATCCAAACGGTCATTGGCACTGTGAACCATCATGGTTATCCGTACAAAGGGCCCGGCCAGGAAGAACAAAGCCACAGAACTCAAGAGCGGAAACCAGTTGAAGTCAATAATATTAATTACGATACCGATTAAACCGACGACGGCGGCTAAAATTCCCCCGGGTATTCCAATGGGACATCTGAGTTTTTTCTTTTCTGCCATTACCTTATATTTTAAATTAGTAAGTATTTAATTTGTTGATCAATTCTTCTTTGGTTGGAACACTTCTGAAGACAATCTGGTTGTCGATTAAAAGTGTAGGAACGGTATGAATTCCCAATCTGAGGGTTTTGTAATAACCCATGGGCGAATTGGCCAGACTTTTCTTTAACTCAAATCTGTTCTTAAAAGCTGGAAGCACATCATCAAGCAATCGTTTCAGAATTACACAGTTCGGGCAAGTCAGGGTGTAATACATCTCCATCACAATTTTACCTTTTGTTTCCATTGACCTAAGTTAGATTTGATCTTAAGGGCAATTATAGGCAATATATTTTGATACTTGATGGAATTTTGCAATAAAATTAATCATCTCACAATTACGCTTCTTCACTCGCAATCTCTCTGACCTCTCGTATTCCGTACTTATTCCTTGACATTACATAAGAAGGGGGCAAAGCAGGCATATAAACTAATTCTATATTAACACCCAAATGACTGATTCTGTTTCCCTTCCAATGCAGAAAAAGGACTTTTTATCAATAACTAGTTTGAAGAAAGTATACAATGGCCGGTACTATTATGATGAGAGCCCGACGGGATTTCATCTCTACGGTTATTGAAATCGCACACTTCGCTGTTCTTTTCAATTTCGCTAATATTAGTGTGACCAGAAGGCCAGAATCCAGATTTATGTGCTGATTATCAGACATATGATCCAATTTGTAAATTCATTTCCTGTTTTTACAAGGAATTTACAATAATTTTTTTTATTACAGATCATCATATCAATATACTTTTGATCCGGTCAAGAAATTTACCCCTGGTCAATTTTCATTTCAGAAAATAGATACTAAAGGAAGACAGCCTTATTGAATTCATAACATTTTTAATCAAAATCAATAAACAATGCAAAATCATCAAGAAACACAGAAAAGAACATCTTCAAAGGGTCTCCTTACTACAGCGCGTATTATAGGCGGTTTATGGGTGTTTTTTTGCCTTTTCGGACTCATAGGGTATGGGATGGAAGGATATCAAAGAACCGGCATCCTGATGCCAACGGATTGGCTGGGTTTTGCCACAGTAGTTTGTCTTTTGGCAGGACTGGCAGGGCTTGTCGTTGCTTTCTGGCGACCAGGGCCTGGTGGATTTATTTCACTGACAGGCTTCACTTTATCCGCAATATTCATGACAATCGATCCCCTGCTGAATTTCAGTATCATATTTTTGATCTTGTATATACCAAGTGCCATGTACTTATCGTATTGGTGGAATCGTAAAAAAGGCAGGTAAGTTTGGGATTCTGATTGGGAATAGAGTGAGAGCCTGAGTGAATATTGACATAAAAATCAGGCGGGACGCTGCGATCAAGGGGGTGGGGCAACTTCCAGCGGTCTAGGGTGGTCAATTGGGTCAGCGTATCCAGCCTGGAAAGGACAGATCTAAATAGTTCAGGCGGCTTTTTAACTAAAAATTAATTTGTTATTTAAAACTATTCTAAATAACAGATGTTTATCTTGCAACCTTTTAAAAATAAATATATGGCTATAATGATTGTTAGGCACCGTGCAGTTGATATGGCTGCCTGGAAGCAAATATTTGATGATACAAGTCACAAAAGAAGAAATGCTGGTTGTTCAAAAGATGAAATCTTTGTTAGCCAAAGTGACGCAAATGAAGTCGCAGTTTTCACACATTGGGAGAGTATCTCGCAGGCTAAAAACTTTTCTCAGTCAACTGAATTAAAAGAAGACATGATGAAAGCTGGTATTGTCGGACCGCCAACAATCTACTTCATCGACTGATTCTGAGTTTCGAAGATGAAAAATGCCTATCCGGCAGGATGGCCCCCGTTAAGCGTAGCCAAGCTACGCTTCGTTCTGGTGTAGTAAAGCTTAGCGGGATGCTACGCTCAACGAGGTACTGCTTTCCGAATACTAATTTCCTGTAACAAAGCACCGAAACCCGACTTGCGGATAGCCGATAATATAGCCATATGCTTTATTTTGTGTCGTTTAGCCGTCTGTTTACTTTTTGAAATACTTTTGTATTAATGCAAGTAATTCATCTTTCTTAATCGGTTTTGAAATATAATCGTTGCATCCGGCTTCAATAGCCTTTTCTCTGTCGCCAGCTAATCCAAAAGCAGTTTGAGCAATAATTATCACCACTTTATTGAATTGGCGGATTCGCTTTGTTGCTTCATACCCCCCTATTTTGGGCATCTGAATATCCATCAAAATCAAATCTATATCAGGATTATCACGGCAAGCTTCAACGGCTTCAACCCCAGTCCTTACTTTTAAAATCTCTTTGCCAAAAGTTTTGACCATTATGTCAATCAACATTTCCGATACTTCGTCATCTTCGGCAATCAGAATTTTTAATTTTCTGACATTATCGGTTTTTCGGAAAGGTACAAGTTGCTGATCAATAATTTCTATCAACGGTTCAGCATAGTAGGGCAAAGTGAAATAAAAGGTTGAGCCAATGCCTTCCTTGCTTTCAATCCAAATTTTGCCACCAAGCGTTTCGACGTATGATTTTGAAATAGCAAGGCCAAGGCCAGCTCCCTGCCGCGCATTTTTATCTTCAATATCAGCCTGGATAAATCGTTCAAATATAGCTCCCTGTCTCTCTTTTTGAACGCCGATGCCGGTGTCTTTCACGTAAAATTCAAGATGATCTCCCTTTTTAAAATAACCAAATTCAATTGAACCCTTTTCTGTGTATTTAATGGCATTTTTAACAAGATTGGTAAGGATGGCATAAAATTTTTCGTGGTCTGTTTTTAGGATGGCCTCTTTTGCTGGCAATGTGTTTTTGAACGAAAACTTTAGCCCTTTAGCTTCAATTTCCGGTTTAAAGAAAGTATAAATGTATTCGATTTGCTCATTGATATCCGATTCCTTCATCTCCAATTTCATCAGGCCTGCTTCAATTTTCGAGATATCAATAATGTCGTTTATGATATTGAGCATACGTGCGCCGCTTTTCTCGATGATTCTAATATACTCCTGTTGTTGCTGGCCTGACAATTCCGGTTCTTTAAGTAGTTCCGCAAAACCCAATATTCCATTCATCGGTGTACGTATTTCGTGGCTCATATTGGCAAGGAATGCAGATTTTAAACGGTCGCTTTCTTCTGCTTTTTCAGCAGAGATGATTAACTCTTTATTCTGAATTTCTAATTTGTTCTCAATAATTTTCCGATCTGTTATATCAGTTGCCATGCTAATAACAGCTTTTCTTCCATCGCCTAATATACCTATTGGACTTGTACTAAAATCCTAAATTCTTTTTTCACCATTCTTTATGGTTACTTCCCATTCTCCATCATACTGCATCGAATCAACTTCATATAATTTATCGATAAACTCTTGAGATGGGATTGCATCTTCACCATACGCTTTAGAAGTCCATTGAACAATGCTGGGAATGTCAATAATAGTATATCCGGATATTCTTGTCCAAGCCTCTGATAATTGTATTACCTCACCTTCCGCATGGATCATTAAGGGATATGGGGCATTCTCAATTGATTTTCTAAACTTTTTTTCGCTTTCTTCGGCTTTTTCTTTGGCTTTTACAAGCTCTTTTTCAATTAGTTTTCGCTCAGAAATATCCTGAGCAGCTCCCCATAGCGCAATTGTTTTTCCATCAATATCTTTAATTGCTTCGCCGCGAACCCACATCCAGCCATTGTTTCCGTCTTTTTTTATTATTTTTAATTCGAGTTCATACGGAATTCCAGTTTCTGTTGTCTTGGTTAGAGAAGTTGATAATTTTTCCCAACTTTCGGATGTAAGAAATTTTATGTGTTCGGTGTAAGGAGGCACAGGTTCTTTTGAGTCAAAACCATACATTTTGTATAATTCTTCTGACCATGTAACCTGATTTGTTCCAATATCTAAATACCAACTTCCAATATGAGTAATTTCCTGTGCTCTTTTTAACTCCCTTTCACTCTTGAGGAGTGCTTTTTCTATCGATAGGCGTTCGGTGATATCCATAGCTACTCCGACAATTCCAACGGGCATCCCATTTATATCAGAAATAGGAGCTAGATAGTTGTCGTAGCTTGATCCTGTAACAGTTGATTCAAAATGGGCAGGTTCACCGGCAAGCGATCTTTTGATAGAATCTATAATAGCCGGAAAATCCTTGTAAATTTCGTATACCGAAAGCCCTACCACCTGATTAGGTTTTAACCCAAGTCCTTTAAGTCCAGCACCTATCGAAAGTTGGAACAGACCTTCTCCATCAATCAAATAAAATATTATTGGAAGGTTCGCTACGGCCGTTTTCATCAAGGTACTTTCTTTCATCAGCTCCTCCTCCAAACGCTTGCGCTCGGTGATATCCTGATGAAAGGCCAGGAAGAATTGATGATCGTCAATGAAGATCAAGCTCACAGTAACGCTTAGAGGAAAAATGTGCCCGTCTTTATGATAATGCTCCACTTCAAAACGAACTACCTCGCCGGCAAGTATGTGACCAATGCGGTCGGCGCGGTCTTCAAGGGTTTTATCCCCGAGAACATCCAGTTTTCTGATGTCGTAGTTCTTTAGCTCATCTACAGTATAGCCATGCATTTCGGCAAAGGCTTGGTTTAAATCGGATAATTGACCTTCGGGAGTCATGAGCAAAAGCCCTTCGTTTGCCTGGCTAAACAGATCAAGATAGCGGCGTTCGCTCTTCATTCGTGCTTCTACAGCCTGTTTTAGTTCGATAACAAGATTTTCCAGTTCGCGGGCATAGCTATTTTGGGATTCATAAAGACGGGCATTTCCGACTCCCATGGCAGCTAGATTGGCAAATGTGCTCAATAAGTTAAGTTCTTCTTCGGAAAGCTTTTGTGATTCTTCTGAAGTGGTCACGATGAGTGTACCTAGTGCCTGTGTTCCAATAATGAGCGGCAAGTAGAGAACAGAACGCAAACTCCTTAACTCACACACATCGCGTTCAGCTGCAGTGAGGTTAGCCTTTGCAGTATCGAACAGAAATACAGGCATGCCGGTAGTGATTGCCTTTTGAATATGAGGATGATCGGCAAGGGGTGCATTGCGCAATTCGTCCGGGAACTGTGCGGGTAAAGGAGGGGTTGTTGCCCATAAACGCAAAGTTTCTCCCTCAAGCAGATAAATGGCGGAGCTTTTCAGTTCGGTTAGTTCTGTTACACGATCAGCAATAATCTGTAATATTTTTGCTAATTCAAGCGTTGTTGCAAACTCCTGACTAATCCTTAAAAGAGTGGCCAATTCCCTTGAATATCTGAGGGTCTCTTTCTCCGCCTCCTTGCGATCAATAATGTCTTTCTCGTATGAGGCTTTGAAAGAATTATATTCCTGCTGTATTTCATGTAACTCTTTTAGGAGTTCTTCTTTGGTTTTGTCATGGTCACCCATAGAAATATCCCTTTAAAACTGTGAATGATAATACGTCGTTGTCTTCTTTAGCATTGGCTATAACGTT
>SESG01028978.1_pt1 | contig 16887 bp, 20 predicted proteins | sample 3171421 | NCBI WGS metagenome assembly SESG01 (sample SAMN10866946, study PRJNA518727) | freshwater metagenome | biome: subpolar coniferous forest; feature: holomictic lake; material: water; isolation source: holomictic Lake 227, 6 m and 8 m depth | place: Canada: near Kenora, Ontario | collected... | reverse complement strand
GCTCGCTCGAAAAAAGGTAGGAGCGCAGGGAATGGTCACCGTGCGCCTGATGCTACATATCCACAAATCTATTCAGAAGGAAAATTAAAATGCCATCAGAAAACGAACTGGTTGAAAAGATAGTAACTACCCACACGTCGCCCAGCATTGCAGACATTCGCAGGCAAGATATCATCGATGCTTGGGCAGATTGGGAGAACGACTGCGAAAGGGATAGAAAAAGCTGCGACTACGATCCTATCGATTGACCTTTTTTTCTTTGTTCCTTTTTCCCTCACTTGACGGCCCGGCAGGCCCTGGGCGTATTCCGGGAGGCCGAGAGGAAGCGGCGGGAGTATTGCGGGAGGAGGTTTTAGTGGGTGCTCCATACTGCCTGCGGTGACTGGAGGGCGACCTATTTGTATATAATTAATGGAATCCGTGGCCCAAGGATGCCCAGGAGGCGGGGGACTTGGCTTTCTACCGTGCCCTGGGTGCGAGGGCGGAGAGGAGGCCGCCCGGGGGCTTTGGAGAGGCTCGTTCGGGCAGTGCTGTTGGGGTATAGGGAATATTTCGCTGGCGTTAACCGTCTCGATTAGTCCTATGACATTTAATATCTAATTCATAGAAATGCCATAGAACTTTTCTAGAGCTTGATGTTAACTAAAAGTTATCCATACTGTCTTATGAAACCATCTCAAATCGGCCTAAATCCGCTTCTGCCTACCTGGCCATTCTAGCATACTATGGAATGATTTTACGACAATTGCCAGATGCCGACTAATAGTTATCAGTGAACTTAGAAAACCATCCTATAATTCGCCGCGCACTATAAGGTGGTTTGGGCTGGAAAGTATGCTTATAATAATGTTTGGCGGTTTGATAGATAGCGAAAAAGAAATGGATGGTTTGCATGTTGTATATACTTCCAAATATCAGATGTTCCAAAAAATTGGGATGAAGGGCAGACCGCCCTCCATTGATGGCAACCTAGATTTGGGTGTTATCTATCACTTGCGTTGTAGGATCGAATCCACCAGTAGTGGTCGGTGTGCCTGAATTTAGGTATACTCCCCACCCCTGATACCAACTCAGTTCAGAAGGCGATGGCTGACGTGCCTTGTTGGATTTCACGACAACTTTTGTGCCATCAAACGTAACCGAGGGGTTGATGGAAGCGTCATATATTCCACCACCGAGTCCATAGCTGCCCAGATTATCGATGGCCTGATTGTTAGTTATCTGTGTCGTCCCGCTTAGGGTCAATTTAGCTCCATTGTTCATATCCCCTCCGGAATAACCGTTGTATATGCCACCACCCAAGACTGCGGTATTAGCTGATATGGTGCTATCTTCTATTGTTGCTGTACCGGCGTTAAAAAGCCCGCCACCGACGACAACGCCCGTTTGTGCAGTGTTCTCGTAGATCTTGCAGCCTATTATATCAGCTGTACCAAAGTTGGCGATGCCACCGCCAACGTCCCCACCAACAATAACGTTTCCATAAATATCACTATCTGTTATTGTGGCTATACAGTCCTCACGTATGGTTATGCCACCGCCGAAGCTACCAGTGTTATCATAAACCTTACTGCTTTCTATTGTAGCAGTACTTGCGATTTTGGAGGTGCCATCGCCAGTATAACAGCCTATGCCACCGCCGTTGTATGCGCTGTTTTCGTAGATTTTGCAGCCCGTTATTGTAGTTGTACCAGAGCTGTATATACCTATGCCGCCGCCATATCCGCGTTGAGCGTATAGGGTGACAGAATTCTCGTGTATATCGCTATCTTTTATCGTAGCAGTACCACTATTGCGTATACCACCACCGATACCATATGATTCTCCATTTGCGGTGTTCCCGTGGATGTTACAGCCATTTATTTCAATTGTGCCTTCATTGTTAATGCCGCCCCCATTTGCTGCGGAATTCCTGGCTATATCGCTGTTTGTTATCGTAGCAGTTCCCGTTCCGTAATTAAGTATGCCACAGCTCCCTATGTTATCGTTGATGCTGCAACCAGTTATCGTAACAGTACCATCAATATTGGCTATGCCGCCCCCATCGTAATAAGCGGTGTTCCCGGAAATTATGCTATCTAAGATCGCTAGCCTGCCTTGGCTGTAAATGCCTCCACCAAATCCGTGGCCACCGGAGAATGCTCTACCATTTTGGATTGTCATACTCGATAAGGTTACATCTATATTTTGATCATTTTTGCCGATGGTGAAAACTGAGTTAGCTTGGTTACCATCCACGATGGTCCTGCCTTCTCCAGCACCCTTTATGGTCAACGACTTGTCGATATGCACATTCTCCTTGTAAGTACCCGCTGCCACTGTGATCGTGTCACCAGGGTTTGCAGCATCTACTGCTGCTTGGATGCTGGAATACTTGCATCCCATTGGGCAAGCATCTGCAACACCTTGTACACTGATTAGTTTAAACGTCTCCCAGCTACCTATTGCATCACGGTTTGCCTGCAATGGTAAGGCTCCACCAGCCTCTGCACAAACATACTTGCCGTTGACAGCCTTAAGGGCTACGTTATTGTCTCCAAGATTGATGAGTCCAAATGTCTCCCAGCTATTTATTGCATCGCGGTTGGCTATTAATGGTGATTGGCCACCGCTCTCTGCACAAACATACTTGCCGTTGACGGCTAGAAGGGCCACTTTACCGTTTCCTCGATCAATGAGTCCAAATGTCTCCCAGCCAGCTATTGCATCGCGGTTGGCGATTAATGGTTTTTGGCCACCGTTCTCTGCGCAAACATACTTGTTGTTAGCAGCGGACTGTAGAGCTACTTGGGTGGTGCGATAGTGTATATCCACTTCGTCACCTGGGTTGGCGTTACTGATCACTTCGGTATACTGTCCACAATCTGTTACACTATTCGTTGTCGTCCAGCTCGGCGTCAGCGGTATATTGTTGGTACTTATTTTGATGTCCTTAAATGCCGTAAAATCCGTGGCTGGGTAATCAGAGCATTTTGTGACATAATACACTTCTAGAGTCTCGCAGAATTCGGTGAGTTCGTCGATGTTTCGCACATTAAGGATTGTCTGGGGTTTCCCCAAGAACTGGCAAGTGTATTCCCACTTTCCCATTTCAGGAGGCAGAACCGTGCGGGTAATTACGCCGTGTAGGGTTTCTCTTGGATTGACTTGAACAGATGATGTATAGAATGCCAATCCAGTCGCTCCATCAGCGTACCAGCTTGTCAAACTCCATTGACCATTATTCCATCCCAATACCGGCTGAAGGATATAACCCGGGTTCTGGATCCCGTTGAAGAGGTAGATAGTTTGACCCGATGATGTTGCAGGAGCAGGCGGAACTTCCCAAGTAGTCTCGAAAGAGTCAATCGGAGCCCCCGAATTCTTGTTCCACTTAGCATCAGTAACCCAACCTGAGGTCGTTGGTGCAAAACTGGTGGAGATGTTTCCGGGTTCAAGAGACACATTCGCGCTACTAAGGTTACTTGCTCTAAATGTCGCTAGAACCTTACCGGCGGAATCGATCTCCTCTATCAAGCCATCTGTAATACTTAAGGCAATGCCTGGCCCGACTTCGCGTACCATCGAACTAGGCCGAAGTCCAAATGGAGTCATGACTTGACCCGTCATGTTTGAGGTTTGCGATACAATGATTTCTCCTGATCCTACTTGATGAACGTTCTCGCTTAGTCTTGGTTCAACCGGAGTTATGGCAATTTTTTCTCCAGAACGGTTACCATCCATGGTATCTATACTGGCGTTTTCCTTGATAGCAGCTTCTGCTGCTGTTATAGGTATCGAAATATTTGGAATGGCTGCTAGATGTAAATTTTCAACGTAATCATTGGGCAAAGAGGCACTCGTGGACGCAACTAATAGAACGACTAATGTACCCAAGAAAAACGCGATATGAATTTCGTTTTTTCCTCTCAACAAAACCACCAGCTTAACTAAGTACGGTTTAACTGTCTAAGTATATATATTTTATTATAGTATATTGATACTGCTAAATTGGCGTCAATTTTGGCTTCATCCTATTGCTACCCGAAAATGGGGGAAGCACAGGGTTTTCATCTCTCGCATGATCTACAGGAAAAGGCTTTGGGTGATGCGGCCCCGAAAGATCGCCTCTACTGTCGTTTCGGTGCAGCCCTCTTCCGGGATGATCGGTGCTGTCTCACTTTCTTTTCTTCCTGCTTCGTTGCCTGGGCCGTTTGCTTTGCAGCCTTCCTTTCCAATTCAGTCATTTTCATAATATCTCTGATCAAGTTCGATCTGTCTCCATCTATCATTTATCACCCTTCTTGCGGTTTGTGCTCCTTGCCACCTCGATCACACAGAAGTCCTGGTGCGCGCCGCAGCGCGCAAGTAGTTGATTTAAAAGCTGAAAAGCGCTTTTAAATCGCCAGAACCATAACGTTCTCATTTTGTGGGTCAAGGGTTTTACACCCTTGAAAAGAGAGAGGCGGGCTAGAGCTGGCTCAGCCCGTATAGCTCTCCATAGTGAATGTCCCATAGAAGGAAGCCGGCAGAAGCCCAAGCCCGGAGAATGTCGGCCCTGCAGGAGATCTCCCGCCGCCGGGTGGCAGGCTCTTGCGGGACTGCTGCCCCAGGTTACGAGAGTCGCGCAGTAGAAGGTTGCCGGGAGCCTTACAGGAACCTCACATTAATCTCGATGGTCGCGGCTACAGCACCTTGATAGCCAGAGAGGAGCGCGATCCAAGCGCATTAGTCCATTTTATCTACCTTTCATTTATTCTATTTCCAGTGGAGACCGGAATCTGACGGCTCAATAAGTTCTATGGCATTTTAATAAGTATTAAGTAAAATGCCATAGAATTATATCCCATGTACCGTACCGCCGCAAGCGAGTGCAGGAAGCCCCTAAAGAGGGATGCTTGGGAGCAGCTTCTCTGAAAATGAGTCCATCACCTCGCAGCCGGGCTACCATCGGGTGAAAATCATTTCTATTCAAGGAATCCTGACAGATTTGAAGAGATTGGAAGAAATGACTTAATGAAAAAGATTAAAAGCCATCCTCTTCATAGCACTAATCGATGTGCTTGGCGTAGATAGATGCTGAGTATAAAACATTCAGATGAGATCATCCAAGTCTTTCGTGGGTGGATTAATGATATGTTGAATAGAAAGTTGTTGAAAAATTTTAAGTGGACCCTTAAGACCGCAATAAATGACGTGGAGGTTACAAGGCTCTATCCAGAGGTGATGATGGAACTGCCAGAAAACGAGCGTGGCATTCACGAGCTGGATGCCACCACGTGCATCGGTTGTGCATCCTGCGCCAGGATTTGCCCCAATAGCTGCATACAGATGGTCCATTACAAATTTGGAAATCCTCTCAAGAACAAGAAGATGCTGTTTCCGCAAATTGACTTTGGAAGATGCATGTTCTGCGGCCTGTGCGTGGACGAGTGCCCTGTGGAATGCCTGAAAATGGGCAAAAAGGTCATAATGGCCGGCTGGGAGCGCAAAGACATAATAAAGGGTCCTGAATTCCTGGCGACAAAGAAGTTCTCTGCCAAAGAAGTAGCAGATCTCGAGGCAGAGGCCAAGAGAATTGCCGCCGAGAAAGCAGCGGCCAAGAAGGCACCCGCAAAATCCGGCTACGAACCTATTCTTAGTGGCGGGCCTAAAAAAATTGAACCAGGGGCTGAGATGGTATGCCCAAAAGATCCTGCTCATTTAAAAACACGACTTAGTTCCGTTGGGCAACGCTGTCCAGATCATGATGTGGAATTGGTCCGAGCAGATTCAATTAAAAAATCTGGTGATTAGTAAATGTTTCCCCAACTCTGGGATCCTCTTCTTGAGGATGCTGCTCATGAATGGTATGCACGCATATTTTCCCCCGCGTTCGTTTTCTGGGCAGGCGGGGTTTTGGCTTATTATGCTTCATCCACTCCTAAGGTGGATATCATCGCCAGTTTTAATGGTCTTGGATTTGAAATGAAACTTGCACTTGCGGTTACATGCATTATAATATTGGCGGCATCTATTAACCTGATGGAATGGCTTCAGCTTCCCTTATTGCGCTTTTTGGAAGGCTACTGGTCCAGTATCCTTGACCCTTTAAAGGACTTTTTAATTAGACATAAGAAAGCACAACTTAAATCCATGGAAAAGATGCGGAATGATCTTAGTTCCAGATACGATGAACTTGAAAGTCATGAAATTAAGGAATACAATCGACTTGATTCCTATCTCTCGATGTATCCTCTTGATAAATTTTATCTTTTGCCGACAAATTTTGGAAACATTTTATGCTCTGCAGAGGAATATTGCCTGGCCCGCTACGGCTTGGAGCCAGTTACCGTATGGCCTAGGATGTGGCTTATATTGCCTGAGAGCACAAAGAATGAACTCCAATCTGCTCGCCAGGACATTAATGAAAAAGCATCTCTTTTTGGGTGGAGCCTCATCTTCTCTATATGGGTTATATGGTCATGGTGGGCGGTAATCCTATCTGTTCTTGGAATGGTAATCGTTTACCGATTGGGCCTTCTCCCTGCAGCTGCCATATATGGTGATCTTCTGAGGTCGTCATTTGACCTTCATCGTTTTGCTCTTTATGAGACTCTTCGGCTTCCATTGCCAGCTGATCCATTCAATGAGAAAAAAGATGGCCAAGGCGTTACTCAATTCTTGAGAAGAGGTATGCATCCCGACCCCAAATTACAGTTCCAGCATATGCAACCTAGACCTAAGCAACCTAGACCTAAGGTTTGAGTGGACGACAACATATGCTATCTCTTCGATCTCCAAGTAGAGCATTAGTACATTTTATCGATCAATTCCTAGTGGAGATCAGATACCTGCGGCTCAAATAAGTTCTATGACATTCTGCAAAGCTTTAAGTAAAATGCCATAGAACCACTTCCCATGCACTGCACCCCCTCCGGCGATCGCCGCCAGGCCCTCCAGAAGGAAGCCCGGGTGCTGGCCCGCGATGCCCGCGCCCTGCAGAAGGCCGCCGCCCGTGCACCCGCGGCTCGCCGGGAGGCAGAGAGGCTGCAAGGCGAGGCAGATGCTGCCCTGGCAGAGGCCGAGGTCCTCAAGACCCAGGCTAGACTGGAGGACCTGAACGTGTGGCAGATGGAAAAGGTCAAGCAGAGCCGGAAGGGCTCTAAAACCTACAGCTACTGGATGGCCTCCTGGCGCGAGGATGGCAAGACGCGCAATGTGCACCTGGGGAGTGCCAGGAAGATGGATGGCGAGGCGGCTAGCCAGAAGGCCAGGGAGATGAAGGCGGAGGGGCTCCATAATCCAATTCTGAATATGAGAGGATCAGGTGAAGAAAGAGTTGCAGTAGATCTTATCCGGCCTTCTAACCATAAGATCCCTTAAGGAATATTTATTTTAAAATGAATACCCCGCAGCTTGCAACTTGGAGCTTATTACCGGTATTTTGCATGAAGAGTTCGCCTCTTGAGTTGGAATACTCTAACCATTGAAAGACTTCCACAGGATTTGTGTTTCCTGTTTTACCTATCAGTATAGTTGCCATCCCAGCGATTTCATCAACGATTACTTCCTGGGTAATTTCTTGAGTCTTACCATGAAATATCTCTTTGTGAATTTTTAATATCAATTTATTTTTATATCATCTTAACTATATATTAACCTTTACAGCTACTTCGTTCCTGCGAAGAAAGGGTAGAGTCCAAGGAGGGTTGTAGCGCATCATGAAGGGTTCGCCCTCTATCTCTATTCCGTTACTTTTCAATACCAAAAACAACTTTTCAGCCTCTTCATCTATTTTCTTGGGGCTGCTGAAACCGGAGAACCTTATAACAGCAACTCTGGCTCTTTGAACCTGATCTATATCTATTGGAGCGCTCAAGGGCTTGGGAAGGCTTTCCAGGCTATATCGCTTGGGCATGATAAAAGACATTTTGTCCCCAGAGGTAACCACAGGAGCAGTCATACCTATCCGTTCGTTCCGGTCATTGTGGCCAAAGATATACTCTGCCAGGATGCCAAAGGATCCATTTTCCTGGCCCGTTTGAGCAGTGGCTCTGATTTGAGGATCGTACTCCCTGATCTCAATTCCGTTCTCTAAAGTCTTTAAGACCACATACAAAGGCTCTTCAGTCCCCTTCGACATCTTCTATCTCCATCCTATTTTTTCAAGAAGAAAAAAGGCCATTATTGCTATGTTCATCAATGACATCACTGCCCTAAGACCAAGCTGAGCCTGAGGGTCTCTGTCCGCTTGCTGCCCGTTCGTCAGGTTGCTCTTAGCATTCTCTTAATAGTTTCCAACAATCGATTGGTTTACCGGGGTCCAATAATTCTTCATCTTTAGTGGAAATGCGGGGTCGCCTCCTGGGATTTCTCGGTCGCCGATAACGAAGACGTATCGACCTGCCTTTCCATTATCATCCCAAACGGCCACTAAATAGCTACCATTGGTAAGCAGTTTTACATATTGTTCTTGGCGTGTCAAGTAGGATGTGCGACTGAAAGGCTCGAAGAAGGGAGTAGCATTCGCAGGAGATGGCAGGATTAACGAGCCAAAGTCTTGTGGTTTAATAACCCGTTTGGGCAAATCTACAGGAGGTAACCCAGGCCCCATCAGTGCCATGGTGGGAGTAAAGTTCTCTTGTCCGGAGATCTGAGGTATGGTAATGCTCAATAAGATGGACTGACCAATGCTGCCATTAAATGTATAGTAATCTACATTGGTCGGCGTTTCAAGCGTGGCATACATGGCGGTTGAAATCGTGGGGTCTTTAATGTGCCCAGGATTGTCGGCAGTGAATTCCTTATCTTCAAAGAAGGGCTGGTGTGCTAGGGCAGGCACGAGAAATCCGATAAGCCAGATTGCAAGCAGTAATGGAATAAAACATCTTTTCATTTTAGTCATCATCCTATTTTCTTGAATCCCAATATTCTTTAGAGCTTCTACATAATAAATCCTGAGGTTTTGCCTCTATATCAAATGAAGAAATGTCTCTCCTGCGGCAGCCTCAACAGTCGCTCACGGGAAAAGACTTTGGATTACCTATAAAATACAACCGGCCTGTAGTGCATATCGCCATTCCAATAAAAATCAAAATGGAGAAATTGCATTTTACTGATCAAAGATGGATTATTATAACACCACTTAAGATGATTTCATCGAGTATGAAAGATGCCATTCTGGCGCGAGGGCGGCAAGACGCGCAATGTGCACCTGGGAAGTGCCAGGAAGATGGATGCCGCGCAAGCCCGCAAGAAGGCCAGGGAGATGAAGGCGGAGGGGCTGGGCTACCATGAGACCGGAGATTGATGATCGTGCCTGGCCTGGTCGTCAATGCCGGGCGGTGCGATGGAAGCGCCCTGCGGGATCTTGCGGCTTGCTGGCCTGCGCCCCCTCAGGATTACTGCGCGGCATCAGTCTCCCGCCGCCGGGTGTCAGGCTCTTTGCGGGAGGACTGCCCAAGGTTGCGAGAGTCGCTCTGTAAGTCAAGCTTAGTAACTCTGGAAACAGGTCTATAAAGATGTATGATCATATATTAAGCACTTAAGTAATTGAGGAGGAACGCAACATGATTAGGATAAATGGGTTGGTCTTAACTGGGATAATGTTATGCCTACTACAACTTCCATGCGCTTGCAGTCTATATGAAGGAGAACATTTAAATTATTATATAGATTATTTAGATACAGGGGATAATCTAACTCGAATCGAAGCTATAACTCATATCGGCGAACTAGGTAACGTTCGAGGTACAGATGCATTGATCCTATCCCTTCGATCGGACGGAGATTGGAAGGTTAGGTCTGCTGCTGCAAGAACTCTTGGGAAGATTAACGATAAAAACGCAGTTGAGCCATTGATCCATTCACTTAGTTCGGATACGAACGAATATGTCAGATCGGATGACGCTTGGGCTCTTGGTGTTCTCAATAGTACTGAAGCCATAGGTCCATTAACAGAAGCACTCAAAGATGAGGATTCCAACGTTAGATCTTCGGCTGCATATGCACTGGGAAAACTCGGGGCTGGAAGAGAAGCGTTGCTTAATTCACTCAACGATGGAGATGCTAACGTGCGACTGGCTGCCAATTGGTCGCTAGAGAGAATTAATCAAAATCAAACATCTAGCACAGAGTAACTTTCGCCTCTGCCAGAGAGAGCCTATGCATCATTTTTTTATTCTACCATTACGGGTAGAAGTACATCGGAGCAATAGTTCTATGACATTCTGCAAAGTTTTAAGTAAAATGCCATAGAACCACTTCCCATGCACTGCACCCCCTCCGGCGACCGCCGTCAGGCCCTCCAGAAGGAAGCCCGGGAGCTGGCCCGAGATGCCCGAGCCCTGCAGAAGGTCGCCCGTGCACCCGCGGCCCGCCAAGAGGCGCAAAGGCTGCAAGGCGAGGCAGATGCTGCCCTGGCAGAGGCCGGGGTCCTCAAGACCCAGGCTAGACTGGAGGACCTGACCGTGTGGCAGATGGAAAAGGTCAAGCAGAGCAGGAAGGGCTCTAAAACCTACAGCTACATCCCCCAGGCGCACGGATTGATTGAATCTCTTAATGCTGCAACTATTGTTACCAGAAAATATCTATAGTTGTTATGTTAATCCTCAACTTATAACGGATGCCTGGATTTTAGGCACAGAGGTAAATGAGATGCGACCGTACAAGTTCTTGTTGTTTTTCTCTGCGGCAACTTTAATATTGTCTTCTTGTGTTGCCACGACCTATGACCATAGCATTGATGTTGGGTCATACAATGTATCGTTTTTTGGTGAAACAGATGCGAATATTGAGGTTTTGCATAATTCCACTAACCAAGAAGGGGTGACGTTTGATTATTACAGGATAATTGTGCATTCGACTCAATGGGAGCCGGAAATCAAGATTAATCTAATCACAATTGCAGATAGCAGGAAAAAATTAAGTGATTTCGATATAGATCCGGAATCCGTATTAGCAACTGTGTGCAATGACTCATCAGTTTATTGTGATGGCTTCTATGAAGGCCTGATCGGCCAGAAGCAAAAGGCCGAATTTGCGAATATAAGAAGTCCTGATAGTGATGAGATTGCCTATGCGGCATGCTATCAGGTGGACCCGCAGACTATCTGCTTTTTTACGGTATTAGATGATCTGCCTTGGTTCTATTTAATGCAAGACCCAGGTATTAATATTGAGAAGATTCACGATCAACCCAGTCGAGGTACATCCATATTGAAGGCCACGCTTCTGGGCGAGAATAATCCCAACCAGTTTTCCCCGACATCTATCCCGGCTAGCTCTGGATATGACTACAACGTCGATGCAGGACCCTACAGAATCTCATTCACTCTGAATGCGTCTATTCTGATGCAACCAATGGTGTTGCCTGGATATCCTTATATGAGCGGAGTTCCGGTAGAATCATGGCAATTCAGCATAAGCAGCAGTTCTGTAGAACTGCTGAAAAGAAGCGACGGTGCAACTTTCAGCCAGATCGATTTTGCCCGGCTGGCGGAGGCGACAATCACACAGGAGATCAGCAATCACGGCCAAATACAGACAAAATGGATCAATGGATTTCAATGGGCATCCTCATCAGGAACTTCCGGGTCCATTGGAAATACGCTCGTAAACGGCATCAAATATGTGGGCTTATTCTTGCCAGATGATTATACGATTTGCAGAATAACAACCATCAATGATCAGGATGAATTCAAGACCCTGGCCAATTCAATCGTGGTAGGCGGCAGATCGGTGCTTTAATTTTTTTGGCTATACAGGCCAATTCAGACCGGAAGAGTATGTGTAACATGGAATCCATCACTCCATTTTTTGACATGTTTTAAACCACAGGATGTTATTATAAGGACACTTTCCGGCTCAAACCTCTCATGGTGCGTTCCAGCTTATGTAGCAGTTTTCTATCCTTAATGATCGCGAAAATAAGGCATCGGGCAATCGCACACGGTACTATGAATAACTTGCAAGTTTCAGCGTGCACCTTCATATAGTTCTATGGCATTTTCATAAGTCTTAAATATAATGCCATAGAACCATCTCTCATGCACAGCACCCCCTCCGGCTACCGCCGCCAGGTCCTCCAGAAGGAAGCCCGCGAGCTGGCCCGTGATGCCCGCGCCCTGCAGAAGGCCGCCCGTGCACCCGCGGCCCGCCGGGAGGCAGAGTGGCTGCAAGGAGAGGCGGAGAAAGCCCTGGCAGAGGCCGAGGCCCTCAAGCTCCAGGCCCGGCTGGAGGACCTGACCGTATGGCAGATGAAGAAGGTCAAGCAGAGCCGGAAGGGCTCGAAGACCTATACCTACTGGATGGCATCCTGGCGCGAGGGCGGCAAGACGCGCAATGTGCACCTGGGGAGCAGCAGTAAGATGGATGCCACGGCGGCCAGGCGGAAGGCCAGGGAGAGGAAGGCGGAGGCGATCCATGCTAATTGAACTGACCCGAGGTAAACACGCTGTTGTTGATGTGAATGATGCGGATCTGGCGGGAAGATCCTGGCACGCCGTCCCAGGACATCATTCTATCGGCAATTACACGTTTTATGCGGCCCGTCGCAAAGGCAACAAGCGTGTTACCCTTCATCGAGAGATCTTGGAACGCATTTTAGGCAGGCATCTGCAAGAAGGCGAAGAGTGTGATCATATCGATGGCAACGGCCTGAACAACAACAGATGCAATCTGAGGCTGGTGGACCATCGCAGGAATATCCGAAATAGCCATAGCAGGCAGCATATTACTAAGGCCGGCCAGGAGCATAAGCAATTAAAATTGAATTCAGTAGGCCAATAAGATCAGCAAGGTTAAAGCAGCCCCATGTTCTCAAGATGCATCCTGACGACCTGCGCGCCTTCTTCGCAGTCCTCAGGCGATTTGCCGCCCGTGATCACCAGTTTGCCGGAGCTGAAGATGAGTACTACTACCTTGGGCTGCTTGATCCTGTAGACCAGCCCAGGAAACTGCTCCGGTTCGTATTCGATATTCTCTAAGCCCAGGCCCAGGGCGACGGCGTTTAAGTTTAAGTCCGACTTCAGATCTGCGGAGGCCACAATATTCTGAACGTGGATCTCAGGCTCCATATCGACATTCTCGAAGCCGATAGACTTGAGCGTCTTGGCCAGGGTGGTTATTACCGTGCGAACATCCTCGACGTTTTTGGACCCGGTGCATACTACCTTGCCGGTCGTGAATATGAGAAAAGCGGCTTTAGGGGCCTTGACTCTGTAGACGAGGCCGGGAAACTTCTCCTTGTTATACTCGGCCCCTTTCAGCTTGGCCTCGATCTTGGGCAGGTCGAACGCCTCCGCCAGCTTGGTGGATGCCACCACGTTCACGATATCTATTGTGGACTTCATATGCATGCATGTCTCTAAACCGCTCCTTATATAGTCCGGCGTTGGGCCGACGGTGAGCCCTGAAAAATACCGCTGGCATCAAAAAGAGGATTCATTTCGCAAATCTGGCCAGTGTCGCTTTCCTGCGCGTCCATTTCTGCGACTCACGCTGTAGATCTTCTTGCTCTATAGCTTGCCGGCCTGCCCTGCCAACCAGGTTGTCTCTGTTTTTCCTGGGACGCCCCATACCCATCTCACCGAGATAAAATACGTTATACTCCAATTTGATTTCTACATGCGAATTCAGAGTTATACACTCGTATTATGTTGAAAATGTTATATTATATAAATCTGCTGGTTTGGTCTAAGTTGAGAATCTAGCACATTCTTTATCAGTCGTTTGCTTAAATTCCTCCACTGCATTGCTAACATATGGGTTCTATATATATACACATCAAAAACTTTTTGTAGATAGATGATAATTGATGACATACTAGCTAATAGGTGGAGTATAGTATATGAATAAATATATAATATTTGCAGTTTTGCTAGCAATGCTAATAGGAACGGGTCTTGCACAAAATGCAACAACAAGTGATGTGAATGCTTTTAAACAAACCTTAGAAAAGGATGGGTTTACTGTACAACAAGGTGAACTAGGCTATTTGGATTTTATCAAGTTAGTGAACCAAGGAATCTTACCTTCAGCATGGGGAAATAATCCATCTACAAAATATTTGACATATTTTGTTCCACCGGCACCAGGTAATAAGGTACCTGAACTGTTTTCTAAAATAGCTAAAACGCTTGGGATAAGTGGGAAGTCGGCTTCTTTTTGGAATATTCGTCCAGATGAAGCCATTGTTTTCGTTGGAAGAACACCACCAGAATGTAGATACTTCAGTTTCGATCCTAATGTAATGTCGAGAACATACGGAAATGAAACTCGATGGCTATTTGATACATTTGACGATACACTGAATAACCTAATTATCAAAACTGAGGGGACACGAGATGGGATGGCAGGAAATCCATTCAATCAAACTACAGTGATAATCACTACAGCTGACAGAGGCATTAATCAACGCATCCGCACTGCTGCCTTTTCGGCTGGATATTCGGGGAGCATAATTAACACTCAAGAGCTTCCCTCATCTATGTTAAACCTTGGCGTAGAGAATACTTCCGATACATTTACCATCTTGATCCGTGCTGCTCTATACAAAGACAAGCAAGCTGGCAATAACTACCTCAATAATACACCTGCGACTATTTTCCGGATTACTCCTAATGAATCTACAAAGCTAGATCCATATAGTTATCCAGAAATAAGAGTCCGTGGAACAGGTAAAACTGAGTTTGATCTTATGGATGATCTAGAACAGTTGAGAGAGGCCATTCTCAACAAATACAGCGGATTAAATGCAAAAGAGCTTCCAACCAGTATATCAAACACAGTAGGTAACGATGGTATCCAGAGAGGAATTGACAGCGCTGGCAATAGCCACGATTGCTGCTACCTATGGTCAGCAAACCAAACTGCTGATTTGCCAACACCTCCGTTCTTTAATACTTCGGGATTCTATCCTTTCATGCGATATTCACAAGTCACTTTGAGCAACGATCCCAATGATTTCATAATCGTTTATGGCGTTAACCATGTAGTCACGGGAAAAGCAACATACTCCAACTTCGGCGCATTCGGAGCGGATATCTATAATGGCATTGGAGCGATCTCCAATTTGGATTTCAACGGAACTACTGATGCATACCTCCCTGAAAATCCTAATGCGAAATACCTCTATGTCTATAAGATCGCCAGACACGCTAATGGTGATCCTCACTGCTTTGAGGTTCCCACAGGTCCAGGAGCCTACGGCATACCACTGGATCAGCCGCTCTTCATCCAATGGAGGAGCTACCTGGAAGCGGCTACAAAAACAGGGCCATCGTACTCAGAGATCGTGTATGACCGAGCCATAAAGTTCAGTCCAAAGAAGTAGGGTAAATGGAGCTGGGATAACAGGGCCAATCCCAGCTCCAATGGTACGTGTAACCTGTAAACCCGTTCTCCTATTTTTCAGATCTCCAAGGCCGGAAGACTATTTTATAAATACCTTCTCCGATTGCGCGTAAACTTGTTCTGTTCTACTCGCTCGTCTCCTCTTCCTCTGCTCGCTTTTTTATCAGCTCCACCAGTACCGAAAACACCGCCGCCTCCAGCGGGTCATCCAGCGCATAGAAAGCCTCGCTGGAATGCTTCTGGGCCATCTGTGCCACCTTTTGCCCGTAAACCTGGTCTTCCTTCTTAAGCGCCCGGCTGGCCTTCAGCCATCTGGCAGAGACGTCCTTCACGCCCATCCTCACGCTCTCGAAACTTCGTCCCACATCTACTCCTCCACACAGAACGTCGCCGGCCACCGCCCCACCTCGCGCTCCTCCGGCCAGATATTCTCACCTGGCTCGCTCTCCTCCAGCCTCCTCTGTATCATCTCTTCCACCTCGCCGGGCCGGGCGTGGAAGACCTCCGCCAGGATCTCCTTGGCTGTCTCCAGCTCCATACGCCTGATGTTGACCGTCCGCCTGGGCTCGACCGGCCTGGCCTCGCGCCTCCAAGGCCACCTCATGAGTACGCCTCCAGCGTCCTCTGCTCTCCCGGCGTCTTCGCCTCGATCTTCCTGCTTTTTGCCGGAGCCTGCTCGCCATAGATGCAGAACACCCGGTCGGCCAGCTCGGTCAGCTTCTGCAAGTGAGGGTCCAGCGCCGGCGCGTAGAGCAGGATGGTGGCCTCCCTGGAGGTCTGCCTGAGGGCCGAGGGCCCTGGTACTCCACCATTTCTCCGGCATCCTCGTAGAGCAAGGGATCATGCTCCACGATCAGGAAGCTGTGGTGGTTCTCCTCCAGGATGGTCATGAGCTGGAAGACAGTAAAGGCGCGGCGCACTTCCAGCTCTGTGAAGTTGCGGTTCAGCCGGCAGAGGATGCGGGAGTTGAGGACCTGGCTGAGATGAAGAAGGGATAGAACGGATGATATTCAAAGAAATCAATAAAGTAAGGGATATAGGGGTCATTTGCCACTATTTAGTATATAGCTAAGAACTGAGGATGAGCCAGTTCCACTCTTCAATTACAGAAAAATAGATTAACCCAATTTGCCATAGCTTTCTTTAAGGTACAATGGGCTCATGAAGGGAGGAATCTCAATGTTTCAGGGCGACCTTCACCGCAGATCTCTAAATAAGCTTCCTATCGAATATGGAAACTTGGCTACACAAATCGATACACTTTTTGCCGAACCAGGAGATCAATCTAACGCTCAATCGGACCTTTTTATACTGGCGGAGAATCAGGACCCATCAGTAAGAGAAAATGCTTGTGAAACATTGGGCAAAACATTCCAATTTTTACCGAATAAAGTACAAGCTTCTAGCGAATTAATATTACTAGCCGCGGATCAGGACCAATCGGTAAGGAGAAGTGCAGCTGAGGCGTTAGGTAGAGCTTTCCCACTTATCACAGATAAGTTACAAGCTTCGGATAAATTGATTGGATTGGCTAATGATCAAGATCAATCCGTGAGAGGAAGTGCTACATTG